>Ga0307375_10001809_pt1 | contig 22707 bp, 21 predicted proteins | sample TR1MG_FD_202531 | JGI IMG/M metagenome (GOLD analysis project Ga0307375, IMG submission 202531) | Soil microbial communities from Risofladan, Vaasa, Finland - TR-1 | ecosystem: Environmental > Terrestrial > Soil > Coastal area > Acid sulfate soil | place: Finland: Risofladan, Vaasa | collected...
CGGGCCAGATCCAGGCAGTTCGCTGAAGACGGCCGGGCATGGAGGTAGCCTTGAACCACATCACACCCGTGGTCTTTCAGCCAGCGAGCCTCTTCGATGCGCTCCACGCCTTCGGCAACTGTCCCGATGCCCAGTGCGCGGGCCATCTGCAGCATCGAGGTCACGATTGCCTGGCTATCGGCGAGTCGGTCGACGTTGCGGACAAAGGACACATCTATCTTGACCCTGCTGATCGGCAGGCATTTGAAATGCGAGAGGCTGGAATAGCCTCTTCCAAAGTCGTCGATGGCGATCGCCACACCCAACCCGGCCAGCCGGATCAGGCTGGTTCGCAAATCCTCGTCCAGGTGAAGTGCGACCGTCTCGGTAATCTCAAGCTCGACCATATCAGTCCTCAGGCCGGTCGAGATGATCGTGGCATGGACCATGTCGACGAAGCCTGGATGCCGTAGCTGAACCGGTGAGACGTTGACGGAGATCGGTCCGTGATAGGTGCCGCCCACGATCCAGTTGGAAAGCTGCTTCAGCGCCTCGCGCAGGGCCCATTGCCCGAGTTCGACGATTTGCCCGCTGCGTTCGGCCACAGGGATGAATTCACTGGCCTTGATTTCGGAGCCATCTGTCTCTTTCCACGTGCTCAGCGCTTCGATACCGACCACCTTTCCGGTCGATAGGCAGAACTGAGGCTGATAGCGGAGCTTGAGGTGGCCCAGTGCGAGCGCCTGCCGCAAGCCTTGGACGAGGGCGACGTAGCGCGAAGCCTCACGACGCATGCATGGGTCGAACAGCACGACGCGGTCCCGTCCGGTTTGCTTCGCCTGAGACAGCGCGGCATCGCCCGCGCTGAGCAAGGTGTCGGCATCCGTGCCATGCTCCGGCCAGCGAGCTATGCCGATGCTGCAGGTTCGCGCCACCCCGAATGGGTCTCCCGCATCCGTGTTCGCGACGGCTGTGCGGATGTGCTGGGCCAGGGTAACGGGAGTACCGGAGTCCTTGAGGTTCGTCATCAGTACGATGAACTCGTCGCCGCCGAACCTGCCGACGGTGATGTCCTGATCCGCAAAGGCGCCGATCCGGATTGCGATGTCGCGAAGGTACAGGTCGCCGGCAGGATGTCCCTGCACGTCATTGATCAGCTTGAAATGGTCCATGCCAATGAAGAGTACGGCCATCTGGTGGTCGCCGTACGCATCCCGTATCGCTCGCCCGATACGTTCGTGCAATACCCCACGTGTCGGGAGGCCGGTCAAGGGATCGGTGCCGGCCCGCAGGCGCTGGAGTTCCTGCTCTCGTAACTGGGCGGTGATGTCGAAACAGATCACCAGATCGACGTCCCCTTCGGCGCGGCCGAGACGAGTCGTCAAAAGGCGTACATCCACATCGCTCCCGTCGGCGCGGCGATGCCTCGCCAGACTGTCGCACTGGTCCATGGACGAATTCATCACTGGCGGAGGTGCTCGAGGTGACACCTCAAGATCCGCCAGGCTCCTTACACGCCGGGCAGATCCATTGATGCCATAAGTGTCATCAGCGGCCCGGTTAGCTTCCAGGATGAGGCCCTGCCGGGGGTGCACCACGAAGCAGGGGAGCGGCAGGTTGTCGACCAGCTTCGAATAGCTTCTCTCGAGCTGCTCCAACGCTACCCGGCTGTCCAGGAATCGGCGGATGGCGTGCCTTTGGAGGGCATGAATGAAGAGCGCCGAAAGAACGACATACAACAGTCCCTTGGACACCAGGTAGAGTTCCTGCCACCTGCCCGATGGAAGCCATTCGGCGATGGAGTCCGATATGGCCAGCCAAACCACTCCGAACAACAGATAGCGCTTTGCAAGCAATCCAGGCTGCTGTTTCAACTCGCCCCATGTGTCCTTGTCCTTCTGCATCGCTCAAACACTCCAGTGGAAGTGGCGGGGCATCCCGATCAGGCGCGCGCGTTGGCATGGATGTACTCCAGGTGGGCTAGAACTCCTTCCAGGCCGCCTGGCCCGCAGCCAGGGGCGCTGCGCTCTCTGCATGCGTGGGCGTCCGAAGGCTGGTCCCGGCGCTATGGGGCGATGCATGCGGCTCCTGCGCCGAGGCGTCGGGAGTTTCGTCCCCGATTCGGAAATAGGCTACCTGCTGCCGAAGACTCAAGGCCTGCTCCTCCATGGCCCGGCTCGCGGAGGCGGCCTCTTCCACCAGGGCGGCGTTCTGCTGAGTGACTTCGTCCATCTGTGTCACTGCCATGTTCACCTGCTCGATGCCGGCCGACTGTTCCGTGCTTGCGGCGGCAATCTCCGAGACAATGTCGGTGACTTTCTTCACGCTGTCGACGATGGCGGCGAGAGAACGCCCGGATTCGTCGACCAGTTCGGAACCCAGCTTGACCCGTTCGGTGCTGTCACCGATGAGCGTCTTGATCTCTTTGGCCGCGGATGCACTTCGCTGCGCGAGATTGCGCACCTCCGATGCAACCACGGCAAAGCCTCGTCCCTGGTCGCCGGCCCGCGCCGCCTCCACGGCGGCATTGAGTGCCAGGAGATTGGTCTGGAAGGCGATTTCGTCGATCAGGCCGACGATATCGGCGATCTTCTGGCTGGAGGCGGAGATCTGCCCCATGGCTTCTACTGTGCGCTGGACCACGGTGCCGCCATGCTCCGCCTGCTCGCGCGCTCCGCGCGCCAGGTGGTTGGCGTGCAATGCGTTGTCCGCGTTCTGTCGTACCGTGGCGGTCATCTCTTCCATGGATGACGCTGTCTCCTCCAAGCTTGATGCCTGCTCCTGGGTGCGCTGGCTCAGGTCATCGTTGCCTTGAGCGATCTGCCGCGCTGCAGCGCTCACGGACTCTGAGCCTGCGCGAACGTCGGCCACGACTTCAGCCAGTTTCGTATCCATGTGCGACAGTGAAAGCAGGAGGCGTCCGACTTCATCCTGCGAAATGTGGGCAATGCGGTTGTTGAGCTTGCCTCCGGCGATGTTGTCCGCCACCCGCATCGCTTCGGCAAGCGACCGCAAAATCGAGCGCACGAGCTGAAAACCGATGCCGCCACTCAGGAGCAGCCCCAGCGCGATAGAGAGGATGGTCGTGTAAGAGGCTCTTGACACCCTCGCCTCGTCGGCCGAGAACGCCGCGCTGGCAATCTTGTCCTGGAGCGTGAAGAGGGTTCCAATGTCACCGCGCAGGGCGAGGTAACTCTTTTCACCTGCACCGTCCATGGCCTGGGTTGCCTGGTCGTACTGCTTCGCGGCAAGGTCGGACACTGCGGTTGCCATTGCCTCCTGGAACGCACTCTTGTCCTTGTCCAGATGGGTGCTGATGGCCGTTTCTCTCGGCGAAAGATTCGCCGCGTGGAATACTCCGAAAAGCCGCGTCAGATCGACCTCATCGTTATTCAGCATATGTTCGGCCGCGACGGCGCGATCCTGGTCGCGCGTCCCGATGGCGCGGTGCACGGAAGTTCGTTCGTTGCCAAGCAAGTCCAGCCCTCGCGCCAACGCCATGGCAGGAACCAGTTTGTTCGCACGCATGTCGCGCAACGCCGCATTACTGCTGCCCAGGTTCACCATGCCCATGGATCCAACCATGGCGAGCAAAACGGAAAGAGTGCCAAGCGTAACTATCAACCTAACCTTGATCGACCACTGGGGGAAATGCATGCCCGTTCTCCAGGTAAAGAGGACCCGAATGGATACGCGGCAAATCAGCAACGCCGGGTTGTTCGGGTGGTTCGAGTTACATGTATTGCCGTTTCTGAAGGAGGGGCCTGCGATGGCGCAACACCTTGTTCAGCGGCCGGGACTCCCGGTCCGTTTTCCGCCGACTGACCTGGTGGTTAACGACCTCGGCAGTTCGATCTTAAGCGAAAAATATTCCATTTTGGACTATTCGTGCTTCGATTCTACGGTGCGCTGACCGGAAGAAGCAGCGCAATGACGCGTACCATCCACAACGACGACTACCGCCTGCTCCTGGGTTTCATGCAGCAGGTCAGGGAAACTGCAGGCATTACCCAGGTAGCGCTCGCCCACAGACTTCGCTCCACCCAGTCCTACGTATCGAAGTGTGAACGTGGTGAACGTCGCATCGACGTCATGGAGTTCGTTCGTTATTGCGAGGCCCTTGAAGTGGATGCCTGCGTCCTGATGGATGCATTCCTGGACTATCGCGACTATCGCCTGGCCGGCGACGAGAGCATGGCTGCGGCAGTGACCGCATTGATGCGGCGAAGCAAGCGCAGGCAACGCATGCGCGTCCCGCTCAAGCCAGGCGGACAGCCCAAGGGGACGGCGTAGCTTCCCGTCATTGGGCGATGTCCGGCTGCAACAGCGGGGGCAGGTTCATTAAAATTGACCTCGGCCGTCTTGCTTCGAGGGGAACAGGAACGTCTTTTCGACTGGGCAGTTGCTCGGGCCAGAGCTTTGGAAGGGATGAGCGGTTGCTATGGAGCGGCATGCCAAGGCATGGCCTTTGTTTTCGCTCCAGTGGCTGACCGGCGGTGCCCTTCAGGAAATCGGGACAGTTCACATCCTTGACCCATCGAAAGGTCGCTAAGATGGGGCTGATTTCGATTCGGGGAGCCGCTTGCCATGTTCGTGCGTCACCTCCTGCCTGCTTGTCTGCTGCTGCTCGCTACTGCCGCCGCCGCATCGACGGGCACCGCGCCGAAACGGGCGGACGTGCAGCGCATGCACGCTTTCGTCGATCAGCTCCTGGCGCGCATGACACTGGAGGAAAAAGTCGGCCAGCTCACCATCCTCGGTGCGGGCAGCAAAGACATGGACACGCTGATCCGCGACGGCCGGCTGGGCGGCACCAACGGCGTGCTGCCGGGCCAGGATGTGCTGGCCTATACCCGGCGCATGCAGAAGCTGGCGATGCAGTCACGGCTGAAGATCCCGCTGTTGTTCATGGGCGATACCAGCCACGGCTTCCGCACCATCTTCCCGGTGCCGCTGGCGCTGGCGTCGAGTTGGGATACGGCGCTGGTCACGCGCGTGCATCACGCCGCCGCCGAGGAAGCCACCGCCGCCGGCGTCGACTGGACCTTCAGCCCGATGGTCGACATCACCCGCGATCCGCGCTGGGGCCGCGTGGTCGAAGGTGCGGGGGAGGATCCGTATCTGGGCACGGCAATGGCGCTGGCACAGTTGCGCGGTTTCCAGGGCGACGACCTGTCGCGGCCCGACACCATGCTGGCCACGGCCAAGCACTTTGCCGGCTACGGCGCCGCCGAGGCCGGTCGCGACTACAACCCGGCCTACCTGTCGCAGGGCCAGTTGCACGACATCTATCTGCCACCATTCCACGCCTTGGTGAAGGCGGGCATCGGTTCGATCATGCCGTCGTTGACCACCCTCAACGACATCCCCGCCACCGCCGATCGCGCCTTGCTGCAAGGCACGCTGCGGCATGACTGGGGTTTTGACGGACTGGTCGTCTCCGACTTCGATGCCGTGCCGGAACTGCAACTGCACGGTGTCGCCTCCAGTCCTGCCGACGCCGCGCGCATCGCGCTGCTGGCGGGCGTGGATATCGACCTGCACAGCGGCACCTACATGGATCGACTGCCGGCGCTGGTGCGCAGTGGCAAGGTGCCCGAGTCGGCGCTGGATACTGCCGTGCGCCGCGTGCTGGAGGCCAAGTACAAGCTCGGCCTGTTCGATGACCCGTTCCGTTACGGCGATGCCAGGCGCCTGCGCAAGGTCACGCTGTCGCCGGCGCATCGTGCCCTGGCCCGGCAGGCCGCGCGCGAGTCGATGGTGTTGCTGAAGAACGACGACAAGCTGCTGCCGCTGTCGCCCAAACAGCGCATTGCGGTGATCGGCCCGCTGGCCGATGCGCACCAGGCCATGCTCGGGCAGATGCCGGCCGAAGGCGAGCCGCAGGACGTCGTACCCATCGTCGACGGCATCCGCCAGGCGGTCGGCAAACAAGGCCAGGTCAGCTACGTGCAGGGCGTGCCGGTACGTGGTGGTGACGATGCTGGCATCGCCCATGCAGTGATCGCGGCGTCGCAGGCCGACGTCGCCGTGCTGGTGCTGGGTGAAGACGAAAACCTGTTTGGCGAAGGCCACAGCCGTTCGCACATCGGCCTGCCAGGCAAGCAGCTCGCGCTGGCCAGGGCGGTGATCGCGACCGGCAAGCCGACCGTGGTCGTGCTGGTCAACGGTCGACCGCTGGCGCTGCCGTATCTGGCCGCTCATGCCGGCGCCATCCTCGAAGCCTGGGTGCCCGGCGACGAGGCCGGTCCCGCCGTGGCCGACCTGCTGTTCGGCCAGGCCGATCCGTCCGGCAAACTGCCGATGACCTTCCCGCGGGACGTCGGCCAGGTGCCGCTGTACTACGCGCACACCGAAACCGGCCGTCCGTATGATCCCGGCACGCAGCGGGACCCGCATTACACCAGCCATTACGAAGACGTGGCGAACTCGCCGCTGTATCCGTTCGGTTATGGCCTCGGCTACACCCGGTTCCGCTTCGGTCCGGTGCATCTGGGCAGTGACACGCTGACCGCCGGCGGCACGCTGCACGTTAGTGCGAAAGTGACCAACGTCGGCCAGCGCGCAGGCACCGAGGTCGCGCAACTGTACGTGCACGACCGCGTCGCCAGCGTGAGTCCACCGCTGCGTTTGCTGAAAGGTTTCCAGCGAGTCTCCCTGAAGCCAGGCGCCTCGGCCGTGGTGCGGTTCATGCTCACGCCCGCCGATCTGGCGTTCTATCGCGCCGACGGCAGCGTCGGCACCGAACCGGGCAGCTACGACATCTACGTCGGCGGCGACTCCACCGCCACGCAGACCGCGCAATTCATCCTGCGCGAAGTAACCGGGTCAAAGCCCCCTGCGGACCGGCACGGGCCACGATGGCAGCATGGTGCTGCCGAAAGTGGAAGTGGTTCTGATCCGCTTTGACGCGCGAGGTGACGCCACCGGATCTGTCGCGGGTGCGCCGACTCAGCATGGACGCGTCCGCCCTGCAGAAAGGTCACCGCTACACCACAGTGGCCATCTGCGCTGATACCCAACAGGTGTCATGGGTGGGCGAGGGTGTCTCGCGCAACGATATGCGGCCGTTCTTCGAGATGCTCGGCCCGGAGGTCTGCACCGGCATAGAGGCGCTCGCGATGGACATGAACACAGTCATGGATCGGAGGCCAGGGCCCAGTGCCCGAATCTACGGATGGTCCACGACCTGCGACCGCATTGTCAGTCCGCATTGGCCTCGGTCCGCAGGGCAGCGGCCAAGATCCACTTCAGCCGGCGCAGCCGCCGCAACATATGGTCGGCAGCTGCACCACCTGTGCCGGTGCCACGGTCCAGCCGGTTCGCTGCAGTGTCTCGATCAGGTCGGTCACTGTCACGTAGGAGGAAATCCGCATCACCAGGCCGCTCATGTCGAGGTCGACTACCGCGTTCGGATCGACATCGAACATGACGTCCTGGACGACGTCGGGGTCGGGGCAGGCATCGGTGAGTGCGATATGGAATTCCATCGTAGGGTCTCGCTTCTTGCAAATCGTCGGGGTGATGCAAGATCGCATGTTCCCCCGCCAGTGCGATTGCCGTCCTGATCCTGGTCAAGCCAAAGCGAGGTCGGGGAATGGCGTCCGGGACAATTCGGGCTCCCCTTCTCGTTTTCGTCGGCAGGTGGACGTGCCCCGTTGATGAAAAGGCCCGAACGTCGCCGTCCGGGCCTTGGTCGCGCTGACCCGGCCGTCGCCGCCGGGGCGAACGACGGCCGGGTGGTTTACAGGTGCATGGTGAACTTGAACATCGCCTGACCTGCCCGGTAGCCGTGGTTCCACTGGTAGTCGTACACGGTTTCCAGGGACCAGGTGTCGTTGCCGGCAAGCAGGAGACCGGCGCCCACATCGAACACGTTGCGTTGCGGGGTCACGCCGAGCGTGGTGAACGTCGGGCCGCCGCTGGCGAAGGCGGCGGTGTCGCGCATCGTGTTGCCGCTGAACGAATGCAGCCAGTTGACATGCAGCTCCGGGCGGATGATCCGGGTATCGGAAACGCCGAGGTCGCGAGCGAATTTCACCCCCAGGCCGGATTGCGTGAAATAGTGGCGCTGCGCATGGACGTGCAGATCGAGCGCGTCATTGCCCACTTCGGTATAAGCCGGCGTATCCAGGCGGGTGTACTGCAGGGTGCCCATCGGGGTAATGGTGGTGCGCCCGTCCCCGACGTGGAAGTGATAGCCGGTGGCGGCCGACGCGGTGTATTGATGGCCGCTGTAGTCGGCGCTGGCATGGCCGCTGAAGCCCGGGAAGGCGACATCGCGCGAGGTCGAGTAGTCGTCCCTGCCGTACACCAGGGAGCCATTGGCGAACCAGGAACGGCCTGGCGCAAAGCCAAGGTAGGCAATCGCCTGATACGACTTGATGTTGCCGTGGCTCATCGCACTGCGGCCGTCCAGTGCCGTATTGGCGTAGCGAACGCCGACACCGGCCGTGGTCGCGCTGCCGAGCGGGATGTCGTACGCAAGCATCGCGCCATCACTGTTGTCGCTATAACCCTCGTAGCCGTTGGCGCTGTCCTGGGTGCCGGCATAGCCAAACGCGGCCCCCCACAACTGCGAGCGTTTCTGCCCTGGTTGGCAGCTGCTGCCGTCTGCGCGGTTTGGCACGTTCCGCTCGTCGGACGGGTCGTTTTGCCTGCATGGCGACGCGGCCTCCGCCAGGTGCGAGTTCAACAGCCCCTGAAATTGCTGGGTCACGCGATAACCGGCCTGGGGTGCAGCGAGGCTGGCGGCGCCGGGTTGGAGCTGCGCCAGGGCATCGGCGACTTGCTGCGCATCCGGCAGCAGGGTGATCGCGGTCAGCAGGGGCGCGGTGACGGGAGCCAGGGGCAGGGCATCGACGACCGGTGCGATGATCGGTGCGGTCGGGTTGCCCACCGGGGCCACGACATCGGCGAGCGGGATCTGGGTCGCCACGATCTGCACCAGGCCATTGGTGGTCGGTGCCGCCGAGAACAGGTAACGGGTGGTGTTGCTGGTCGCGGTCACGGTGCTGCCGTTGGTGCCGCTGGTGGCGTCGACGATGTTGAAGATGCTGCCCACCGGAATCGGCCCGGTGACGGTCACGTTGACCTGCAGCGCATTGCCGATGCTGGCCGCGCCGACCGGCACGATCTTGCCGTACAGCGAGGGGCTGAAGATCGTGGTGTTGATGGTGCCCGCCACCGGGATCGCGAAGGCGCCGGCGACATTCAGGGTGTTGGTGTCCAGCGTGTAGCTGGCCGCATTGGCCTGGCCGGTGATCAGCGCATTGCCGCCCACCACGTTGATCTGCTTCAGCCCGCTCGCCGCACCGACCGCGCCATCGAGGATGCTGTTGTTGTTGAGCGTCAGCGTGCCGGTACCGGCACCGGCCGTGTTGGTGATCGCCGCCTTGACGGTCTGGCCTGCGCCCACGTTGATGAAGCCGTCGCCGGCAAAATCCATGGTCGAGCCGGTGTTGCTGGTGAAGCCACCGTTGAAGTTGACGGTGCCGGTGCCGGCCACCGAGAACGTCGTCGCGTAGACCGGGCCGTTGAAGGTCACGGTATTGGCGTTGGTGCCGGCGGAAATGGCGAGGAACGTCGAGCCCGTCGCACCGACGAAACCGGTCACCGTCGAGCTGTCGTTGAACTGGATGCTGGCGGTGTTGGCGGCGTCGGTGGTGATCGCGCCGCCCGGATCATTGCTCGTGTTGATGTCCTGGTTGCCGACCAGCAAGGTTCCCGGCCCTTGCGTATCGACGCCGCTGGTGACGCCGACCGGGCCGACGACGCCGGGCAGCACCACCACTTCGCGTGCCACCGCCAGCGGCAGCCATGCCACCAGGGCCGTACCGAACAGGGGAAGGATCAATCTTTTCTTCATGGGGTCGCCTCAGAGCGGTAGGGTGAGCAGGTTCGCGGTGGTGCCTTGCCTGCTGGGTCAGCAGGAATGTGCGATGCCCGTCGATCCTCGTTTGGCGTATCACCCCGAGGTAAACGTGTTTGACAAGGTAGGGGCGCGGCCTTCGCCCTGTTGGCCGGCGCCATCAGGGCGCCGCTGACGTGTCTTCCGAACGCCTGGTTGCCGAGATCCGGACAAACGCTGCCCGTCCTGCAGCAAGCAGCCGGCGCAGCGGCCCAGGGCCTCTGTCAGTCGGTCGCTCCAAGGGTTTGTCCGGGAGGAGAAGTTGTGACACCGAGTATCGACGTGTTGCCGGGAACCCCGTCGAGGTCACAACAAATAGTTAATACCCTGCCGCGTGACGGGGGCGTGCAAGGTCGTATTCCGGCAGCCCGCCCAGGCCCGCCAACCGGCCCGATGACCATTTGTGCGTGGCTTGCGGCAAGCCGCAGCGCCAAATGGAAAGCGCGGCAGCCTGCTAGGCTCTGCCCGAACATTCCAACGGGAAGCAGTCATGGAACAGGCAATGAAGCGATGCCCGGCGTGCGCCGAAGAGATCCAGGCGGCTGCGCACAAGTGCCGGTTTTGCGGAACGGACATCGACGCCTACGTGGCGGCGCACGAAGCGACGGTGGAGAAGACGCTGTTCTCGGGGCACCCGAAAGTCGTCTACACGTTCGGTCAGTATGTGCTGGCGGTTTGCACGCTCGGCATCGCGTTGCTGGTCTACTGGATCCGCAGCCTGAGCACCACGTTCACCGTCACCACGCAGCGCGTGCAGATCGAGCGCGGGCTGTTCTCCAAGGTGAAGGACAACCTCGAACTGTTCCGGGTCGACCATTTCGACGTGTTGAAGCCGTTCGGCATGCGGCTGCTGGGCCAGTGCCGGGTGCATCTGCACTCGTCCGATCAGGACATGCCGTTGGCGTCCCTGTACGGCATACCCGGGCTCGAGGCGATGGCCGAAACGCTTCGCGATTGCTCGCTGCGCGAGCGTGCCCGCCGCCGTGTGCTGCCGGTGGAGCAGATGTAAGCTGCGCTTGAGTCCGGGACCAAGGGCACGAGGAAGCGACGTGAACCTGGCACCGTTTGACTCGCCCGCTCCCCATCGACAGGAGGCGCCATGGATCCCGACTTCTGGCACCGGCGCTGGCACGAAGGCCGCATTGGTTTTCACCAGGACAGGCCCACGTCGCTGCTGCTGGAGCACTGGCCGGCGCTGGGGCTCGCGCCCGGCAGCCAGGTGTTCGTGCCGCTGGCCGGCAAGTCGCTGGATCTCGTCTGGCTGGCGGCGCAGGGCCACCGCGTGCTGGGGGTGGAGCTGTCGCCGCTGGCGGTGGCGCAGTTCTTCGCCGAGCAGGGGCTGACGCCGCAGCTGCACGACTCGCGCTACGGCCGCCACTACCGCGCCGGCAGCATCGAGTTGATCTGCGGCGACGTGTTCGCCCTCGGCGCCGACGTCCTGGCTGATTGCACGGCGGTCTACGACCGCGCCGCGCTGATCGCGCTGCCACCACTGCTGCGCCGCCGCTACGTGCATGCGTTGTACGCGCTGCTCCCGGCCGGCTGCCGCGGCCTGCTGATCACGCTGGAGTATCCGCAGCACGAGAAGCAGGGCCCGCCGTTTTCCGTGCCGGAAGCCGAGGTGCGCGAACTGTACGCGCGCGACTGGGACGTGCTGGCGCTGGCGCGCCGCGACATCCTTGCGCAGCAGCCGGGCTTCGTCGCGGAAGGCGTGAGCGCGCTGGAGACGGTGGCGTACCTGCTGTCACGGAAAGCCTGAAGCCCGGGGGAAATGGTGCCCTTCGTGTCATGGGACGATGTTTCAGATTTTCGGGACAATTTTTGCGAAATTGTCCCTGGCATCTTTTCCCTGGAGTGCATGCCCATGAATGACATCATCGTCCACAGCATCCCCGGTAGTCCGTTCGGTCGCGCCGTGCTGATGGTGCTGGAAGAGTAAGGGCGCGACGTATCGGTTTGCCGCGGTTGCCGCGGGAACCCTGCGCGGGCCGGCCCATCTGGCGCGGCATCCGTTTGGTCGCGTGCCGGTCATCGAGCACGGCGACTTCAGGCTCTACGAGGCCCAGGCGATCCTGCGCTACGCCGACCGCGCGCTGCCGGGGCCGAGCCTCACGCCGGCGCATCCGCAGGCGGCCGCGCGCATGGATCAGTTGATGAACATCAACGACAGGTACCTGTTCCAGGGGGAGGCCAATGTCATCGCCTTCCAGCGCATTGTCGGTCCGCGCCTGCTCGGCCTCACGCCCGACGAGGCCGCCATCGCCGCCGCCATGCCCAAGGGGCATGCCGTGTTCGAGGAGCTTTCGGATCTGCTCGCCGACCAGCCGTATTTCGCGGGCGATTCGATCAGCTTGGCCGACATCCTGCTGGCACCGCAGCTCGACTTCCTGTGCGCCACGCCCGAATGGGCGCCGCTCGTGGCCGGAAGGGAAAGCCTGCAGAGGTGGCTGGATCGGATGCAGCAACGCCCCAGCATGCGGGCGACGATGTGGGAGCGCGTAGCGGCGATGGCACAGGGCAGTTGACCCGGCCACTCAGGAAAAAAAGGGCAGCTCAGGGCGCGCTTTCTGAAAGCGGCGCCCCGACCCCGATGGCTCCAGTCACGTGTTCGCTTTCAGAATTTTCTCGATGTCTTCCAGGGTCGAGTTGGTCAGTGTCCTGGTCAACTCGCCAGTGATGCGTTTGCTCGTCTCGGCGTGCAGCTGGGGGCGGATCTCGCCCAGCGTTGTCGGGTCGGCAATCAGAAACAGATGCTCGAACTCCTGCTTCAGCGCGGCAGCGTTCAGTCGATTGGCCAGTTGCTTGGCGAATGTGGCCTCACGGGTCTGTTCGGTGCTTGCCTCCGGTGGGCGGTGACCTGAGGGCCCCTGGCCCTGCGCGTCAGGCGCATCGGCGGTGATCAGATCGTCCTGCGTCAACTGCAGGGCGTTCTGCTTGCCGACGTTGTGAAACAGACGCGCGTTGGTTCCATCGGCAACGACGACCCAGGCCCGGCAGGAATGGTGTGCATCGGTTTCTCCTTCCATCCATTGCGACGCACCACAGTGTTGCGCCACCCACTGAGCTTAGCCGTCCCTGTGTGATGGCCCGATAACGGCGCCGGGGGGGGCGCCAGCGTTGCATCCCGCCGCCGCGCTGTGGCCGATTGCCGGTAAAGGCCTATGCTGCAGGGCGATCACGCGCAAGGAGTTCTGCCATGGCTGATATTTCCGGCAAGGCCCGCAATGGGTTTACCTACGAGGGGGACTACCAGCTGCCGAGAGTGGGCCGCGTCCACTGGTCGGTGACATTTCGCCACAACGGCGATTTCGTCGGCATGCGGCATGGTTGCGTGCATGGCATGCAGGACATGCACGGGGAAGCGCTGGAGGAGGCGGTGAAGCGCGACATCGAGGCGGCGTGGACGGAGGCCCGCTGATGATCGCGCTGACCTCGGCCATCGCCAGGGCAGGGTAGTCACGCACTCCCCCGCAGGTGCCGCATCGTTTCAGCGCACTTGCGGCTGCATGTAGCTGTAGCCGCGCTGGCCATGGATCACCGGGTCGGTGACACCGGACAGCGACACCGTCACGTCCGGGTCGACCGCGCTGTCGAGCAGGCCCTGTCCGGCCAGCGCCTGGCTGCCTGCCAGCAACTGCACGCCGGCCTTGCGCAGCGCGTGCACGATAAAGGTGTCCGGGACGCTTTCTCCGCTGGGCCGCGAACGAAATAGTGGTTTCCTTGTCCCTGTTTTTCGGGCTAATACTGCTCGTGCCGGGCCAGCGCCGCATATTTCTTCATGCGCAGATAAGTCAGTTCGCGCATCAATCGAAGGGTCGGTTTCAGCGCGAAGCAGAGCGAGCCGATGACAAACAGCCAGGTGGCGGGCCTCTGCGTGCTGCTCCAGAAGAACATCACGCTGCCGATCAGGAACAGCGTCGCGGCCAGGAAATCCACTGTCGTGTACCAGACTTCATAGATGGCATAGATCCGTTCGTGCTCGGGGCTTGCGCTGTTGTTTTGCGGTTGAAAGATTTTCATTCGGGTTGACCATGTCTTTTCCGGCGCAACCCATGACTATACGCCCGCGAACCAGGGCCGATTGTTGCAAGAGGGGAAGTCATCACCTGCCGGCGGCGGCTCCGACCCATGCCGCGAAAGAAAATGGCTGCGTAATATTGATTTGGCCCATAAACAGTAGTGTTGCCAGAGCCCTTCGACTTCGCTGCGCTCAGGGCGAACGGGCTTTCGTACTATTTGCGGGCCCGGTCAATAGTGACACGGCTGCCTTCTGTCGTTGGGCGACGTCGAAACCGTGGCAGTTCCAACGTACCGCCTGGCGCAGGAGGCGGCACATGAGATTTCAGGAACATTTTCCGCCTTGCACAGCCCACTGCGCGCCCCGCCGGCTGCTACCCTTCGAGCATGATCAGAGCATGGAATGCCACGACGGCTCGCCGTCTCGGCCTGGCCCTTTTCGCTGTCGGCCTGCTGGCCCTGGGCGGCTGTGCCACCGCGCCGCCGCGCAACAGCCAGAACATCTGCGCGGTCTTCGACCAGTACCCCCACTGGTACCGCGATGCGCGTGACGCGCAGAAGCGCTGGGGCACGCCGGTGAACGTGCTGATGGCGTTCGTGCAGCGTGAATCCGGGTTTCGCGAAAAGGCGCGTCCGGCCCGGCCGCGTTTCCTGTTCATTCCGCTGCCGCGCCGGTCCAGCGCCTATGGCTATGCGCAGGCGCAGGATCCGGTGTGGCAGGAGTACCGGAAAGCGAACGGCCGCTGGTTCAAGAGCCGCAAGGACATGGACGATTCACTGGATTTCCTCGGCTGGTATACCGACCGGATCCATCGCGAGCTGGGCATCTCCAAGTGGGACCCCAGACACCTGTATATCGCCTATCACGAAGGTATCGGCGGATACCGTAGCGGCCACTGGCGACACGACCGCCACCTGCTGCAAACCGCCGACGGTGTCGACCACCTTGCCCGCGAATACGGCGCCCAGCTCCGGCGTTGCGAGTAAGCGCGCGGCGCGCTGCCTGCGCGGATGGATCCGGTCCCGAAACCGGGGGCAGCGTGCGCTTCAAGGCGTTGTTTCGAGATGAACCGGCGCGACTACCGGTCGCCCTTGCTCTGTCAGGACACGGGGATACTTCAGTCGGTGATAGAGTGCTTCGCGTTTCTTCGATGCCACGACAGAGCGAGCGACGTGATGACGACCCAGGCACCCTATCCGATCGGCACACCCGGAACGCCGTGGGGCACGGCGGAAGTCGCTGCCTGGCGGTCGCGGCAGACCATCAAGCGCAGCTACCGGGCGGACGTGCTGAGCGTGATCGAGACCCTGCGCGAGCGCTTCGATGTGGTGGAGTACGGCCAGCTGGATGACCGCTCCGACAACTACCCGCTGCTGGCGATCAAGAGCCGCCACTGGCGCGACGAACGGCCCTGCGTGCTGGTGACCGGCGGCGTGCATGGCTATGAAACCAGCGGCGTGCACGGCGCACTGCAATTCGTCGAGCTGCACGCGTCGAGCTATGCCGGGCGGATCAACCTGATCGTGGCGCCGTGCGTCAGCCCCTGGGGCTACGAGCGGAGTCATCGCTGGAACGCGAATGCGATCGACCCGAACCGTTCGTTCCGCGCCGACAGCCCGGCGCAGGAAGCGGCGGCCCTGATGCGCCTGGTCGCCCCCTTCGGCGATCGTGTGCTCGTGCATGTCGATCTGCATGAAACCACCGACAGCGACGAGTCCGAGTTCCGCCCGGCGCTGGCCGCCCGCGACGGCGTGGCGTACGTGCCGGGCGAGATCCCCGACGGCTTCTATCTGGTCGACGACAGCGAGCATCCGCAACCGGCGTTCCAGCAGGCGGTGATCGCGGCGGTGGCGAAAGTCACCCACATCGCCCAGGCCGATCGGCACGGTGAGATCATCGGTTCGCCGATGGTCGCGCCGGGCGTCATCGAGTACGCGCTCGAGCAGCTTGGCCTCTGCGCGAGCATCACCGGCGCACCGTACAAGACGACCACCGAGGTCTATCCCGACAGCCCGCGGGCCACGGCCGAGCAATGCAACGCCGCGCAGGTGGCGGCGGTGTGTGCGGCGATCGATTTCGCGCTGGCGCATCCGGCGAGGGCGTCAGTCGCACGGTAAATCCACCGATCAGGGCGGCGTTCGTACTGACCGTCGATGGCGGGGCAGTCATTCCGTTGACTGCCCGTCACCGGTATGGCCGGTGATGGATCCTTCCGGCGCAACCCGCGTTATGACGATGCCGCGCCCGATGTCGCGTCGGGTGCCGCGCTCGGGTTACCGGCAAAATCGACCACCAGGGTCACCCGGCGGTTGGGCATCCCTTCGTCGTGCGTCTTGCCCGGATCGACCTGGCGGTTCACCGCCTCGCCGTAGCTCACCGTGCGCACCTTGTCCGCGGACAGCCCGTCCGTGTTGACCAGGTAGTCGCGCACGGCATCCGCGCGCTTCATGCCCAGGCGCCGGTTATAACCCGCAGAACCGGCCGGATCGGCAAAGCCTTCGACCGTGACCAGCGCGTCGGGATGGTGCTGGCTGATCACTTTGGCGAAGTCGTCGAGCAGGGGCTTGTCCTCGTCGCGCAATGTCGCCTCATTGAAGGCGAAGTGCGCGATCGAGTCCACTCGCACGCGGCCGCCCATTTCGGCGATCTTGGCATCGTATGCGGCGAACTTCTGCTGCATTTCCTGCGTCAACGCATCGAGTTGCTGCTGCTGTTTCTGGTCGTTGGCGCGAAGCTCGGCAATGGCAGCGTCGTAGTCCGTTTTTTTCACGTACTGGCTGCAGCCACTCAGTGCGATGGCGGTAAAGCCCAGTGCAACGAATGCGATGCGCGATAAGGTGCTGACCATAAGTCTTCTCCTTTTCATCAGGGTGATGGCATCATCGCCATCGGATTTCCGGACCCTCGGTTGTCGCCCCCTGCAGCACCCATTCTCGGTCCAGTGAGATGAACAAAGCTAGCCCGCCCCTCACGCGGGAGTCTTGACCTGGATCAACTACCTGGTGTAGGGGCGGGCGGAACAGGTCATCGACCGAGGGTCGGCGGCCCACCCTTTCCCCGCACTGCTCCACCGGAAACGCCCGATGCTTCGCGACGCGACACCCGCCGACTTCGCCGCCATCCTCGATCTCAACGAGGCTTTCGTGGCCGTACTCAGTCCGCTGGATGGCGAACGCCTGGCGCGGCTGCATGCGCAGGCGGCGCTGCACCGGGTGATCGAGCAGGACGGTCGGATCGAGGCGTTCCTGCTGGCCTTGCGCGAGGACGCGGACTACGACAGTGCGAATTACCGGTGGTTTGCGCGGCACTATCCGCGCTTCCTGTATGTGGATCGCATTGTGGTCGCCGGCACGATGCAGGCACGCGGTGCCGGCCGCAGGCTTTACGGCGACGCCCATGCGCTGGCGTTGCGGCACGCGGTGCCGTTGCTCACCTGCGAGTTCGACCTCGTGCCGCCCAACCCGGCGTCCGCACGCTTTCATGCCCGGCTCGGATTTCACGAAGTCGGCCGGCAGCAGCTCGCCGGCGGCAGCAAGACCGTCTCGCTGCAGGCACTCGATGTCGCCGCGGGCCATGCTTGTCTGGGAGATGGCGGCGTCGATTAGACTCAAGGGAAAGCAGTCCGTCCCTGGGTCTGCGAAGCGAAGCCCGACGGAGATCCTCGCGCATGCCTGCAGATTTTTCCGACCTGTGCATCGAGCTGGCGGAGGTCGTTTTGCCGGCCGGCAATTTCCCCGAAACGCTGCGCTTTTTCATCGGGGATCTGGGTTTCCGTCTCGACAGCATCATCCCTGCCGACAATCCGCGGATGGCCCAGCTGAGCGGCCACGGCCTGCGGCTGCGGCTGGATGCCGCCTGCAGCGGCGATCCGGGCGTGATCCGGCTGGGCACCGCGCACGACGGTGGCCGCGAGGCGATCGTCGCTCCCAACCGCACGCGTATCGAGTTCGGGCCTGCACGGCCCGCGCTGCACTTGCCCGCGCTGCAGGCGAGCCTGTGCATCCAGCGCCTCGACGGCGGGCACGACGACTGGAAGTGCGGCCGCGCCGGCATGCACTACCGCGACCTGATCCCGGGCCGGCAGGGCGGCCAGTTCATCGCCTCGCACATCCGCATCCCCGCCGGTGGCCCGGTGGGCGACAACGTGCATTACCACGATATCCGCCTGCAGCTCATCTACTGCCATCGCGGCTGGGTGCGTCTGGTGTATGAAGACCAGGGCGAACCGTTCGTGATGCATGCCGGCGACTGCGTGCTGCAGCCGCCGCAGATCCGGCATCGGGTGCTGGAGGCTTCCGCCGGGCTGGAGGTCATCGAGATCGGCAGTCCGGCCGAGCACATGACCCATCTGGATCACGCGATGACGCTGCCGACCGGCCGCGCTCTGCCGCAGCGCGCCTACGGCGACGGCCAGGCTTTCGTGTTTCACCAGGCGGCGCAAGCGCGCTGGCGTCACGACCACGATGCCGGCTGGCAGGTGCGCGATCTCGGCATCGCAGGTGCCACCGGCGGGCTGGCCGGTGCCCGCGTGGTGCGCCGGGCGGGCGGCACACCACGGACCGGTGTGGCGACGCGGCAGGACAGGACCTTCGCCTTTGCCTTCGTGCTGCAGGGAAGCATGAGCCTGCATGTCGATCAACTGCCCGCTACGCGCCTGTCGCCGGGCGATGCGTTCGTCATCCCGACCGGCATGCGGCAGCGCTTCGCCGACTGTTCCGGCGACTGGGAACTGCTGCAGGTGTTTTTGCCGGCGTAGCCATCGGTAAGGCAACGGATTGAGGGATGAGCCCGGCCTTCATCCGGCGCGCCGGTGACAGGAACGGACGGCGCACATGCGATCGCACTCGCCGCTTTTGCGCGGCATCGGTGGACGGGGCGCGCCCGGGGTGGGGACATAAAAAAACCCGCAGAGGGGAGTCTGCGGGTTCGGGGGGTTCCATCTGGTGCGGGGCGCAGGAGGGGGCCTGGCCAAGCGGGGGAAGGATGTCTCACGACACGGGCTTACTGTACTGGACAGTTCGTTAATGAAGTGTAAGCGGATTTCTGCGGTAGCGGCCATGCCTTGCCGGGGCCGGAAGCATGCTTGGTTGGCGCTATCGTGCCCGGGCCGACACGCGGCCTTGTGTTCCGGCGCAACCAAGCGCGCGCGCGGAAGGCGGGTTTACCGCACGACTGGTGCGATTGCGCGAGGCCTGTCCGCAACGAGCCTCGCGGTTTGACAGCGTACTCGCCGCAGATTGCGAGAACGCGATCACTGGGGAGTGAAACAGTCGTTGACGCCATCATTTGAAAAAATATATCGTTCAGGGGTCCACCTTGCACCAGACAGGTGGACGATTTCGCCGGGGTGGCGTCGGGGCAAGCTATACGTCATCTCAGCCGGTCAGGGTTGCGCCCATGGGGAAGCTTCGGGGGAAGCGGGGGCCGCCGTTGCCGGATCAAGCGGGATCGCCCGTGCATTACGTTCGGCGCGCTTCAGGCGCAACCCTCCTCATGTGGTCGGTCTGGCCGCATGGGTCCGTTAATGCTCAAAATCCATGGGGATTCACATGTCGAAATATTCGAAGCACAGCTTGTTGAAAGCCGTCGCGGCGACGGCCTTGATCAGTCTGACTGCCGGAGCTGCCGCATTGGCCAGCGGCGGCAATGAGTTCGTGCCGCAAACACAGAACCCTTATTCGCCCGCTTACGGGCATGAATACCGCCACGGCGTGTTGCCCACCAGGGAAGCTCATGACCGGATGAAGCAGTACGAGGCGCTGCACTCGGCGGGCGGGAAAACCGGCGGCAGCTCGAAAACGCTCAGCTACGGCGGCGGCGTCGACGGCATCGGCGTCACCAGCGGCACCCCGAAGGTGTATCTGGTCGTCTACGGCAGCCAGTGGGGCAGCGCCGGTACCGATGCCAACGGCAACATGACTTTTACCGGTGACCCGGTCGGCGCCTTGCCTTACCTGCAGAACCTGTTCAAGGGCCTGGGCACCGGTGGCGAGCTGTGGTCGGGCACGATGACCCAGTATTGCGACGGCGCCGGTGTGGCCACCGGCGCCACCTCCTGCTCGTCCAGCGCCGCGCACGTGGGTTATCCGACCGGCGGCAACCTGGCCGGCATCTGGTACGACAATTCGGTGGCCTCGCCGTCCAATGCCACCGGCACGCAGCTGGCGCAGGAAGCGCTCGACGCCGCCGCTCACTTCGGCAATACCACCGCGGCTTCCAACCGCTACGTGCAGTACGTGATCCTGTCGCCGACCGGCACGCATCCGGATGGCTTCAACACCTCGACCGGCCAGTTCTGCGCGTGGCACGACTGGCAGGGTGACGGCTACTCGGTCACCTCGACGGTCGGCGACGTCGCCTTCACCAACATGCCCTACGTCTACGACATGGGCACCAGCTGCGGCGAGAACTTCGTCAACGCCGGATCGGCCGGCATTCTCGATGGCTTCTCCATCGTCGAAGGCCACGAATACGCCGAGACCGTGACCGACCAGAATCCGGCCGGCGGCTGGACCAACCACGTCAAGGGTTCCAGGAGCAAAGGCCAGGAGAACGGCGACGAGTGCGCGTGGATCAGCTCCGGCCAGGGCGCTTCGGCGAACGTGGTCATGAACAGCGGCACGTTTGCGATGCAGAGCACCTGGTCGAACGACACCGTCGAGTGCGATATCTCGCACCCGATCGTCCTGTAACGGCAATGCGTGCATAGGGTACGGTCCGGGCCGGATCGGCACCGCGCCGATGCACGCACAGCAGGTGCATCCGGCAAATCCCATGGCCCGATCGGCAACGATCGGGCCATTTTTGTTTTTCGCGGATGGCCGGCGAGGGCGGCTTCGCTTGTCACGAGGCTGCGGTTGGTCGAGCATCATCACGGTCACCGCCTTCATGCGGCAAGCAATCGATCCCGCCGATCCGTGACGCTTCTCCGCCAACCCTGTGGATACACCCGTGAATGCATCGTTGTCCCCGATCGGGAAGTTGCTGCTGATCATTGCCGGCAGCGTGTCGCTGGCGCTGGGCGTCATCGGATTGCTGTTGCCGGTGATGCCCACCGTACCGTTCCTGCTGGTGGCGGCCGCGTGCTGGTCGAAGGCGTCGCCGCGGCTGCATCGCCGGCTGCTTGCCTTGCCGCGGATCGGACCGATGATGGCGCAGTGGGAGCGCGACCCGGTATTGCCATGGCGGATCAAGCTGCTCTCGATCGGCGTGATTGTCCTGTCGCTGGTCGTTCCGATGTGGCTGGCGCACGATCACGCATGGCTGCCGTGGCTGTTTGCCGGCATCGCGGTGATTGCGATCATCGTCGTGCTGCGCATGCCCGGGGCAGGCAGCGGGTCCGACACGGGGCCGACAAGGGCGGGCCGTTGATCGACGGCAGCGAAAAACACGTCGCCGGTGAAACGCGTATTGCAGTCCGCTAGTCTATGGATTGGACCCACGAGCGGCAGTGTCGCCAGCACCTTTCGACTTCGCTGCGCTACGCTCTGGGCGAACGGGCTTTCGTACGCTGTACCGGCTCGATCAACAGGCATGGGTTTTCGCAGGATGTCGTCATGATGATTTCGATCTCGTTCCCGTCGGGCCGGCGCTTGCGGCGCGGCGCCGCCTGCATGCTGGCCGTGGTGCTGGCGAACGGTGCCGCGCTGGATGCACGCGCGGCGGCACTCGCCACGGTACCCACGGCTCCGCGCGTGCAGGTAGCTGCCGGCGCCATCGAAGGCAAGCTGGCGCGGGTCGACGGTGTGACGCTGCGCGAGTTCCAGGGCATTCCCTACGCGGCACCGCCGGTCGGGGCGCTGCGCTGGAAGCCGCCGCAGCCGGTGGCGCACTGGGACGGCACGCGCCAGGCGCGGCAGTTCGGGCCGCGCTGCATGCAGCTGCCGCTGTTCAGCGACATGGTGTTCCGCGCCAGCGGCATGAGCGAGGACTGCCTGTACCTCAATGTGTGGGCGCCGGCCAGTTTCACCGCAGCCCGCAAGCCCGCGAAGCTGCCGGTGCTGGTGTATTTCTACGGCGGCGGTTTTGTCGCCGGCGACGGCTCCGAGTTGCGTTACGACGGCGCCAGTCTCGCGGCACGGGGCATCGTCACGGTGACGGTGAACTATCGCCTCGGGGTGTTCGGTTTCTTCGCACTGCCGGCGCTGGCCGAGGAGTCGCCCCAGCACGCGGCCGGCAACTACGGCCTGCTCGACCAGGTCGCGGCGTTGGGCTGGGTGCAGGCGAACATCGCGGCATTCGGCGGCGATCCGGCGAAGGTGACGATCGCCGGCGAGTCGGCCGGCTCGATCTCGGTGAGCGCGCTGATGACCTCGCCGTTGTCGAAGCATCTGTTCGTGCGTGCGATCGGCGAGAGCGGCGCGCTGATCGCGCCGATCGCACCGCTGACGCTGGCGCAGGCGCAGCAGCGCGGCACCGCGTTCGCCGGCAAGGTCGGCGCCCGTTCGCTGGCCGACCTGCGTGCCATGCCGGCTGCACAGCTGCTGCAGGCCACCAGCGACCAGCAAGGCGATGCCGATCCCGATATCGATGGCTGGTTCCTCACCGAACCACCGGCGACGACGTTTGCCCGCGGCGCGCAGGCGCACGTGCCGCTGCTGCTGGGATCGAATTCGCAGGAGGGTTTCTACACCGCGATCCTGAAACAACAGTCGCCGACGCCGGCGCATTATCGCGCGGCGCTGCAACGCCTGTTCGGCGCGCAGGCCGGGCGCGCGCTGGCGCTGTACCCCGGCGGTAGCGCGGCGGAGGTGATGCGTTCGGCCACGGCGCTGGCCGGCGACCTGTTCATCGCCCACAC
>Ga0307375_10001810_pt1 | contig 22701 bp, 19 predicted proteins | sample TR1MG_FD_202531 | JGI IMG/M metagenome (GOLD analysis project Ga0307375, IMG submission 202531) | Soil microbial communities from Risofladan, Vaasa, Finland - TR-1 | ecosystem: Environmental > Terrestrial > Soil > Coastal area > Acid sulfate soil | place: Finland: Risofladan, Vaasa | collected...
AAGATCGGTGGCACGAACTGCTTCAACAATCATCGGGGTCCGTGCGTCCATCACGGCGCTAGTTAACCCGTGGGACATCGCTGACGAGAGAAAGGCTGCATTAAGGGCATGACGGTAAGGTAGACCGAAGGAGATGTTGGATGCACCCAAAGTCATATTGAGGCCCCACTTCTCGCGGATTAAATGAATAGTCTCCAAGGTTATATTTACAGCATCAGGGTCGGCCCCAACCGTCATGGCTAAGGGATCGATGACCAGATCCTCCAGAGGTATGCCGTATTTTTCCACGGTTCGGATTATTTTTTCGGTAATTACTAGACGCTCTGCCGCCGTGGCAGGTATGCCAGTGGCATCGTTAGGTAGGGCGATGATTGCCGCACCGTGCTTTTTGATAAGCGGAAGGATGAGATCCATACGTTCTTCTTCTCCAGTGACACTATTGACTATGGCTTTGCCTTCATAAGCCTCCAGACCCGCCTGGAGTGCTTCAATAATGGAGGAATCAATGCAAATAGGTAAGTCAGTAATAGTTTGGATCATTTCAATCGCGCGTCCCAAGAGAGCTGGCTCATCTGTGAGTGGCACACCCATATTTACATCAAGAACATTCGCCCCGCCGCGAATCTGCTGTTCAACATCAACTGCGATCTGAGAGAGATCATTGGCTCGCAATTGCTCTTGAAATTTCTTGCGTCCAGTTGGATTTATCCGCTCGCCAATGATGCAGAACGGCTGGTCGTGACCGATAGTGACGGTTTTTGAGGCGGACCTGAGAACGGTGTGCATCATGCTCCTATGGTTTGATTTTGTAGTTTTGGAGTTCTTCCGAGGTCGTCCATTAGCCTGGCCAAGGTGTCGTCGTGGCGAAAATCTGCAATATGCAGTCCGCGAACACCTGGTTGGGCAAGGGCATGTTGAGCTTGCTCTAAGGCCAATTGGTAGGCAGCCTCCCTTTGGTCCAGTTTGCCTTCGACCCGTTCGATAACATCAAGTGGAATGTCAATCCCCGGCACCCTATCGTTGACAAAGCGGAGTTGACTTCCACCTTTGATAAGAACGATTGTGGGTAATAAATGCAAATCCGGGCTGGCTATCGCAACGCCTGTGCAGAATTTCTCAAGCCGATCGGGGTGATAACAAATTTGCAGTTGGAGAAAACGCGCACCGGCCCGAGATTTTTTGAGCGCCCTTTCTACCCGGTATTCAAGTGGAGGTGCAGCTGCATTCTCTACCGCGCCGATGTAAAAGGCCGGCGCAGGTTCGATCTTGCGCCCCGAAAGGTATTGACCTTGGTTAAGCACCGTGGCGACCTTGATTGCCTGAGGACCATCTAGATCGAAGACGCGTCGGCTCTCTGGTTCGTCTCCTGCAGTAACGTCATCTCCAGTGATAAGGGAAATATTCTCAATGCCGTGAAGATCGGCCCCGACCATATCTGCCTGAATAGCCAGCCGATTTTTATCTCGGCAGACTATTTGCATGATGGGCTCGAGGCCGTGCATCTTTATGGCAATTGCCACCGAAACGTTCGAAGCGTGCGCATGTGCTGCCGTATTATCGGTTGCATTGACTGCGTCAAACCAGGGGGCAAGGCGTTCTACTTGTTTGATGACTCGCCTCATCCCACCGCCATCGACTGCTGGGAACTCGGCAGTGAAGACTTTCTTGTCTGAATGTTCAAGCAGATCGCGCAAACGGGACATTAACTATTCTTTTCCGCAGTTGCCACGGCATTCCATCCGGCTGGTACTTGCCGGTCGCGCCTGGTAATTAAATTATGCCAAGAGGAAGTGCCCTTAAGTCGCATGTCGACGGGTGGGCGAAGTTCATTAAAGTGATCTCGCCAAGACTGTGGAAGTGGCAGACTCTCTTTTCGTTCGAATGCCTTAAGCCACACACATTGCATCTCTGGATTCACTTCGCAGGCACCATTTTCACGTACCCCGCCGCAGGGGCCATTTCTTAAAGTCTTTGGACAGGTCATGGGACAAGTCATGCCGGTGGAATGAAGGACGCATTGACCGCACATTCGACAATCCCATACGGGTTTCTTTATCGCCTCTTCAATCAACGGCAGGATTTTTACCATGTGTTTGGGCTGATTTAGGTTATACCGAAGCCAAGGCGCGACGCTTCTTAATCAATTCTTTGGCAAGGCGTACCGCGGTCGAGGCATCGGCAGCGTAGCCGTCAGCGCCAACGGCATTTGCATATTCTTGTGTCACGGGAGCGCCGCCGACCATGATCATCACTTGATCGCGCAGACCAGCTTTAGTGATTTCATGGATATTGACTTTAAACATCGGCATTGTGGTTGTAAGGAAGGCGGACATGCCAACAATGTCTGGCTTATGTTCGATAATTGCTGCGATGAACTTTTCTGGCGGGGTTTGTACGCCTAGGTCAATGACGGTGAACCCTGCTCCTTCGAGCATGATGTTGACCAGGTTCTTTCCGATGTCGTGGACATCGCCTTTGACCGTTCCCATTAAAAAAGTGCCGATAGATTCGGCCCCAGTCTCCGCTAGCAATGGGCGGAGGATATTGAGCGCACCTGACATTGCTTTTCCAGCAATGAGCATTTCGGGCACGAAGAAATCTCCACGCTCAAAACGCGCACCAACCTCTTCAAGTGAAGGGATGAGTGCCTCAAAGAGGATTGTGTCAGGTCCCAATCCATCAGCAAGTGCTTTTTGAGTTAACTCCAAAACTGCCGGAGCATTGCCAACAAGCGTTTCATCGTAAAGAGCCTTGATAATCTCGTCATGCGTCATGCCGCACCAACTTTCTTTTGGTCTTCCCTTTGTTTGAGTGCAATTTCACTGATGATTAACTCGCCGAGATTTTTGAGCAAGTGGTCTGCCAACCTTGGTGATGGGCCCGAGATGGAGATTGCGGCGATGACGCTGTCATCGTGATCTCGTACTGGAGCCGCTATAGCAACCAGGCCCTCCTCTAGTTCGTTCTTTATTGTGGCGAATCCTTGACGTCGGACAGTTTCTAACTCAGTAAGTAATTGCGTTCTCGTCGTAATAGTTTGTGATGCACGTCTTTCTAGACGACCATTGGGAATTTTGACGGCTCCGTAGGCCAGTAAGACTTTTCCCAGAGCAGAGCAGTGATATGGAACGTCCGTGCCAACCCAATTAGTCGCACCTAGCAGGTAACGGCCATCAACTTGGTCAATCATTTCGACATATCCCTTTCCGGCGATGGCTAGGTTGGTCGTCTCTCCGGTTTTTTTTGCGAGCGTTTCCAAGATAGGGCGCATTCGCGTGGTGAGATCAAGCTCGCGATCTCTCTGCCTTGCAAAACGAGTAAGTACGTTTCCGGGTAGGTAAGCGCCAGTGCGATCTCTCTGTATGAGGCCCTGTCGTTCTAGGGCACCCAGCAATCGAGAGGCTGTACTTTTTGGCAACTCGTGCGAGAGGGCGAGCTGTCCCAACAGTGGAGGAGTAGTGGCTTCCACTACATGAATAAGCAGTGCGCTAGCCCTATCGATGGCTTGAGTTCCACTTGGTAAATCTGACTTTGCCACTTCGTGCCCCTCCTTAACTGGACTTAGAAGAGTTCCACAATATGGAACCTCTGTTCCATATTGATAGCGTATTGTCCTCAGTGTCCTAGGTCAACACCCGCGTATAACTTCCCAGCCATTGGAGGCGCAGTGTTCAACAACCGAATGCCTCGGTATGAAATCCTCAGTGAAGAATCGATGTCGATTCTCGACGCAGGTTGGCGCCGAATCGTTTCTCAAATAGGAATTGAGTTCATGAGTCCGTGGGCGATTGATATGTTGCGCGATGCCGGCCAAATCGTCGAAGGTGAGAACGTAAAGTTTGATCCCGACTGGATCCTGGCACAGGTTGCGAAGGCACCCAGTGAATTCAATCTCCGCGCTCGCAATCCAAAGAACAATGTGCATATTGGTGGCGACTCCATGGTATTCGGAGGCGTATACGGACCACCCTTTGTCCTAGAAGGCGATGTCCGACGCGATGCCACTTTCAAGGATTTTCAAAATTTCTGCAAATTGGCCCAGTCCTTCGACGCGCTCGATAGTGTTGGAGGAGTTGTCTGCGAACCAAACGATCTCTCTTTGGATTCTCGCCACCTGGATATGGCCTTTGCTGCCGCCACGCTCACGGACAAGTTCTTCATGGGCAACGTCGTCACAGCAGAAAATGCTCGTGATGTAATCAAGGTTGCGGAGATCATCCATGGCGGCCGTGCTGCAATTGAAGAGACACCGGCGCTCATCTCGCTTATCAACTGTAATTCGCCGCTGCGCTGGGATGATCGAATGTTAGATTCATTGCGAGAGTACGCTCTGGCGGGCCAACCGGTTGTTTGCACGCCTTTTCTTTTAATGGGTGCTATGAGCCCGGTGACAATCCCGGCAACCCTGGCTCAACAGATTGCTGAAGCACTTACGGGAATTGCCTTGGCTCAATTAATTCGTCCTGGCGTCCCGGTTGTATTTGGTTCATTTCTTTCCAATATTGACATGCAATCTGGCTCTCCACAATTTGGAACGCCAGAATCTGGAATTGGCCTTCTATGCACTGGGCAGATTGCACGCCACTTTAAACTGCCCTTCCGGGGCGGTGGCGGATTGAACTCATCTCAGTCGGTTGATGCGCAATCTGCCTATCAAACAATGATGACGATGATGCCCACTTTTCTATCGGGAACTAACTGGGTTATGCATACAGCCGGCTGGCTTGAAGGTGGATTGGTTTCCTCCTATGACAAGTTCATAGTGGACATTGAAATCTTGCAGACTTTAATGGCTGAGTTCACGCCGCTGGAGTTTACCGAGTCCTCGCTGGCCTTTGATGCCCACCTAGAGGTCGGGCACGGCGGACATTTCCTAGGAGCAGCGCACACTATGGATCGTTTCCGGGATTGTTTCTATCGGCCTTTCCTTACTAATAGTGATAACTATGAGCGTTGGACTCGTCTGGGGGCACGTGACACGCGTGCACGTGCCTCCGAAATATGGCAGAAGAAACTCGACGATTACGTCTTGCCAGATATGGATTCAGCAATTTTGTCAGAGTTGACCGACTTTGTGGCAGAGCGCAAGAGCGCGCTGGACAGTTAGTCGCAGTCTCTACGGTGCCGCATTTAGAAGGGTCGTGCGCCCCTTCACTTTTCATTGGCGGAAAGTGGCGGATGGCATCTGATGCTGGAGTCCGTGAAATACGTAGTCCGCATGATGGCTCTCTCGTCACATTGGTCCCGGAAGCCACTGGGCTAGATGTCTCTGATGCAATCGCGGCTGCTCGTGCATCATTTGATTCAGGCGTCTATGCGTCGTGGAGTTGGGCGGCACGTAGTGCTTTGGTCGCAAAGGTGGCGGATCTTTTGGAAAGAGATGCGGCCGAAATAGCCATCAAGGAAAGCAATGACACCGGAAAGAGGCTCATCGAAGCGGGATACGACGTCGCGGACGTAATATCCACCTTTCGATATTTTGCCGAACAGGGCTTACTCCAACATGATCGAATAGTTGCAAGCGGCTTGGACTACATTGACAGTCGTATCATTTATGAACCAGTCGGCGTATGTGCACTCATCGGACCATGGAACTATCCACTTCTTCAAGCTTCTTGGAAAGTTGCTCCGGCCCTTGCTGCTGGTTGCTCCTTCATCCTCAAACCCAGTGAATTGACTCCTTCGTCCGCGATTCATTTGCTGCAGCTCATTGAGGAAGCTGGTGCACCTGCCGGGGTTGCCAACCTCCTTTTAGGTTCCGGGGCAGTCGTAGGGGCGCCGTTAACCGAGGACCGGCGGGTAGATCTAATTTCTTTCACTGGCGGTCTTTCAACTGGGAAAGCCATTATGACTACCGCCGCCAAAACTGTTAAAAAAGTGGCGCTTGAACTAGGTGGGAAGAACCCGAACATAATTTTCGCAGACGCAGATTTAGGCGCTGCCATCGATAACGCTGTGACCGCTGTGTTCCTCCATTCTGGGCAGGTATGTTCTGCGGGCACACGATTATTGGTTGAAAGGTCTATTCACGATCACGTGGTCGCGGAGATCGTCAGAAGGGCGCGGGCAATTCGACTGGGTGGTCCCCAGGATTTGTCGGCCGAAACCGGACCGCTCATCAGCCAAGGACACTTGAAGAAAATTGAAGAGTACATGTCTCGCGCAGTTGCCGAAGGTGCTCATGTTCTGACTGGTGGCAAACGTAGCGCTCGCCCGGAACTTCAAGCAGGTTGGTATTTCGAACCCACCGTGCTGGATGGATGCAGTACTGAAATGGATTGCGTTCAAGAGGAATCCTTTGGCCCCATTGTGACGGTTGAGGTTTTCGATACAGAAGCTGAAGTAATCTCATTGGGAAATGACACGATCTATGGTCTGGCTGGAGCGGTGTGGAGCTCAGATAGCGCAAAGGCTCAACGTGTTGCGCGAGCACTACGTCATGGAACCATCTGGGTGAATGATTACGGCCCGTATCGCCCGCAGGCTGAATGGGGAGGGTTCAAGGCCTCCGGCACCGGCCGCGAGCTTGGACCTACTGGCCTCCTTGAGTACCTTGAAATAAAACATTTGTGGACCAACAATTCTCCGACGCTATCTGGGTGGTTTAAAAAACCGGATCAGGGAGAAGATGCATGAACGTACCTGGCCCGATGATCTCTGTGCGCCACCTCTGGAAAGTTTTCGGACCAAATGCAAATAAAATTATCGGCACACCCACGGCCCAACTTTCTCGAGCAGAATTACGATCCCAAACCGGAAACACTATTGCAGTAAGGGATGTTTCCTTCGAAGTTGCACCTGGCGAGGTCTTCGTGGTGATGGGCCTGTCAGGTTCTGGAAAATCCACCCTTGTTCGTTGTATGACTCGGCTCATTGAACCAACAGCAGGAGAAGTCGAACTTGAAGGTGAAGACATTCTCAAAGTGGATGAGAAACGACTCCGTGAACTAAGAAAAACCCGATTCTCCATGGTTTTCCAACATTTTGGTCTATTACCGCACCGAAAAGTTATTGACAACATTGCCTACAGTTTGGAAATCAACGGCGTAAAAAAAGCTGAACGGCATGCGCGCGCCAATGAGGTAATAGACCTGGTTGGACTGCAAGGCTATTCGCAGGCCTATCCTGATCAACTTTCTGGGGGCATGCAACAACGAGTCGGACTGGCGAGGGCACTGGCGGTTGATCCGCAGGTGATGTTCCTCGATGAGCCATTCAGTGCATTAGATCCTCTCATTCGGCGCGACATGCAGACCGAGGTGATCCGCCTCCACCATGAACTAGGCAAGACCTTGGTTTTTATCACGCACGATCTGGCTGAGGCAGTAAAGCTTGGGGATCGAATTGCGATCATGAGAGATGGGTCCATCGTGCAGATCGGTACGCCGGAGGAGTTAGTTGCCACGCCTGCCGATGACTATGTGGCGAATTTCGTTCGCGATTTCCCAAAATCTCATGTTTTAACTCTGCGTTGGATTGCGCGGGCGCCAAGAGAGCACGAGGACATGTCTGGACCAATGCTTCCTTCCACTCTTACCGTACGCGAAGCTGCCAAACAGGTTCTGGCTTCTGCGAATTCCGTCCGGATTATGGATGGTACAGAACTCGTTGGCGTGGTTGATACCACCGATATTCTTGCGGTGATCGCAGGAAGTGATGCTTGATGTCCACGCAATTACTTAAGCCTGCGTCCTTGCGCGCCAAAGTACCTCCGCCCAATCGGTCGTTTATCTGGCGCAAAGTCTCCATAGTGAGTGTGCTTTTTGTAGCATTTGCTTTGATATTCCGGAATATTGCAACTTTGCCTCTCGACAGATCGAGTTTGACCCCCTTTCATGATTGGCTCAACAGTTTGAGTGATTGGATTGACCGGAGTCGCAATTCCAATCCATTTTTTCTCTACGTAGTCAATGCAATTCGTTCATTCATCAATGGTTTTGTACAAATTCTGCGCGACGGTATCAGCCAAGCCAGTTCTCTTAGGCCAGTTCCTCAGATTGGCTGGCTAGGCGTCGTAGCAATTATCGGATTTATCGTTTATGCAATCGCCAATATACAAGTGGCAATTTTGGCAGTATTGGGATTTGTCTGCCTGGGGTTATTGGGATTTTGGCAAGAATCCATGGATACGCTGGCGCTTACGCTCGCGGCGGTGATTCTTTCTCTGCTCATTGGCATTCCCTTGGGCATATGCGCGGGACTGTTCCCTAGATTTGAAAAATTCCTCACTCCTTTTCTTGACTTCGCCCAGGTAATGCCTACTTTTGTCTATCTCACCCCTGTCACGCTTTTCTTTTTGATCGGGCCGGCATCAGCCACCATCGTTACCCTTATATACGCGGTGCCGCCAGCACTTCGCATTACCGCGGTAGCAATTAAGGAAGTCCCGTGGTCAAGTGTTGAAGCGGCCGTTTCTATGGGCTCGACTCGACTTCAGGCCTTAAGAAAAGTGCAATTGCCACAAGCAAAACGGACGATAGTCGTTGGTATAAATCAGACCATCATGGCGGCGCTGGCCATGGTCACAATTGCTGCTCTCATTGATGCCCCAGGTTTAGGACAAGTTGTTGTGCGCGCTCTTGAGTCTTTAGATGTGGGAAAGTCTTTTCAAGCAGGACTTGCGATTGTAATAATGGCTGTGGTTCTCGATCGCAGTACGACCGCCGCCGCCGCAAAAGTAGATTCGGAAGTTTCAACCTCCGGTAACTTTCGTAAAGTCATCCTGGTTGGTAGCGGTTTGGTTACTTTATTTCTGGTCTATCTTTCTCGCACATTTATTTGGGCGGCTACCTTCCCCGGGTCAGGCTCATTAGGAACAAACTTCGCCAGCGTTATGGATCACTCCATTGGTTGGATTCAAATTCATTTTGTAACGCTCACAAATGGAATAACCGATGTTGTTACCTACGGATTCATTAATCCAATGCAGTCCCTGCTCGTGGACAGCCCCTGGTTTGTCACGGGAATAGCACTTGTCGCATTGGGTGCAATTTTTGGGGGGCCTCGTCTGATGATCATAAGCACTATTTGCGTTTTAGCATTAGTAGGTACGGGACTTTGGTCGGATGCGATGGTGACCGTTGCCTCGACGTTGGTGGCTGCAGCTATTACGGTGACGTTGGGAATATTCGTCGGGACATGGATCGGTCGTAGTCGGCGTGCAGATCGGTGGGTTCGCCCGATACTTGATGCCGGTCAAGTGTTACCCGCATTTGTATATCTGGTTCCTTTTCTTGGACTTTTTGGAGCGACTCGTTTTACCGCGATCATGGCCGCTGTGGTTTATGCCGCTCCCGCGTCGATCAAACTGATGGCTGATGGAATCAGAGGGGTTCCAACCACAATTACCGAAGCGGCAACTGCAGCAGGCTCGAGCACCTGGCAGATGATTTTTAAAGTGCAGCTGCCTAGTGCTCGGCGTGCTCTGGCCCTGGCTACCAACCAGGGGCTTATTTATGTTCTGGCCATGATCGTCGTTGGCGGCCTGGTAGGTGCTGGCGGTTTGGGGTACCTGGTCGTTGCCGGCTTTGCCCAAGAGAATCTCCGGGGCAAAGGCCTGGCGGCCGGGCTCGCCATCGTCATTCTCGGAATTTTATTGGATCGTTTGACTCAGGCCGTTGCGAATCGGCGTGACTCCCATGTGAGTGCGAATGCGTAGAGGTGCGCGCATCTAGGTTCCGTCGCTCAACCGAACGGCGGTTAGGTACGACTTCGGTCGTTGGATCAGGAGGAAGCACAATGTTCATGAAGCATCGTGCACGTAAAAGTTCGACATATGCACTTTTGTTGGGTGCAACTGCGCTCGCACTTGCATCTTGTAGTAGCGCAAAAGTTGGTAGCACGGCATCAACCGCCGCGGCAACATCCAAATGCGGGACCGTGACTTTGGCGGACAATGCATGGGTTGGGTATGAAGCGAATCTGGCTGTGGTGGCTTACATTGCCAAAACTCGACTGGGTTGCAGTGTGGCGATTAAGCACATAAGTGAAGAAATCTCGTGGCAAGGTTTTGCATCGGGCGAAGTTGATGCAATTCTCGAGAACTGGGGCCACGAAGACTTGGCCAAGAAGTACATCACAGATCAGAAGATTGCGGTTGACCTCGGTCCGACAGGCAACAAGGGAATTATCGGCTGGTACGTTCCGCCCTTCCTTGCTGCCAAGTACCCAGATATTCTTAGCTATAAGAACTTGAACAAGTATGCAAGTCTATTTAAGACAAGCGAGTCTGGTTCCCAAGGTGCCTTCCTCGACGGAGATCCTTCATATGTCACCAATGATGAGGCTTTAATCAAGAACCTGAAACTCAATTTTAAGGTTATTTATACTGGTAGTGAGGCTGCGTTGATAACGGCCTTTCGGAATGCTGAAGCTCAGAAGAAACCGATGATCGGCTACTTCTACGAGCCACAGTGGTTCTTGTCGGAAGTGGCGTTGAAACACGTGGCACTTCCTCCTTACACGGTTGGCTGTGATGCTAATCCGAAGACGGTTGCTTGCGATTACCCGCCTTATATCCTCAATAAGGTCGCTAGCGTCAGGTTCATGAATTCGGGTTCGCCGGCTGCTGCGTTAATTAAGAATTTCTCTTGGACCAATGACGACCAGAACTCTGTTGCAAAGTCCATTACCGAGAGCAAGCTCACCGATCCTGTAGCGGCAGATGACGCTGCGGCAAAGATATGGGTTGACGCTAATCCAGATAAGGTCAAGGCTTGGCTGGCTGGCTGATCAACTTCAGTATGTTGGTTTTCTCCTGAACTGACCGACGTGCAAAGCGTGTTTGCCTGGATATGAATCGCCAGGCAAACACGCAGCATGGTGGATAAAGTTTTACTTAGAGAACGGAAGTCTCATGAATTCCCCGTATGACTACCTCATAGTTGGTGGAGGGTCCGCTGGCAGCGCTCTTGGAAACCGTTTGAGCGCTGACCCTGCGAATAAAGTCCTGATCCTTGAGGCTGGTCGACGCGATTATAAGTGGGACGTTTTTATCCATATGCCCGCGGCGCTCGCTTTCCCCATTGGAAACAAACACTACGACTGGAAATACGAATCCGAGCCCGAGCCCTTTATGAATAATCGACGGATATATCATGCGCGCGGGAAAGTTCTAGGGGGCTCTAGCAGTATCAATGGAATGATTTGGCAGCGCGGAAACCCTTTAGATTATGAGCGCTGGAGTAAGGATCCTGGAATGGCCACTTGGGATTTTGCCCACTGTCTGCCCTATTTCAAGCGAATGGAAAATTGCCTAGCCGATCCTGCCAATCCTTTTCGCGGAGATAGCGGTCCCTTGGAGCTTGAACGGGGCCCCATTAAGAATCCTCTCTTTCAGGCTTTCTTTGATTCCACCATCCAGGCTGGTTACTCGCGCACCGATGATGTAAATGGATTTCGTCAAGAGGGGTTTGCCGCTTTCGATCGAAATGTAAGACGTGGCCGCCGCTTAAGTGCGGCGCGAGCGTATCTCTACCCGGTGAAGCGTCGGCCAAATCTGACAATCAAGACGCGGGCCATGGTCACGAAGGTGCTTTTTGAAGGCCAACGCGCAGTGGGTGTTGAAGTCATCATCAAGGGCAAAAAGCAAATTATCCGTTCGCGTGAAGTGATTTTGTCAGGAGGGGCGATTAACACCCCTCAGATTCTTCAACTTTCAGGGATCGGGAATGCTCCAGACCTTCAAGCTCTAGGTATCAACGTGGTTCAACATTTACCTGGTGTTGGAGCGAACCTGCAGGACCATCTGGAGGTTTATGTTCAGTATTCTTGTAGGCAGCCAGTCTCCATGCAGCCGATGTTAAAGCGCTGGCATCGCCCATTTATAGGAGCAGAATGGCTTTTCTTGCGGAAAGGTCCCGGTGCAACGAATCATTTTGAAGCTGGAGGGTTCGCCCGAAGCAATAGCGAAGTTGCCTACCCTAATCTGATGTTCCATTTTCTACCACTGGCGATTCGCTACGATGGGTCGGCCCCATCTGGTGGACATGGGTATCAAGTTCACGTGGGTCCTATGTATTCGGATTCACGCGGATCTATAAAGATTAAGAGCAAAGATCCATTTGAAAAACCGGCATTGCGTTTTAACTACCTTTCGACCGACCAAGACCGTCGTGAATGGGTCGAGGCGATTCATGTTGCTAGGAATATCTTGACGCAAAAGGCAATGGCGCCATTTAACGGTGGGGAGACTTCTCCTGGGCCTTCGGTATCTACTAACGAAGAAATATTGGAGTGGGTCCGTAAAGATGGCGAGACGGCTCTTCATCCCTCGTGTACGGCCAAAATGGGTACCGATGACATGTCTGTAGTAGATCCTCAAACGATGAGGGTGCACGGTGTTGATGGCTTGCGGGTCGTTGATGCCTCGGTCTTTCCCTATGTAACCAATGGAAATATCTACGCTCCTGTGATGATGGTTGCTGAAAAGGCAGCGGATCTCATCCTGGGCAAGGAGCCCTTGCCCGCAGATCACATTGATTTCTACCGTCATACCCATTGAGATGATGAAACAACCAGTTCAAGACGAGCCAGCGCCCTCATCGATTGCTCGCGTTAGAGTACAAAAGACTGATTCTCTGGTGTCAACCTCTGACAATGTGGTGGTTGAGGAGCCGCTTGAAATTCGAATGAAACGCAATGGTGAAGAAGAACAATTAGGAATCACCATGCGCACTCCTGGTGCAGATCTCGAGTTGGCTGCTGGATTCTTATGGGGAGAGGGATTTCTTACCTCACCCAAGGAATTGGTGAGCGTCAAAGTGTGCGGAGATAGAGCGCTTTCGCCACGTCAGCGTGCCAACGTGGTAATTGTCGAAGTCGCTGACAATTTACCTGCGGCACCTCGCGTACTTGAGCGTCGTTTTACTATTTCATCAGCATGTGGAGTCTGCGGCTCGACCAGTCTGATAGATCTGCATAAGCGTGGTGTCGTATCAGTCAATCCTCCAACACATCCTGTTCAAGAACTCGCTCACATGTCTGGACTGCTTGAAGGCCGTCAACAGATCTTTGCTAAGACCGGAGGTCTCCACGCCGCGTTGTTGGTGGACCCCTTTGGAAAGGTCGTCTGGGTACGAGAGGATGTTGGCCGTCATAACGCGGTCGATAAGGTAATAGGTGCAGCGCTTATGGCAGGCAGACTTCCTTTGTCGGATTGGACTTTGGTTGTCTCCGGTCGGGTTGGTTACGAGATAGTTCAGAAGGCCATAGTTGCGGGTATTTCTGCATTGGTGGGCATCAGCGCTCCAACGTCGCTTGCAGTTGACTTAGCAGCGGAGTTTGGCTTGACCCTTTTGGCATTTGCCCGCAACGGCCAAGCTAAACAGTATTTACGATTGGGTTTGGAGTAATGATGTTCTTTAAGTTGAAGGTCTTATTTCCCCAGGGCTGATTTTAGTGCCGCTCTGTCACGTGTGTAACTTTCCAGGTCAATTTCCCCTCTAGCAAATCTATGATCGAGAATTTCCAAAGGTGTCTCTTTGCTTGCACTATCGTGATGAGAAATAACCCGAACAATCCAAAAAATGAAGAGCGCCAACAAGGCCATACATAAAATGAATCCCACCCCTCCCATATAACCGCCTCCGCGCCCATAGCCCCAGTCACCGTACATTTTCGTTTCCTTTCAATTGAGTGTGCTGCTTTGCCACCGAGATTACTCTTGTTAGGTGAGTACGGCCCGTTGGGCCGCTGAGCATTGAAAGTGAGTTCGTTGTGAGTGAAGGATGCTTCACTCCGGGCGTGAAAGGAATTCTTCAAACATGGCTTGCATTTCGGACTCCTTATTTTTGGGAGTAACGATCCATTGCCTAAATTCGCCGGATTGAAAGGTAATGACGTAGCCGGGCCTTCGACCGTAAACGGCGGCAAAGTTTTTCCCTTTTCGAAGCCGCCAAGTTCCTAGACAAACCAGGAACGAGAGCCCTACACCGGGAGCTCTGAAGCCGCGAAGAACCTTATGTTTCCAAGGTTTTTTTACTTTTCTAACCGAGATAATTTCACTGTATTTTGCGCGTGGTGACCTGTGCAGGGCAAGCGCTCTTTCCACGGGGGAGAGCGTCAAGATGACATAACTTCCAAATTTCGCGATCTTGGCCATGTGCCTATTATCCCAGGATTTTAGGCCAGAGTACGCTCAATCTATGAGTCAATTGCTTGGCCTTTCTGTCGATGAGGCTAAAGCCAGACTTTTGAGAAATGGTCCAAATACGATTGATACACATTCTCAGAATTCTGCTGGGAGGCTTCTAGTTCACCAATTTGAAAGTCCGATCATTCTGATTCTCTTCGCCGCCACTCTGATCTCCATGTTTGCCGGCGAACTTGTCGATGGGGTGATTATTTTGGCAATTATCATTCCCAGTGGTTTGTTGGGGTTTTGGCAAGAGCATCGGGCAGGCAAAACCATGGAATCACTTATGAATCGTGTCCGGATCCAGGTCGAAGTAATCCGTGATGGAAGGGAAGTTACCATTCCGATTTCCGAGGTAGTTGTCGGAGATTTGGTGGTCATGCGAGTAGGAGATTTGGTTCCAGCTGACCTGGAGTTGGTCCAATCCACTGCTTTGATGGTTGATGAATCGATTTTGACTGGGGAGTCCTTTCCACGGGAGAAAATCGTGGGCACTGTGGACATCAAAAAGCAATTAGCCGAACGGACCACTGAACTTTTTTACGGCACTCATGTGGTGAGCGGCACGGGGCAAGGCATCGTCATGAAAGTTGGTCACGATACTGAATTCGGTGCGCTTTCCAAGGAAATTGGATCGCGCGATATCACAACCGGGTTTGAGCGGGGCACGACCGCTTTCGGTATGTTGTTGTTACGCGCAATGTTGCTGTTGGTGTCTGCGCTCTTCATCGTCAATATGTTGCTTCATCGACCGATTATGGAGTCCATTCTCTTTTCTTTGGCTCTTGCTGTGGGGTTGACTCCACAACTTTTACCGGTGATTATTTCGGTATCGCTAGCTGCTGGTGCCCGACGCATGGCAGATAAACAGGTGCTGGTAAAGCGACTGGACGCGATTGAAGATTTTGGGGTGATGACGGTTCTCTGCACTGATAAAACGGGAACAATCACAGCTGGCGTGGTAAACCTTGACGGAGCGATTGACAGCAGTGGCATGGCAAGTGAAGGCGTTTTGCGTCTTGCCTACTTCAATGCCAAATTACAGAGGGGGTTCACGAATCCTCTAGACAAAGCCATCATTGCAGCAGTTGGTAGCAAATTCGCTGACGTCCCAGTTCTTGGGGAAATTCCCTATGATTTCAAACGTCGGAGATTGTCTATCTTATGTAAAGACCCCAGCCCGATGATGATCACGAAGGGAGCTTTTGAAAGTATCCTGGAAATATGCACGATGATTCGCCAAGAGGACGAACTTCTTCCTATTGAATCATTTCGGGGCGATATCAAAGAACGCTTTGCCGATCTAAGCGCAAAAGGTAATCGAGTCCTCGCAGTTGCCACCCGATCCCTGCCAACTGCCAATGGCCTGACTTTGCTTGATGAATCTGAAATGATCCTAGAGGGGCTGCTCGTCTTTCAAGATCCGCCTAAAGCCGATGCGCGTCAAGCAATTCAAGAACTAGCTGGATTGGGTATAGACCTTTACCTGATTACTGGCGACAACCCCCTGGCAGCTAAGTCGATTGCTGCTCAGGTGGGACTGAAAACTGACCTGGTTTTAACCGGCATTGATATTGCCGCCTGTGATGACTCGGTACTTGTATCTAAGGTTAAGGAGTGTCGCGTTTTCGCCGAAGTGGATCCGTTACAGAAGGAAAGGATCGTACGTGCATTGCGTACCGGTGGAGCCACAGTCGGCTACTTTGGTGACGGCATAAATGATGCTGCGGCCTTGCATGCCGCTGACGTCGGAATATCAGTAGATACTGCAGTAGATGTTGCTAAGAATGCTGCATCTATCGTTCTGTTGGAAAAGGACCTTCGTGTGGTGGCCGAGGGCGTTCGACTGGGTAGAAGAACTTTTGTGAATACGATGAAATATGTACGGGTGGGGGTAAGCGCGGCGTTTGGCAATGTAGTTTCGATGGCGATCGCCGATGTTTTCCTGCCTTTTTTACCATTGTTACCTATGCAAATCTTGTTATTGAATTTCATGACCGACTTTCCAGCGCTGGCTATCTCAGGTGATTCAGTGGATGCCGAGAGCATCTCGCATCCCAGTGCTTGGGACATTAAGTCAATCCGCCGATTCATGATTCTCTTTGGACTGCTTAGTTCATTATTCGACATCTTTACCTTCTTAGTGTTGCGTATTGGTTTTGGTGCCTCAGATATTCTCTTTCGAAGTGGCTGGTTTGTTGAGTCGACTCTCACCGAACTCACGGTGATGCTGGTCCTTCGAACTAGCCGCAGATTTTGGCGCAGCAAACCTGGTAACGGTTTGCTATGGTCTAGCGCTGTTCTGGCAGCGTTGGCGATTGTGCTGCCATTTACGCCCTTGGGCACACTCATCGGGCTGACAGCGCTGCCGCCTTCGCTCCTATTTATACTCTTTGTTCTTATCCTCGTTTATGCTGCACTGAATGAACTAGCCAAGAAATACTGGTGGCGCAAGTTACCGCAATCAGCGGGCTAAATATCCACCATCAACCGGATAGTAGCTTCCAGTTATGAAGGAAGCCCCAGGCGAGGCGAGAAAGGTCACGAGTACGGCAACTTCCTCGGCAGTGCCCAAGCGATTCATGGGATGCAATGCTGCAATTCCAGACAATGCTTCCTTTGGCAGGGCAGACAATAAAGGTGTATTGATAAATCCTGGGCCCACGGCATTGACTCGAATCCCCTGCGTGGCATATTCAATGGCAGCAGTTTGAGTTAAGCCAACAACCCCATGTTTTGCGGCGACATAACCTGCCGAGCTTGCGAAACCAACCGCCCCCAGAATAGAAGCCATGTTGATGATTGAGCCACCACCTGATTTCTTCATAGCCCCAAGCTCGTGGCGCATACAGTAAAAAACGCCATCGAGATTTACGGATAAGACTTTCCGCCACCCCTCAACACTCTGGTCGCCGGTTGCTGCTTGATCTCCGCCAATTCCGGCATTGTTGACCGCGATATCCAGACGACCAAATTTGCTCATTATTTCTACGATGGCATTGCTGACTGCTTCATCATTGGCTACATCCAGATCGATCGCAATCGCTTTTCCGCCCTTACCGATGATCGTATTTGCGACTCGTTGACCTCCGACCAAATCCCGGTCAGCGATCACCATGCTTGCCCCTTCTGCGGCCAACGACATAGAGCAAGCTTCGCCGATTCCAGATCCGCCACCTGTAACGAAAGCTACTTTTCCTGTCAGTGATAATGCCATATCGACTCCTAACGAATATTGAAAACTTGGTTTGTCACAGTTTGAGTCTCCTCCACTCTATAAATATCGCAAGTTCTGGTACCCCATTTGAGTGGCTGCATCCCGCAAGTGATCTGGGTGTTTCATCACAAATCCCTAGCCACTGGTGTTTGCCAACTGGATTCGATACTTTTCCCTCCTGATAATAGGAGGAGTAAAGTTGTTGCCCGAAACCGTTACTACTGAAAAGGAATTGATCGCACGGATCGATGATCTCCTTTTACGGGAGAGCCACCGAACAATTCTTGGGATCGTTGGGAAACCGGGAGCCGGGAAGTCTACTCTTGTAGAATTTCTGGTGAGGAATTATCCCGGCGATGCTTGTGCCGTAGTTCCTATGGATGGATTTCATTTGAGCAACCTCGTACTCAAAAGATTGAACCGAGATGGGCGAAAGGGCGCCCCCGATACCTTTGATTCTCAAGGGTTCATCTCGCTCATTCGTAGAATTCGCGAAGAGAAGGATTTGGAGATCTATTTTCCGGTTTTTGACCGAGCTATAGAAGAATCAATCTCAGCGCAGGGTGTTATAAAACCTCAAACTCGTCTCATTATCACGGAGGGGAATTATCTTCTATTGGATTCTTTTGGATGGGGTCCGGTGAGGTCACTCCTCGATGAGTCTTGGTACTTGGAAATTGATGATCGTATTCGTGTGGATCGTTTGATTGCCAGACATGAAAAATTTGGAAAAGAACCTGCGATTGCCCGCAATTGGGCTCTTGGAAGTGATGAAAGAAACGCAGAGCAGGTACTTGGCACGAGATTTGCGGCAGATGTCATTGTCGCTCTTAAGAATCTTGAATAGTAGGGGACGGGCTGGAGTATTGTGCGTAATGTAATTTATGGGAATGGAGAATGAACGTGCAACTCTTTGGCACCTCAGGCAACCGAGAGACTTTTAGAAAGTTAATGGGACATCCACAACAGGTTATTGGTTGCGAGGTTTTTGAGGCCCTTGATGGCGAGATGCGTTCTCAAAGAATCCTTCGTGTACGAAACGGAGAGTTAGAGTTAGAAATTCTTCTGGACCGAGGTTTTGATATTGGCAGGGTCCTCTATCGTGGAGTTCCAACCCAATGGGTTTCACCAGCAGGGTTTCGACACCCCCACACATATATACCTGGAGCAATGGAGCCCAATGGCTGGGGTTGGTTGCGTTCTTGGCAAGGTGGTTTTCTTACAACCGTCGGTTTCGATCATGTGGGCGCCCCAGTTCTAAGTCCTAATCGTCATCTTCATCCTGGCGTGACTGGAGAATGGCGATATACCCATGGTTTTGCTTCCTTTTCGCCATCGGTGACTGAGTTGGTTTCCGTCGACTGGGAACTCGGAGTAATCGCGGTTCAAGCACAAGTGCGACAAGCTGCCGCATTTGCAGAACATCTTGTATTGACGCGTCGAATTGAAATGAATATTGGAGAGCCCACCTTCCATATCTACGACTCAGTCCGAAACGATGGGTATGTCGAGGAACCAATACAAGTGATGTACCACTTTAACTTGGGCTGGCCTTTACTTGCTCCTGGAACGCAAGTGATGAGTTCATGTACTGAATTGTTAGGTAGCACAGATAGCGCTAGGAAGGATCAACATCAGATCATGCCCCCTCCAACACCAAAAGATCTGGAGCGGGTCTGGGATTGGAATGCTCTGCCAGGCAAACAATGGGCAGAACTTAAGAATGAGAATTTTGCGGGTCGCGGCCCAATGAAATTACGCATATCTTGGGATGGTTCTCAACTGCCACATTTTGTACAATGGCGAAATGCCTGCGAGGCCATGTATGTCCAAGGTTTAGAGCCCTCAACTACGGGAATTAATGGGCATTCCGCCGATAATTCTCATGCGGGCTCTGCTCCTTTCATCGAACCAGGAAAATCCCGCGAATTTTCATTAACGATATCAATGGCCCAAGAGTAAATGTAGCAATATGAGTCGAGCTTTGATTGTTGCCGGAGCACCTGCTTCCGGGAAAACTATCTATGCCACCGCACTTTCCCAGAAACTTGATTACCTAGTTTTTGATTTAGATGATCAGTTATCTGATTTTATTGAAAAAGGTCGTACGAGATTAGACGAAGTAGGAATGGAAAAATTCCTTGCAGAGATTCGAGATGCCAGATATCGCGACTTAGTAGAACGTGGGATGCATGCACTCACGGAGGGTAAGTCAGTTATTTTGGTAGCACCATTCTCGAAAGAAACCTCAAGTATTGAAATATGGGGAGAATTGAGTGGTGCCTTTCTAGAGTTTGGTGTCCAACTGAAGTTGATTTGGGTCCGCATCTCGAGGGAAAAAATTCGAGAGCGGATGTTGGCCCGAGCAGAAATTCGCGATCAAGAGAAAGTTTCTTCAGAAGCGGCTTTCGACGAGTACATGCAGTCGACAAACTTTCAATTCCCCGTTGTTCCCTACGTTGAAGTACGAGGTGACCTTCCTTTTGAGAGCCAACTAGACGTTCTCAGCAGATTTGCTATGTTGTGATGTTAAAGCGGCGTTGAAGATTTTGTGCGCAGCAAGGGCTTCACCCACCGTCGCACAAGCGAATCGGTTGCCTAAGGCTCCATCGCGCTCAGCAAGAAATGCTGCCCACATTTGCAAGAGCGCATCAGGGAAACCAAATTCAAAGATAGACCCAGTAATTACTGGCCAACTGCTCTTATGGCCGGGTTGAAGTTCAGACCAAATTTGCTCCCCTTGTGAATAGGTAAACCGCTGATAAACCTGTGGATTTCGCGTTGAAAAACGAATTCCGCCCTCCATTCCCATTGCGTTGAGGAACCAGGTATTGCTCTCTCCAGGCGCGATACGCTTCATTTCCCAGAACATTGGGAATTGACGTTTTTGGGATGGTGCTTCGGCCCGTATTGCTAGAACTGCGTTTTCATATGTATCACAGGGCACCAAATCCCCATTTCGGTCCTTTCGACTCGGGACGATGTCGTCTAAGAGCGCATAAACGTTTTTTGGATTCCATTTTAGACGAAGTGGAACATGAGCTACATGCATTCCTAGATCGCCCATGACTCCGATCTCTCCGCAATATTGATTTCGTCTTTTCCAATTAATGGGTTTATTTAGGTCAATATCTGATGAATGTAAAAGCCCAGCGCGAACTTCAATAATTTCGCCCATGGCTCCGGCTTCAATTAATTTAATTACTGCCTGAGCCCCAGGGAAAAAGGGTAATTCGCTCGAAACCCTTACGAAAACTTTAGAGTCAGCAATCGCGTTTGCGATCCGTGTGGCTGATTGAAGGTCGATGCCAAAGGGTTTCTCTCCGAGAAAATCCTTTCCAGCATTTGCGGCGTCAATATAAATCATTTCATGGAGGTTATGAGGTACTGCGATGTAAAGCAGATCAACATCTTTATCTGCTAAGAGTTCCTTGTAGTCTGAGTAAATTTGTGAAACACCTGCATTGCGAAACCAGTCTTGGACTTCGGTGGAAACGTCAGCGATTGCCACAATGGTGGGGCGGACTGGGTGATCAATAAGCGCGTCCCAGCGTCGAACGAGGGCAAGTAGTTCTTTGCCCATCAACCCGCCACCGATGATGCCGATTCGGACTTGCTTCTGGATCAAGGCACTCATGCGAGAATCGCCAGGGCACTTTCCAGGGACGTGCCTTCATGGAGCATTGACATGAGCGCTCTCGTCATTTTCGTCGGTGACGGATGTTGAATAATATTTCTTCCGTACACAATACCGGCAGCTCCCATTTTGAGAACCTCAGAAGTCCGGGCAAGTAACACTTCGTCAGAAACTCGACCACCACCACGCACTAGAACTGGGATACGTCCGGCGGTTTGAATGACCGATCCATAATCTGATGGATTATCAGTCGGATCGGCTTTAATGACATCCGCGCCTAATTCCACTGCTTGTCGCACGAGTGGAACCACCTTTTCTACTGACCCGTCCGAGGTATAGCCTCCGGTTTGGGCGTCTTTCATTACTAATGGTTCGACCATAAGCGGCATGTTGTAGTGATTACATTGTGCTCGCAGGGTCTGGATATTTCGGATGCACGCCTCTTTTACCTCAGGACGCTCCGGTAAATCGAATAGATTTACAACGACGATAGCTGCATCTAGGCGGACTGCGGTGAGAACTGGTTCAGAAATTAGGAGGCTAAACATGTGGCTGGGTAGGACTTTTCCATAAACATTGGCTACATCAGTTCGCAATACAAGTGCCGGACGACGCGGGGAATCCACGTCTTGGAGTAGATGCGCTTGACCGATAGTCAGCTGGATAGCATCTGGAGCGGCATCAACCAAAGTACTAACAGCCTGACTCAAATCTTCTATTCCAGATAAAAAGGCGGCCTCACCAAAGAAGCCATGATCCACGGCGATATCCAAACACCGTCCCTTATTGAAAAGACGAGAGAGACGTATTGCGTTGTCAGACATTAGGCTTCCTTTCTAAAAACCGATCGTAAGACTAAGGCAGAAACCTCGAGCATGTAAACAGAGTACTATCCATTTTCAATACTTTTCTAATAACATTAGTCGGGCCATTAGGTCGTAATATTTATGCATAGAATAGTGACAGGAAGTCAGATGATTAGACCAGAGAAGTTGCCACCGAATCAGTTTGATCATTTTTACAAAGGTGGAAATCGAATCGGTACGTTGCGTCACGGTCCAGGTGGTCCAATGCGTCCTGAGGAATGGATCGGCTCCACTACAACTCGTTTTGGTGAGACTACTCAAGGTTTGTCACACTTAGAAAATGGGCAATTACTGGTTGAGACTATTGTTGATTCTCCTCTTCAGTGGCTTGGGGCAGAGCATGTAAAGGCGTTCGGCACGAGTACTGAATTGCTGGTGAAGTTATTGGACCCCGATCAAAGGCTTCCCGTCCATTTTCATCCCAACAAGCGATTCGCCAAAACCCACCTAGCCTTAGACCATGGCAAAACTGAGGCCTGGATAATTTTGGAGACACCTCCGGGAGCCGGCGTGGGGCTTGGTTTTAAAGAGAAAATGTCTAAAAGTTTAGTTCAGTCCATGGTGGACAAGCGAGATTCTCGTGGGTTATTAAATTCATTAGTGAAATACGAAGTTTCTGTAGGAGATGCGGTCTTGGTCCCAGCCGGTACGCCCCATTCAATTGATGCCGGTGTTTTCGTATTAGAACTGCAAGAACCAACAGATCTCTCAGCCTTATTGGAATGGGAGGGTTTTACAGTCGATGGTCGCAAGGATGGTCATTTAGGTCTTGGCTATGATCTTGTTTTAGATGCCCTTCGTCTGGATCCGCTGCCAGAGCATTTGATCCAGCAATTGATAACTCATG
>Ga0307375_10001811_pt1 | contig 22693 bp, 21 predicted proteins | sample TR1MG_FD_202531 | JGI IMG/M metagenome (GOLD analysis project Ga0307375, IMG submission 202531) | Soil microbial communities from Risofladan, Vaasa, Finland - TR-1 | ecosystem: Environmental > Terrestrial > Soil > Coastal area > Acid sulfate soil | place: Finland: Risofladan, Vaasa | collected...
AAAAAAACCTGCATTGCTATTTACCATTTACAAATACTTAAAGTTTCTACAAAAAATATTGAAAAATTGTTTAATACATTAGGTAAAACTACCTAAAAACAAAGTCTTTTCAGACCTGAATTAGACTTAAATAGATAAGATATTGTCATTTTTTTGTACTGTTTTTAAAAACAGTACAACATGGAAAATTTCATCAGTGAAAATTTTCTCTGTTTTAGAACCGTATTATACAATTTTCAAATTATACAGATAATCCTATGAAAAAGACGATTTCTTTGTTAACGTTGCTTCTAATATTCTCTTTTGAGATCCAGGCACAGGTCACGAATGTTCTTAATAATTTTTATACTGTTTGGGTTAAGCCAGCCATCCCAATTATTGGGGGTCTTGTATTAATTGTTGGAGCATTAATGAACATGGGTAAGTTGTGGGGAGAATCGAGAGACTATAAGAGTTTCGCTACTTCATTAGTCCTTTATTTGGCTGTATACTTTTGCCTGGTAGGGATAGTAGCCTATATCATGGCGAGTTAATGAAATCTTATAGAGTATACAAAAATTTAAACAAGCAACCGTATATCCTGGGACTACGGTTGCCTTTGTTTTACTTGTTTATTCTTTTTCTCATTATCCTTATTTTCCTGCTTTCAGCAGGGATAACGGGTTTAAAGCTTGTGGTTTTTACTGTCATTTTAAGCGTAGGATACTTTGTATTGAAAGGATTCAATTCTGGAGACTTTTTAAGTTCAATAACAAACGAAAGGTTTCCTGGTACCATCATAAACGATAATTATAAATAGAAGATGGAAATAAATCTGAGTGATACACCCTCGGTACTGTTTCGTGATGGACACCGGTGTTATACAAATAATGGGAGCGTTATTTTTGGTTTTCATGTTACTCTGAGAGAGATATATTCAAACTCTGAAAAAGACTTTGATACTATTCATGATATCTGGTATAACGCACTTCGTGATTTTGAGGAAGGAACCATTATTCATAAATGTGATTTATATCTCAAGAAGAAATATGACTCAGCTTCGATGCCTTCAAAAACGTTCCTTCAGAGAGCAACGAAAGAGCATTTTCAGGGCAGGGAGTATAACAACCACAATTCTTTTGTGTTCTTCATTTTTAATGAAAGTGGTAAAACAATAAATGAAGGTTTTAAAAACCCGTTCAAGAAACCCATTAAAACAGCTGAATACCTCAAAGAGTACGAAAGGCAAAAAAAATTTGAAGTAACCGTTGAACGCTGCTACGACTATATAAACAACTCTCGCTATTTGAAGCTGGAACCTGTTATCGAGGACTTATACAAATATTTGGAGTTTGGTTATTTTAACTCATTCTACGAGGACCGGTATACTGAAATAGATGTAGATAAAATGAAGGTTGGCAATAAGTTCATAGGTCTTTTTGCCGTTAACCAGTTTAAACAGCTGGGGGAATCTGTTAAAACATGTTCTTATGATCAAAAAATGAGTGCCGGAGATTATGTTTATCACACCGGCTTTGCGGACAACCTGGGTTTAAACCTTCCCTTTGATCATATTTATAATCAAATTATATACATACGAAACCATAAGCAGGAGAAAGAGAAGCTTGAAGATCAAAGAAACTTACTGTACGGAGCAAGAAAATTCAAAAAGGAATATGAAACAGATGCTTCAACGCTTGGTGATTACCTTGAGACAATTACAAAGGATGAAAAAATTATCCTTTCAGGGTGTCATTTTAATGTAGTTTTTTATTCAGAGAATGAGGCTGATTTCCGCTCATATGAACAGATGGTGGCCAATGAGTTTAAAAACCTTGATATAACGCCTTACGCACCGATAGGAGCTAATAAAAAGAATCTTTTTTTTAATTCCTTCTTTGCCAATGTTGCCAACATTGACAAATCCAATATTATTATACCAATAGATCTACAGCAAAGCCTTTGTTTTTTTACGAATGTCACCAATTACAAAAACGATGAAAAAGGCATTTATTTTAATGACCGGGTACATAATATTCCTGTTAAAAAAGATGTTTGGGACGAAGATAGAAAGAGAATTAAAGCACGTAATTTCTTTATAATCGCACCAACCGGAGAAGGCAAATCAGTCCTTGCAAATCATATCTTCCGGCAGTTCTATGAGAATGATATCCGCATTGTAATCATTGACCTTGGGGATAGCTACCGAAAGCTTTCATTATTATATCCGGATGATACTGTTTATATCAAGTACCAGGATGGTGTAGGTATTGGCTTAAATCCTTTTTATGTTGAAACTGCTGAAAACGTATCGGCCACAAAAATCAATGAGCTTACGACATTCGTTTTTAAGCTTTGGAAAAGGGACCGGCTCCCGGAAGAAGATGAAGCCGTGAGCCTTCGGAAGGTCATAACTTTGTATTATAAATCTATTGAAAAAGATCACAGTTTTCCGCAGTTCTACCAGTTCATAGACAGTAATAAAGAGGATATTATGAAAGTTATGGATCTTAATCCCAAATTCTTTGATATAGATGACTTTCTACATATTACCTCAGAGTTTATCGGAAAAGGTATTTACTCGTTTTTGTTTGAAGCAAAGACGGATGACAGTTACAAGATCGAGGGAAAGAAATTCATCGTTTTTGAACTTGACGAAATTAAAGATAATCATGTACTGCTTACCATCATGCTTCACATGATCAGCGAAGCGGTACAAAAAGTTGTCTGGAAGGACCGAAGTACCAAGGGGGTGATCTTCTTTGATGAATTCGCAAAGATGTTAAAATTTCCATCAGTTCTTTCATCTGCAGAGTACTTCTACCAGGCGGCCAGAAAACAAGAGGCGGCAATTGGCATAGTGCTTCAATCTCCAAGTCAACTTCCTAAAAACGATGCTTCAAATGCAATGATCGATAATACACAGGTAATGTATATCATGCAAAACGAAAAAGGCTACAAGGAAATAATTCAGCGACTTTCTCTCAAGGAGCATGACGAAAACCAGTTGGGATCAATAAAATACAATTTTACAGGGAGAATAAAATATTCAGAATTTTTACTCAAGATAGGTTCCGAGAGCAATATAATGAGGTTAGAGCTGGCCAATAAAGTCCTGTTAGCATTTCAAACAGAAGGGAAGGAGTATACAGAAGTCATGGAGCTTTATAAAGAAACCGGAGATATGGAGAGCGCAATTGAGAAGTACAGTAAAATTAAAAATATCTAAAATGAAATCTTTATTTACATTTTTTCTGCTTTTGTTGACTTTTGAAGTTTTTAGTCAAACTGTTGTTGTTAGAAGCCCGACTTGGAAGATAGAAGATGAAGCGAAAGACGCTGTGGATAAAGCTGACCGATTAAGACAGCTAGAAAAACTTACCGAGCAAGTAAAAACACAAAAAGAAAGCTTACAGGCCATAAGAGATGCAACGGAGAAACTTAGAAAAATTAATCGCAAGGTTGCAAATTATCATAATCTTGAACTGGCTATTGTTCAGGTAAGTGAATCTTATACAAGGGTTCTTAATTCTTTGAAAACAATTAGTGATCATAATTGTTTTAAGCCCTCTGAATATCACAGGATAAGCGAATCTATGATGGGGCTATTGAGCCAGACAAGCTACTCCATAACTACGCTTACAGTTGTGCTTACCGATAATTTTTCCGAAATGTCCGATGGAGAAAGGCTACTAAATATGAACCAGGCATTAAAAGAGCTGAGAGAAAATCTTGGAGTTATAAATGCAGCAATAATAGAGGTTGAAATACTTGATAATCAGCGAATGCAAATTAGAACATTGAATTATATAAGTAGTGTTTTTAATTAATTGATCATGGGACTTGAGTATTTAGATAAGGTTTATAAAGCAATGTTTGCAGGTGGTCTTGGTTACTTGGTTATAGTTTCAAAATCTATTGGGGCATTTATTTTAGTTTTCTCGCTTTGGAAAAGTTTTTTCAGAAGCTTTTCCAAAACCGGGAAAGTATTTAGCGAAGGAGATGAAGGGTTTTCTCCGTATACACTTTTTAGAATGTTGGGGCTTCTCTTACTGGTTAGTTTTAGCACACAGATATTAGATGTTTTTGATTCTGTCTGTGCAATGGTTGAAGGGGAAGCTTTAAAAGGATTTAATAATAAACCTGATTTGTTTTCTGTGTCTGCACCAACTGTTACGCCCCCACCGGCTAATGAATCAGCAATAGACGGAGTTTTAAGGAAGATGGGAGAGGTCGTAAATATGTTGAATCCTACCAGTTGGACAGGAGGAGCTTATACCCACATAACACAATTTCTTTTAAAAACGCTTGACTTTTTAATTTACCCTGTTTTCCTGGCGGAGCGTTATTTTTTCATGGGACTGATCAAGCTTTTTATACCCCTGATGATTGCCCTTTCTATTTTTGATAAAACAAAAGATTATATATACACTGTTTTCAAGATGTATGCCCGTTACTATCTGGTCATTATCCCATATTCTTTCGTAGTTGTTTTTGCAAACACCCTGTTCGATGCCATGACTATTCTTATAGCGCCTGTTTCTGCTACAGGTCCCAGTAGTATGGCTATTTCAGGGGGATTGATGGTTATTTTAGCTTTAATACTGGTTATAATAATTAAAATCAAGCTTTTTAAAATGTCAATGCCCTTTTTGAAAGAATTAATCAAGTAGCAAGATGGAAAAACCTAAAATTGATATTTATAAAATCCTTATTGTCAATCGTATGGTTGTCTGGGGTCTTACTATTGCCTTTATAGTTTCTTCTGCAATATTTGCTTTTTCGATTAGTGACCTTTACTCGCGGCAGCTAAATACGGTTCTTGTTCTCGATACAGACGGCGAAGTGATACCCATGAAGTGGATGCAAAGAGATGAGAATATAAAGGTTGAGATCAAGGACCACCTTGAAAAATTTCACACTTATTTTTATCAATATGATGCTTTTGATATAGAGAGAAGCCTTGAAAAAGCTTTATGGTTTGGCGATAACTCAATAGAACAGCTATATATAAAACGCAAAAATGACGGATGGTATACAAAGGTTTCTAGTTATGGAATAAAACAAACAATTGAGATCCTTCCTGAAAATATCGAGATTGAGGACGATAAAGAACCTTATTCTTTCCGGGTTAAGGCGATCCTGTCCATTACACAAGATGAGCAGACCGTTCGTTATTCGTTTGAAACGACAGGGTTAATAATTTTTGTTAGCCGGAACTATCCTCTTAATCCTCATGGACTATTAATCACAAGGTTTGCAGAGATTAACCGCAATGAAATAAAGTAATTATGAATAAGGAGAAGATAATATTTTTTGGTTCTATTGGCGTAGTTATTCTTATAATGATTATTTATGGGGTTAGTGTTTATTCTAAAAAAGACTCTTCGTCTGGATCTGCAACTGCTGACTTTACCGTTCCTGATCTGGTGGAAAAAGACTTGGCAAAGGAGGAATATAATAAACGGTTAAAAAAAGCCAACGCTTACCAGGAACCGGAAGCAAAAAAGGATTTATCCAAGACCGCCAATTTTAAAACCTACCGATCAGAACCCCCGAAGGGTGCTGAAAAGAAGTCAAGCATTGAAGACCAGGAAAAAAAGCCGGGAACACAGAAACAAGTGCCCATAAAAGCAAAAGAAGAAACAAAGAGCGAAGCCACGCCAAAGGAAAATGAAGATACCGGAGGTTTTGGAATAGTTGTTTCTGAAAGATCTTCAAGCAAAAATAACGTCTCAAACATACCAGGTAAAAATGGTGGATTTGCATCTGCAATATTAGAGGAAGATACCAGGATAAAAAATCAATCTTCTGTAGTTTTTTTCCTCTTGGAGGATCTTACTGTTAATGGAACAGTTATTAAAAAAAATGCGATCCTGTACGGAAAGGCAATAGAAAATAGTAATGTTTTTGATATCAACATTTACCAGGTGATGAATCCTGATGGTAATGTTTTGTCTGTAAATGGTCTTATAGTGTACGATGAAAAGTATTCTCGTGGTTTGCCATATGAAGGAAACCTTAATGAATCTGTAAGAGAAGGAATGAACCAAACAACGAACGAAACCTCTTCTTCTATTTCTTCTGGTATTGCCACAGGAACAGGTGTAGGTATTGCTGCCAACGCTGTTGATAATACAATAAGGGCCATGACAAGAAAGAAGGAGGCTACAATTAACCTGTACAAGGGCTATAAAGTTTTTATTAAAAAAGAGTAGCATGAAATATTTAATCTTAGTGGTTTTTCTTACCTGTTTGGTAATTCCCGCTTTATCTCAACATATGGGTGTAATAGAGGTAAATCAAGACTTTACAGCTACTCTTAATTTTACAGATTCTATTGTTTTTATTGTTGTTGGTAACAATCCACCGGTTGGAGAAAATAAAAACAAATATTATGACATTTTCCAAAATGGTAAGAATTGTGTTATCCGTGGCAATGATCCTCTTTCTCCGGAAACATCAATAACTGTTAAGCTTGATAATGAAAAGGTCTGGTACGGCCGCTTAAAATATGGCGACAGCACTAAGATTTTCTATGACTTCACAAGTGAAGAAATTAAAAAGATTGAAGAGAAGAAAATGAAAGAGGTCGCCAGAGTGGAAAGTAAAAACTCAAAGATGAAAGAGCGCCTTAATAGTGTACTCTCTGATAAGGTAGAATATAGCTCAATTGGTAGAGTAGAAAACGGGATGGCCTTTCAGGTTGCTAACATAAAGAATGACGATAAATTTACTTATTTCAAGCTCATCATAACTAACAATACAGGAAGTGACTATAACATTGATGGTATTTACTTCAAGGTTATTGAGGGGAAGCGAAAGGGGATGAAAAAAAATGAGGCAAAGATTGAAAAGAGGATTAAAATCGAGTTTGAATCTCCTGTTAAAGTTGTTGCTGCTTACGATAAACAAGATCTTGGTTATGTAACAGAGCGTTTTACCGGAGGTAAGGACGGCTCTCTTGTCATTCAGCTTCGGGAACTCAAGGGGACCCGAAACCCAATTATTGAAATACCAGGAGGTAAAATGTTGAAGGTGGATGTATTTGAACAAATACTATCAACAAATGAAAAATAAACTATTCATATTTTTTTTCCTTATCTCAGCTTCCGCTTCAGCACAGCTTATTCACGTTGAAGGAAGCAGGGCATTAGGAATAAACGGGGCTTATGTTAAAAATGGCTTTAATATCTCTCCAAGAATTACATTTTACAAAAGTGGCAATCTGGTTTATAGGGCAAGTCTTGATTATGAAAAGGTAAGCTTTGATATCAGCAAAGCTTCAATTGTTTTTGTAAACCCGGAGCTGATGTATACTTTCTATACCCTGGGAGATGGGTTTTTTTTCAATGTAAAAGGAGGACTTTTAACTGGGGCTGAATTCATAAGTAATTCAGTGCTTGACGATAGAAAAAGCCAGTTTTTTGTTGGTGAAAATATAGGGCTTTGCGCTGAATACTTCATATTAAACAAGATAATGCTTAATCTGGATCTTGATCAGCGGTTTTTTCAACTCAGTAAAGTTGGGAAGGCGAGTTTCATTGTAAGATTTGGAATAAATTATAACTTCTAGACTATGAAAAAGCTTCTTCCTTTTTTTTATTCTTCCTTAATAATTATTTTACTGTCAAATAGTTATTCTTTTGGTCAATGGTGCAATTCAAGTGATCAAACTATAGATTCTTTTACTTCTATATGTGTAAACACTGGTAGTACTGTTACCTTAAGAGGAAATTATGGTTATTTTAACGATTGTGATGAGTATGGATGGTGTGACGAGTACTGGTGGGCTAATCCTATTACGGTAAAAAGACCTGATGGATCTGTTGCTTTAGTAATTGATCAATATGACGTGATAGCAGATGGTTGGTGGCTTTTTTATTATGATTTTCCAGCCGGTTTTTTTAATGTAGTTGGTAATTGGACATTTTCGTGCCTTTCGGAAGATTATTGTTCAGGTGACAGCCATACGGAAGAAGTTTCCCTTAAAGTTGTTGGAACATATACTAATTCTATAAGCTCAAACGAGGTTATTTGTAATGTAGGAGGAACACCGCAAAATATAGTTAATGTTTCTTTATCGTCTAATTCTGCTTATACAATTAATTGGCAAAACAAAACAGGCGCGGGTAGTTGGAATTATATATCGGGAGCTACTTCAGCATCTTACCAACCAAGTTATATTAATCAAACTACATCATATAGGAGAATTATTACCACTACAGAATTGGGTTGTGTAAGTAGTCCAAGTAATGAAGTAGTAAAGTTTGTTTACGCTTCACTTACAAACGGAGCAATTGGAAGTAATCAGGATGTTTGTTTTGGTGTTTCACCTGCATTAATAACAGAAACAACAGCACCGACAGGAGGAAGCTCTGGCCCTAATTATAGTTATCAGTGGTATAGCTCAACAAATAATACGACCTGGAACCTTATTTCAGGCGCAAGCTCAAAGACCTATCAGCCTTCTTTTGTTCTTGGATATAGATATTATAGAAGAAAAACTATTGATGTCAGTTGTGGAGAAACTTATACAAATTCAGTTCAGATACATGGGTACAGCGATTTAAGCCCTGGAACTATTGGTTCAGATCAGCTTATTTGTTATGGTGCAATTCCTAGTTTGATCAACGTTACAACTGTTGAAACAGGTGGTATCGGTTCAAACACTTATCAGTGGTACAGCTCAGCGAATAACTCAACTTGGTCCGTTGCTTCAGGATCTTCAACCGGGCAGAATTACCAACCACCGGCTTTAACTTCTAAAACTTATTATCGCAAAGCAATAATAAACTCTTGTAAAACGCTTTATACAAATACTGTAACAAAGGATGTTCGCACTGCTTTATCGCCAGGTAGCATTGGAAATGACCAGACGATTTGTTATAACGAAACTCCTGCAATTATAGCAACGTTATCAAATCCCTCGGGTGCATCAAATTCTTATACTTATGCCTGGGTAAGCTCCATAAATAATTCTACATGGAACACCATACCTGGAGCTAACCTTGTTTCTTATCAACCCCCGGCATTAACACAAAAAACTTATTACAAGAAAAGGATTATAGATGCAAACTGTAATTCAGATTATACAAACACAGTAATCGTTACTGTTCGCCAGGAATTCTTAATAGGATCTATTGGGAGTAGTCAAACTATTTGCAACGGAGCCACTCCAACACCACTTACAAATGCAACACCACCATCCGGAGGACAAGGAACATATACATACATTTGGGAGAGTTCCCTAAATACTACAGATTGGAGTATTATTACAGGAGCAACGAGTTCTTCTTATCAACCAGGAGCATTAACAGCTACCAAGTATTATCGCAGAAAAGTAACTGACGCTTCTTGTGGAAGCGGTTACAATAATACTGTAACAATTAATGTTAAGCCTGTTTTCTCTGTTGGAGCAATTGGATCGGCTCAAACAATTTGTATTAACAGAACACCGGCAAAATTAACCAGTACCAGCCCTTCCGGAGGCATGGGGGGTTATACTTATTTTTGGGAAAATTCACTAAATGGCACTGATTTTAACACCATATCAGGGGCAAACAGTGAAACGTATCAACCAGGAGTGCTTTCACAAACAACGTATTACAGAAGGCATGTAAACGATGCTTCTTGTGGTGGATCTTATACAAATACTGTTCAAATAACTGTCAGAAATCCTGTTACTATAGGAACGATTGGATCTGATCAAATAATTTGTTCCAATTCAACTCCGGGAATGTTAACTACAACAATAGCTCCAACCGGGGGGAGTAATTCTTTTACCTATTCCTGGGAGAGTTCGTTAGATAATTCCAATTGGAACATTATAAGCGGAGCCAATGGGACTTCTTATCAGCCGGGAGTGTTATCCGCAAAAACGTATTTCCGCAAGTCGGTAACAGATCTTTGCGCAAGTGGTTACACAAATACTGTTACCATTTCCATAAGACCGGACGTTACAATAGGTTCAATACAAACCGATCAAACTATTTGCTATAGTGAGATTCCTTCACTTCTTACAACAGATGTTGCACCATCCGGAGGGACAGGGACATTTACATGGCTTTGGGAATCTTCGCCGAATAACTCTACCTGGACGCCTGTTGTCGGAGCAACAAACGAATCATATCAACCTTTAAGCCTTACTTCGACAATGTATTATCGAAGAAAAGTCATTAATACATGCAGTACAGGTTATACAAATCCGGTTGTTATAACAGTAAGGCCAAACCTGGTTGCGGGATCTATAAGCAGTAGCCAAACAATATGTTATAACACCGCCCCTATATCGCTTGTTACAAGTTCTTTGCCTGTTGGAGGAACAGGAGTATTTACCTGGCAATGGCAAAGTTCCGTCAATAATTCAACGTGGAGCAATATCTCTGGTGCAACAGCTGAAACATATTCACCTGGTGTAATGACAGCTTCACTATATTTCAGAAGATCTGAAACAAGCGGAACTTGCGGAACGGTTCAAACAAATTCGGTTCATATTATTGTAAATAATCAACTTGTAGCGGGTACTGTAAAAACAGATCAGACGATTTGTTATGGGGAATCACCGTCTATATTCCTTACGAATACTTACCCCACCGGTGGAACCGGGTCTTATACCTATCAATGGCAAGAGCTAATTGCTTCCTCATGGACCGATATCTCTTCTGCAAATTCTGAAACTTATACTTCGGGTCCTTTAACATCGACCTCTTATTTCAGAAGATCTGAAACCAGTGGATCTTGTGGAACCGTTAACAGTAATCAAATTACTGTCACAGTTCATAATCAGTTCTTGCCCGGAGTAATAGGGTCATCGCAAACAATTAACTATGGAGCTGTTCCCGCTGAGCTAGTTTCTGTTCAATCAGCATCAGGTGGAGAAGGGGCTTTTACCTATCAATGGCAAGGCTCCCTGGATAATTCAACATGGTCAAGTATAACCGATGCAGTTGATGAGAGCTATCAGCCACTGGCACTAACAGTTACAAAGTATTTTAAACGGGTAACTTCAGACGGATCTTGCGGGACGATTGAAACCAATGTATTAACAATAAATGTTAATTCATTACTTGTTCCAGGAGAGATAGAAGTTAGTCAAACAATTTGTTATAATACAGCACCATATATTTTTATAACAACAACGTTCCCGACAGGAGGAGACGGATCTTATCTCTATCAGTGGCAAAAGACAGAAGATGGCATTACCTGGGATAACATAATAGGGGCTAATATTAATAGTTACCAATCAGGAGTACTTATAAAAACGACTTATTTCCGCAAAAAAGTAACGTCTGTTTCAATTGATGATTACAGTAATATTATTACTGTTACCGTTGCGGATAATTTTATCCCTGGAGAAATAGGGGCTGATCAGACGGTTTGTTATAGTGAGATCCCCGGATCATTAAACCCGGTCAACCTTCCTTCAGGAGGGAACGGCTCATATACTAACCAGTGGAAAACATCTTTAAATTCTTCAACCTGGACAGTGGTAACAGGGGCAACAGATAGTTATTATGAACCCCCTGCATTAACAGCCAAAACTTACTATAAAAAAATAGTAACAAATCTTTGTGGAGAACAAGAAACAAACATAATAACCATTAATGTTAACCCCGATTTTCTGCCAGGCTCTATTGGAAACGATCAAACTATTCTTTTTAACACGATACCGCAGAAACTTGATGTTTCAACGAATGCCACAGGAGGAACAGGGTTGTTTACTTATCAATGGCAAAAATCTATTGATAATTCAACCTGGACCAATATAACCGGAGCAAATGAGCCTTTTTATCAATCTGCAGCCATTTCACAAACAACCTATTTCAAGAGATTGACAACAAGCGGATCTTGTGGTACTTTAGAAACTAACAAGATAACTATAACTGTTACTACAGAGGTTTTGGTTGGCACAATAGGCATAGATCAAACGATTTGTTATCTGGCAGCTCCGGCACTTCTTACCACTCTTACGGGGCCTTCTGTGGGTGTTGTTGTAAATAGTCAAAATTGGTTGAAATCAGAAGATGCGGCAGAATGGAACGATATAAGCACAGCTACTTCAGACACATACCAAAGCGGTGTTTTAAATAAAACCACGTATTTCCGCAAAAAGATGGTGACAGCGAGTAACGGAACAGTCTATACGAATATTGTCACAATAACTGTTTACCCCGCTTTCGCTCCTGGTACGATTGGAAGTGACCAGGCAGTTTGTAAAACTTATGCTTCAGCTCCTATTACCACTTTGATTTTACCAACTGGCCAGATGATACAAAACATTTGGCAAATATCTGATAATAACACCAGTTGGGATGATATAACCGGAGCAACAAATGATTATTACGATGCCGGAGTTCTTGCCGTTTCAAAGTTTTTCCGGAAGAAGGTAACCGGTTCCTGTGGTACTGGTTACACGAACAGTGTTAAAATTACTGTTAATGATGAGCTTCAGGGGGGAACTATCGGCAGCGATCAGGCAATAGCATATAATACAACGCCTTCACTTTTAACCGGAACGCTTCCAACTGGTGGAAGCGGTACTTTCACTTACCAATGGTACTACTCTGTAGATAATATTGATTGGCAGGTAGTAATAACCTCAGGGGATGGGAAAGATTATCAGCCTGGAGTGTTATCACAAAAAACATATTTTAAACGTAAGGTAACCGGAGAATCTTGCGGGGAAAAATATAGTAACACTATTACTGTTACTGTATTTGACAGTCTTTTGCCTGGTGTCGTTAGTGATGCTCAAAACATTTGCTATAATGCAGCTCCTGCTATTCTTTCCGGAACAAGCCCGGACGGTGGAACCGGCCAGTACTCTTACCAGTGGCAATATTCCCTGCAGGGTATTACATGGGTCGATATACCTTCAGAAGTTGGGATTTCTTATAAGCCTGATGTTCTTAATGTTAATGCTTATTACAGGAGAGCAGTAACAAGCGGTAACAGTACGGTTTATTCAAACTTTGTGATGATAAAGGTTTTTGATCAGGTCAGCCTCCCTGTAACAGATCTTAAAACAAGTTACTGTAAGGGTTCTACTGTTAACATTAATGTAGTTAACCCGTCTTATCTGAGTTACAAGTGGTTTGATTCCGGTCACGCTTATTTAATGGATGGTACAAAATATACTTTAAACAGCATTACCACAGATAATACTGTTTTCGTTAAGAGCCTCAATCTTAACGGGTGTTTAAGTGACTACCAGGAGCAGAAAATTATCGTTGATAATGTTAAGGCTAATTTTATCCAGGATATTACTACCGTTACCCTTGGTGATCCGATCAAGTTCACCAGTACAAGCGTTAACGCCAGTGGTTATACATGGAACTTCTTCGAAGGTGATATTATCAACGAACCCAATCCGGTACATTATTATAACACCCTTGGTGAAAATTCAAAGAAATTTGGAGTTAAGCTAATTGTATCGAGTCCTGGTGGTTGTGTCGATTCTCTTTTCCTTGATGAGATTATTACAGTAGTTAATGATGTTACCGGCATTGAGAAAAATAAGGAAGTTACACTTTCTTACTATCCAAATCCGGTAAATGAAAAACTTTACCTTATAGGCAGTGTAAGAATTAAAACCGTTAAGGTTTTCAATATTTCAGGAAAAATGATCGAGTCTCTTACTTTTGACAGCGAGAAAGTCACGATTGATTTCAGTGAGCTGAGATCCGATATTTACATATTGGAAATTAACGGTTTAAAGGATTCTAAGAAAAGTATTAAAATCATAAAAAAATGAGAACAATAAAATTCTGTCTTTCGTTTTTTGTTCTGGCTAGTCAATTGTTTTTCATATCGTGTGATAATCGGGAAGATTACTTTATCGGGGTTAACAAATCCCCTACTCTCAGACTCGCTAAAAACGGTGTTGAGCTTACAGGGAACAGCCTTTCGGACTCTCTAAAAATCGGGGTCCCCTTAGCCTTACAGTATTTTATACAGGATGAAGAAAAGATAAGAATCCAGGTCTCCCAAGAGCAACAGCTAAGCACGGTTGATGTTGGCAACGAATTAATTAGTTTCACAGGAGTAACAGAAGGTCAAAACCTGATTAGCCTGACGGCTAAAGATTCTTTTAATGAAGAAGTAAAGTTTTCTATAACATTTACAGTTTTTCGCAATATTGCCCCAGTTGCTTTGTTTACCGTTGAAAAAATAGGTGTTTCAAGTCCCTACGAATATGAAATAGATGCTTCGGCCTCTTATGATTCGGATGCAAGATTTAACGGGAAAATTGTAGAGTATGAGTATACGTTAGCTAATTATAAGTTTAGTACAACTTTAAGTAAGATCCGTTACATTTTTGGTAGTGCCGGGCAGAAGCAGATCCGGATCCGGGTTAAGGACAATAACGGTGATTGGTCTGGCCAGGTATCTGAGTACGTGGTTTTAAATTGAGTTTTTGGTTTTAATAATATTGCAAAGTAAGAAGCAGTTTAAAAGGCTGCTTCTTTCGTCCCACTGCATTTTCACAGACCCACTTGCTTTTTATAGGATTCATTCATACTCGAATAATTCTTTAGGTATGGTTATCTTATATTCTGATAAGTAAACTCCATTTTCAACTAGCTTTTGCTTACCTGTTCCCAGATTTATTTTGGTTCTATCCAAGCTGTCAAGCCATGTGTGACCGGCTTTTTGTGCCATATATAAGAACAATCTTTTTATTTTTATATTATCAGTGTTTTCTAATAAATGCTGAACTACATCAGGTCTCAATGTAGTGAGCTGTTCCATGATATAAAAAAGATCCATATAGCCATATTGGTTGGGTGCCAATAATAGACATTCAAGAAAAGCTTGTTCCGGAACAGAAGTTAGAATCTCATAATTGTCTTTATTGAAAGTCGTTAATTGAGGATTGGAAAACGTTTCTGTAAGAAAAAATCGCATTTCATATCCAAAATCAGTTTTTGTCATCCACTTTGGGATTTTATCCTTTTTAGAGTGCCCGATCATTAAAACAGGTTTTCCCATTGGAACATAATGATTAAATCCTAATAGTTCCAATGCAGAATGAGCACCAACATAAAAGTTTTTATTCAGTTGAGCTTTTAACCCGGACAGTGCTGCATAAGCTGAAAGCTTATCTCCAGTTCTGTACAAAACTCCTTTCGATAGCGACGAAAACCATCCCGATTTACGATATTGTTGCATTAACTGGTCGGAATATCCGTTTTTATTCAGCCATGAGGAAAAGAAAAGCCCGCCTGATTGCCAATATTGTAATAGTTGGTTTAATTTATTTCCCTGTTCTATATTCATAGTATATAATGAGTCTCTAAATTCAACTACAAAGATTCATTTTATAATTTATTCCAACAAATATTTTTTGAATTTATTTGTTTTAGATTTAGATATTGGTTGAATATAAATACCAGTTATATAGTATTAGTATATTATGAAGCTATACAATCAACCACTTTCTACATGCCGGTGATAGCAAAAGTTTCTGATATTTATATCTAATCTCTATAGTTTCAAAAATGCTTGGTCATAAGAATCTGCACACGACACAGTTTTACGCTAAAATTTTTGATTTGAAATTCAGTTAGGACATGTACAACCTTCAGAAAAAAATCACTAGCAAAAAAGTCAATTAGGTTTCAGTAAAAATAAGCTGGTGTTATGTTAATTAATAATTGACGGATAAAGTCTTTTCAATTTGTTAGGGCATTTCACGGGAAGTGGTGCTCTCTTTGGTCACATAGTTTGTCTATTCCCGCGAGCGCTATGTTCCGGGCTACGCTTCGCTTTCGGAAGCCTCGAAGCTGAAAAAGATTCTTCGTGTTCTAAACCCTTCACAGCGCTAATGCAATGATTTGAGCGGTAAAATGGTACACGCTAAAATCATAATTCAAACAGCGGTGTTCGCCCTGGGCTCACGTCTATAAACAAGTTTTTTACAAAGTTAGCCATAAGTCCTAAAACGATGGTCATACCTCAAACGGCCTTCAAACTCAAAAGACTACGGCATAAAGCCGCTTCGCTATTTATTCCGTTTCCTTTTGCACTTATTTAGTCCTTCTGGCTTTCGTCCGCTGGTAAAAACTTTGTTTAACTTAATTCTATCACATTATGAAAAACACACAGTCTACCCAGCAAACATTCGATTTTCTTCATGTAGCAGAAGTAACTCTCACCTACGTGACTAAAGTTAAACCTTCAGAACGTCTTTCAGTAAAATGTTCCAGGGACGCACATAAGATATTCTTCGACTCCTGGGACCACTCGACTATCGAACATAAGGAATCAGTTAAAATGCTGCTTCTAAACAGAGCGAACAAAGTTCTGGGAATAACCACACTCTCTGAAGGAGGCATTTCCGGCTCTTTAATGGATGTTAGGATAATATACCAATTTGCTCTAAAGGGCAATGCTTCTGGAATAATTATCGCTCATAACCACCCTTCAGGAAATAGCAATCCAAGCGAAAGTGATTTGAAAATAACTAAGAAAATAAAGGAAGCAGGAAATCTTCTTGACATTCAACTTCTAGATCATATTATCGTCACTCCGGAAAAGGATATATACAGAAGCTTTGCTGATGAAGGTCAACTTTAAAATTAATACCCTTCGGGGTATTTTTTTATGTTTACAGGGGGAAGGATTGTCTTTGCCCACGCACGATTTTTAGACAAACACTTTCCTATCCCACCGGCTCAAAATTTAAAAGTCCTCGCTCCGTGATCCTCGCATGGGCCAAAGAAAAAAACAGAAAATAGCGGTATTCGGCATAGCCTCATGGTCATTTAACCAGAATTTTCATAAATTTAGCCTAACGAATAAAATGGAGGCCAATGCAATACGGCCCGTCACACTCAAAAGACTACGCCATAAAACCGCTACGCTATTTATTGCGTTTCCTTTTTACCTTATTTATTCTTATAGACTGCACTTCACGTAAAATTGCTGGTTTACAGCATTATATTATTATTTACTTAAAATTTATTTACTATGATCGTAACAATTTTTACAGGCAACATCGGCTCAGTGAAGCCAGTTGCACAGGTTGGTGATTCTAAAGTTCTTAACTTTAACGTGGCTGCTGATAAACACTTCACAGCGAAGAACGGTGAAAAAGTCTCAGAGACTACATGGTTCGAGTGTGCACTCTGGAACCGTGAAAACGTCTTTCCTTTTCTTAAAGTCGGGACTCATGTTACCATAAAGGGTGACATTTCAGCAAGAGCATACATCGACAAAGAAGATGATAAAAAAGCAATTGCAGTTCTTACTTGTAATGTTGATACAGTTGAGTTTAAAAGCAAAACAAAAACTGAAGAGGAATAAATTAATGGGGGGTAACATCCCCCCTTTTTTTGGCTAAACCTTCAAGAAACATGAAGTCCTTGAAAAATGATTCACAGTGGCCTCTTTTTAGCTATCTTATTTCCGGATGAGCTTCCTTAAGAAGCTTGATTGCATCGCTTAGTGATCTTTTAAGGGGATATTTAGAGTTGCTATGAAAAGCCATGTACCTTGAATAGGTGTGTAAGTATTCATAATCTTCGGGAATCATCAAGAAGGTCTTAGGAACATCGGTGGAGACAAGCTTGTTTTTTTTTGATTCATGTTTTTCATTCATTTCAGGAATCAGGTTGCTCAAACCACCGCCCAGGTGACTGTTTTTAGAGAGGTTATCAAAGTTCTTCTTTGCCATGGTTTATTTTTTTGAAATTTCATTTACTAAACACATGTAATCCTTAGCTCCATTACTTTTCGGGTCATATTCAAAAATATCTTTCCCGCTAGACTGAGCCTCGGCCAGTGCTACGTTTACACGTATCACTGTTTTCATAAGATTATCACCGAAATATCCCTTAATTTGGTTTTTGATCTCTTTTGTAAGAATCCTTTGCTCATTATATTTAGTGAAAAATACTCCCTTAATCATAAGACGCGGGTTAAAATGTTTTTTGACAAGGGTTATTATTCCTACAATGGAATCAATTCCCCTATATGCCAAAAATTCAGCTTCCATAGGTATGTAGACTTCGTCAGCAGCAACTAATGCATTAAGCGTAATTAAACCAAGGGAAGGAGGACAATCTATAATACAATAGTCATAAGTCTTGTCAAGTCCTGCCATAAGTTCTTTTAAAATTATCTCTCTTGGCATTCTTCCAGCAATTTCCAATTCTATTCCTGAAAAATTCAGAGAATTTGGAACTATGGATAAATTCTTCTTGACTTCTATTATTGGGAGTGGTTCTCCTTTACTGAAAGACAGGTATAGATCTTTAATGGGATCAAAAATACCAAAGCTCTCTGTAAGGTTGGCTTGAGGATCTGCATCTATAATAATTACTTTATTCCCCTTTTTTGCAAGGCCTGCAGAAATGTTTATTGACGATGTAGTTTTTCCAACTCCCCCTTTGTGATTAACAATAACTATTTTCTTCATTTATTTAATTTATATGATTGCAAATATTATAGATATTATATTAAAATAGAATATTACAATTATTTAAAAACAATATTCTATTTATTTAATGCAAGAATCATTGGCCTTGTTTGGTAATCGTTTGTTGACAAAATAAGATCAGACTTAAGAAACAGTATCAAGATTTATTGAAAAGTCGAAATTCTATTATTTAAAGTTATTCATCTTGGCCAGCTACTGAATTTTGCTAATGATTCATTCAAATCTTTATATTCCGAATACTCTCCGGACATATCTATACATTTAGAAAGACCTGTACCAATAAGTTCATCAGTAGCCCTTTTACCAGCTTTATCATTATCCAGGAAGAGTAAAACCTCGTTATACCCATTTATCACAGATTTGCTCTTGTTTAGAAATGAAAGAGTATTTAGAATTAAGTAATCATGTTTACCTGTAAGAAATAGGTTGCAACTGAACCATGATAGAAAATCTATGAATCCCTCAAATAAGAGTAGTTTATCAGTATTATTCTTAATTAACGTTATGTCTTTGGGTGTACTTGAACCTTTGAAGTATTTACATCTTAGTTCATAACCTTTGGAATCGTTCTGGAATCCTATTGCGTAAAAATTTTTATCATTAAGTTTAAACGAAACTTCTTTACAATACTCCTTTGCCAATTGAATATTTAGTCTTCGTGATTCTATGTAGTTTATGAGCTGAATATTTGATATTTCTTTGACATTTGTGATTAACACTTTTGAATCTTTACTATTGCCAGTTTTTTGATGATCTGGATAGTGATTGTTTGATAAAATTTTTAACGCATTCGAATTATCGACCTTAAAAAGCAAGTTTGTAAGCTTGATAATATCCCCACCTTCTCCGATTCCAAAGTCAAACCAAAGATTTTTATATGAATTTACTTTAAAAGATGGGTTCTTTTCTTTCCTGAAAGGAGATTTATACCAATGATTAACCCCTTGGATATAATCAGGATTAATTCCATTTTTTGCCAGGAAACTAACTATATCAATTTTTTTAGCTTCGTTACAGTTCATATTCAATCAAGTAATAATTTATAGTTCCTCTGTCCAAATTGATAATTGGTTTTTATCTGAATCAATTTTCTTTTTTTTCTTCTTGATATATGAATCGGCAAATGTAATCCTGTCACCATTGAATACAACTAATGGGTTCAGATAGTATTTATATGGATTTGTTGACCTGGCAATAATTCCCTGTTCTACCAAGCAGGACAAACCGGTACGGATTATATTATTGGCAGAATAGCGTGTAAAGTTTTTTGCTTCATCATAGTCTATATATAAAATATCTTTGTTAGGTATTACACATTTTGTAAGGATATAGCCGAACACCTTCATTGCAGCCTTACTTAAATCATAAAAAGCTGCAAACCTACTCAAGTAGACCTTTATAAATTGGCTCTCATCAACTTCGATTGTTCGCAAAAAAGCACTATGGGCTACAATCTCTCCATTATCATTAATAACTTGATTTAATACTGATCTATTCCCTTTAACAAATACCTTTTTTTTTATTGAACGTCTGTTTATCTCTTGCAGAGCATTCTCCATGAATGGATTTTCGTCATATTCAGGGAATTTATTTAAAGGGATGTATTTCATAGGAGTAACTTCAAAACAGTATAATGATACTTTTCACGGAACTTTTGCATACCTAAAAAGTATCTATTCAGGCTTAAATAGATACCTAATTAGTATCTAGTGCATATTTTAAAAGTATCATATAGATATTATTGCTATGCTGATTATAAGTGAGTTGCGGTCATCTCTTCTTATATTCTTTAATACCACTTTTAAGAAGATCAATAATTTCGCTTCGAAAAAAGAAAAGGCTTTCGTTAATGCGATGGCCTTTAATTATATCGGCCTCCATCCAGTTATAGATAGTTTGTTTGGATTTTTTAAGGAGCTTACAAACATCTTCTATAACGAGGATATCCTCTCCATTTTCTTTAGATGGTTTATCTTTCTCTAGCTCTTCCTTTATAACTTGCTTGGTTATTTCTCGGTGCTTATCCCAAAAGTCATTAGGATTAACAATAATTATATTTTCCATGTTGTACTATTTTTAAGACCAGTACAAAAAAATGACAATATTTTATCTATTTAAGTCAAATTCAGGTCTGAAATGGCTTTGTTTTTAGATAGTTTTATCTAATGTTCTAAACAAATATTCAGTATTTTTAGTAGCGACGTGGAGTATTGTAGTTGTATTTCTTAAAGATATTTTTATTATATCAAGTTTTTTAAACTCGCTATCCTTCAACTCTTCTTTGTTTTTTATTTTGTTTATAACATTCAATGAAGTTTTTACATTGGGGAAATCAGAATCACTAATTCTGAGGATGCTTGATAGGAGTAGAGCTCTTTCTTCATTTTGAATTGGAATTTTAGTGGTTTCAATAATTTGATTGATAGCAATCAGTCTTTCAACCGGATTGGATTCATAATTTGTGTTTTTATTTTTGTTCCCATCAAATGTGGGTTTCATTAGTTCATAGTACTTTTTTAAATAAGCTATGCTTTCCAGCTGGTAAATATGATCAATGTCAATAATCATTTCTTTAACAGCAAAGTAATCTAAATCAAAGTTTTTAATTTTTTCTCTTACAAGTAATATTCTATCTCCTAAACTTAAAATATCAACTAAGTCTGGTATTTTAATGAGTTTAGTTACAGCTAAATAAAAAATTAGTAGAATCAAGAATGGGAATACAATAAAGAACTCTAACGGGAGTGAATTAAAGATTATCGTAATTGCTAAATTTATAAGACAGAATAAATAAAATATGAGGGTAATACTTAACTTCCTATAATAATATTTGTCTTTAAGCTTCTGATACGTGTTCTGAATCAAAGAAGAAACAGGATGGATACATGTCCTTTTCTGATTAGAATTGTAATCTATTTCGAGAGTTGAAATATACTCTTCAAGTAGCTGTTTAAATTTTGGTTTACTCATATTGACTTTCATTATTAAAAATAAGTCAATTTAGAGTTTTTACAAAAATAATTATTAGCACCTGATTAGCACCTACTAAATGCGGAAAGCCCCGATAAATCGAGGCTTTTCGTACCCGGAGCCGGGATCGAACCGGCACAGCATTGCTGCCACTGGTGTTTGAGACCAGCGCGTCTACCAATTCCGCCATCCGGGCTAATCAAAACTCTGATCGCTCAGCCCTGCCATCCGGGCTATTAAAGGATGGAGTGCGAAAATACAAATTATTTTAATAAACACATCCCCCTTGCCCCCTTCAAAGGGGTAATTGAAATAAAAATACCGCACCTGTTACCTGACGCCTGTAGCCTGTCGCCTTCCGGATAATTATAGGGAGTCAGTCTTTTTCTAACATTTACTTGTTTTTTCCCTTTAGCTCCATTATTTCAACCTTCCTGAAATCAATCGGATGGCTTTCTGCCTGGAGGCAGATATAACCCTCTTTAAGCAGGGTTCCCTCTGCCAACGGGAATCCTTCAGGAATACTGTTTCCTCCGACCTGGGGATAGTTATAGCTTAAAACAGTGTCTCCTTCCAGGATATGATGTATAACCCTGTCGCCTTCAACAATAAATTCTGCTGTTACCCATACATCACCGTGATATGTTTTTGAAGTTGATTCGATGCAGTGCTGCGTAATAAGCATACCATTCATTACAATATTTGTACCTGGAGTGCAAACATTTGAAGTGTGTCTTTCATTAACCCCGTCACCTCCCAGAAACTGAGCCTCGACTGACACCGGGAAATCCTGGTTAAGACCCATCGATACGGCTGACTGTGAATGAAGCATAACACCATTGTTCCTGAATGCCCATGACGGACCCCAGGGACACTGTTCGCCCACAAACCTGTATTCAATCCTCAGCTTATAATTTGAGAATGACTTGTTATAGAAAATATGTCCGAATTCGTTATTGAAATTATCATATTCATCATAACGTACTTTCAACAAACCCTCTTCAACCCGGAATGTGTTTTTATAGTTGACATTCATCTCCGAGCCTTTGATCTTGATATCCCATCCGGTCAGATCTTTACCATTGAAAAGGCTTATCCATTCTTCTTTCTCCATATTTTTTCTTCCGGAGGTACATGAAACCAGGAGCAATACAAATAAAAATGCAGAAGTTTTCATATTATAAAAGTATATTAATTTTTTTAACAAGGATTACACGGAGAACACTGAGTTTGCACTGACCCTAACTTCCTCTCACTCGCCCAATCTCCCTCTTGCCCTGAGCCTTTAGCCCTTGCGCC
>Ga0307375_10001812_pt1 | contig 22691 bp, 17 predicted proteins | sample TR1MG_FD_202531 | JGI IMG/M metagenome (GOLD analysis project Ga0307375, IMG submission 202531) | Soil microbial communities from Risofladan, Vaasa, Finland - TR-1 | ecosystem: Environmental > Terrestrial > Soil > Coastal area > Acid sulfate soil | place: Finland: Risofladan, Vaasa | collected...
GTGTCTCGCCGTGCGTTTGCGCGTTCGCTTGCAGGATACCGGCGGCCGTCGGCATCGGTGGCAATTGCCGCGTTGCCGGATGCATCAGCAGCGTCAGCAGACACCATCCGATCAGCACCACCACCATGATCGTCGTGATCTGCATGATGCGCAGCGCCTTCTCGCTCGACTCGTGGATGCCCTGGATGTTCTTCCACCAGAAATAGACCGTCACCACGATGGCAAACGCCGCGGCAAAGTCATTTCCCCGCGTTCCGGAGAGATCGATCCGGTGTCCAAGGTGCGCGCTGAGGTCGGAGATGAAACCTCCGAAATACTGTCCCGCCGAAACCGAGCTGATCGGTCCCGTCAGCACGTAATCAAACAGCAGTGCCGAAACCGACAGCTTGGCCAGCGACCCGCCCAGTGCTTCCTTCACCACGCGATACACGCCGCCGCGCACATACATGCTGCTCGACTCGATATAAATCGACCGCACCGCGTAGCTGAACAGCATCACCGCCAGCACGAACCACGGCGCGCTCTTCCCGATGACTTTTTCAGTATCGCCGCCCACGTAGTAGGCCGAGGACGCAAGGTCAGCCAGCACAATGGCGGCCGCCCGCCAGAAGGAGATGAAAGTCAGCATCACCGTCGTGGCAACGAAGACCTTGATGGCTGGGCGCTTGAACTCTTGAGCGTTTTCCGACATAAAGATTCACGGACCCGCAGGCCCGCGCTACCGACCTTGTCAGAGGATTTTCAACTTGCAGACAAATGGTGAGAACTCATTTGTTGCGGAGGGCGTCTACGAATGGGCGCCCAATATGAATCAATTGCAAACGGCGGATCGCGTGTGCTTCCTTGTGCATTGTCAAGGCTGCGCGGCAATTCCGCATCACCACAAAGTGCCATTCCGCGAAAGACAGCTTCTCTCCGCCACTACCGTCCCACCTGTTGAATCCCCTTCATGCCTCTCTGCTACCATCAATGTTTATGGCGAACGACGACAGTTCTCATCATTCCGGCAAGGTGCGCGTCCGCTTCGCGCCTTCGCCAACCGGACAGGTTCACGTAGGCAACGCCCGCACCGCTCTCTTCAACTGGCTCTTCGCCCGTCAGCAGGGCGGCGTCATGATCCTCCGCATCGAGGACACCGACGTGGAACGTAGCGAAGCGCGCTACGAAACCCAACTCCTCGAAGACCTCAAGTGGCTCGGCATCGATTGGGATGAAGGTCCCGACGTCGGCGGCCCGTATCCGCCTTATCGCCAGAGCGACAAGCTCGGCGTCTACCAGGAGCACGCCGAACGGCTCGTCAACGAGGGCAAGGCCTACTACTGCTTCTGCACCCAGGAAGTGTTGGAACTTCAGCGCGAACAGGCGCTCAAGGAGCATCGCCAGCCAATCTATCCCGGCACCTGTCGCAATCTCGATCTCGACGAAGCTCGCAAACGTCGCGCCTCCGGCGAGCCTTGCGCCATCCGCCTGAAGATCCCCGAGAAGCCGATTCGCTTCCATGACATCGTGCGCGGCATGGTCGAGTTCTCCAACGAGGTCGTCAGCGATCCCATCATCCTCCGTTCCTCCGGCGTTCCCGTCTACAACTACGTCGTTGTCGTCGACGACGCCGAGATGAAGGTCACCCACGTCATTCGCGGCGATGATCACCTCTCGAACACGCCCAAGCAGGTCGCGCTCTACGAGGCTCTCGGCTGGCCCGTGCCCGAGTTCGCGCACCTCAGCACTATTCTCGGCCCTGACCGCGAGCGCCTCTCCAAGCGTCACGGCGCAACCTCCGTCGCCGCATTCCGCGAGATGGGCGTCCTCCCCGAGGCGCTGATGAATTACATGGCGTTGCTTGGCTGGGCTCCTACCGGTGGCGACCGCGAAATTTTTGCGCCGCAGGAGTTAGTCAAGGAGTTCGACCTCCGTCGCGTTACGCCCTCGCCCGCCATCTTCGATTTCGAAAAGCTCTACTGGCTCAATCGCCACTACATCAAGGAGAGTGCCCCCGAGCGCATCCTCGCGCTCGCACAACCGTTCTTTATCAAGGCCGGCCTGCTTCCCGAATCGCCAAATGAGTCCGTACAAACCTGGTTTGCGAAGGTGATTGCGCTGCTTGTGCCCTCCGTCAACAAGCTCGACGAACTTCCCGAGCGCGCCACTCTGCTCTTCCGTTACGACGCCCCCGCGACCCTCGCCTTGCCGGACAACGCCGAAGTCATGCATGCGCCCACTACATCCAAAGTCCTCGATTCCTTCGCGGCGAAAATCGCTGCCGAACCAGCGCCGCTCGCGCCCGAGCGCTTTAAGGCCATCGTGAAGGAAATCCAGAAGGAGACGGGCATAAAGGGCAAGGACCTCTTCCATCCCATCCGCATCATGTTGACCGGCACCCACTCCGGCCCCGAGTTCGACAAACTGATCCCGTTGATGGAAGAAGGCGCAACCCTCACCCTGCCCATGCACGTGCTGAGCGTGAAGGAAAGAGTGGAGGCATTCCGCAAGGCCCAATCAGACAAGTAAGAAGTGAAAAGTAGAAAGTAAAAAGTTGAGAAGGAACAGCCCGAAGCTTCGGGCCGTTTTCTCCTTTCTACTTTTCCCTTTTTCCTTTTTACTTTTCGTATGAAGACCAACGCCTGCCGCATTCTCGATCAGCTCTCCATTTCCTACGAGCTGCGCGAGTATGATGTTGATCCCAACGATCTCGCAGCCGAGACCGTTGCTGCCAAGATCGGCTTTCCTCCCGAGCAGGTTTTCAAGACGCTTGCCGTGCGCGGCGACCGCAACGGCGTGGTCTTCGCCGTCATCCCCGGCAACTACGAGCTCGACTTCAAGGCCCTGGCGCGCGCTTCCGCCGATCGCAAGATGGAGATGGTTCCGCTCAAGGAAGTGCAGAGTGTCACCGGATACATTCGCGGCGGTGTCACCGTACTCGGCGCCAAAAAGGATTACCCGGTCTTTGCCGACGAAACCATCCAGTTGTGGGATGTCATCTCCGTATCCGCCGGTCAGCGCGGGCTGCAGATTTTACTCGCGCCGGACGACTACGTTCGTGCCACTGGCGCCGTGCTCGCCGAAATTTCTCACGAGAAGTCGCACTGATTTTTACTTGCTGGTGATATGCTGCGTTGCGGCGTTGGCGGAAAGCCGTTTCCCTCATTTGGCCAATCGCCCGGAGGCCCGTGGTGCGGAGATCGATCGGCCGTATCGCAGTCATGATTTCGTTGGCCGTGGTGGCAGCCTGTGCGCAGGCGCCCGCGGCGAAACCCACTTACACGCTCACCATTCACGTGCAGGGCGTCAACAACCAGGGCGGCAATATCGGCGTCCTCGTCTTCAACTCCGAAAAGGGCTGGGCGGAGAATCGTTCGGTCGCGCTGCGTGACGTAATTGAACCGGCCCATCCCGGTGCGGTCATCGTTACCATTCCCAATCTTCCCGCCGGCGATTACGCCGTCGCCGTCTGTCACGACGTCAACCAGAACCACAAGCTTGATCGCAACTGGATAGGAATCCCCAACGAGCAATGGGGCATGTCCAACAATCCGCATGCGTACATCAAGGCCCCGCCGTTCAGCAAAGCCAAGTTTTCAATTTCGGGCAACGCGGAGATTTGGGTCCAGATGCAGTAACGGTTGTACGCACCAAGCGTACGTTTTTTGACCTGATTTTCTCAGTGCCTCTGTGTCTCGGTGGTTCACCCACTCTTAAGGAGCGAAGCCAGCGCTTCTCGCAGACTCGTGTCGCGGAAATGATATCCCGCTGCCAGTAGTCTCTCCGGCAGCACCCGCTGGCTGCTGAGCAGCAGTTCATCGGCCGATGCTCCCATCGCCAACCGCGCCGCTCTTGCCGGTAGCGGGAAGATCGCTGGCCGGTGCAGCACCGCCGCCAGCGTCTTGGTAAATTCCGCATTCGTCACCGGCTGCGGCGCGGAGAAGTTGAATGCTCCGCTCAGGTTCTCCTGCTGCAACAGGAACTCCACACCGCCAATCACGTCTTCAAGTGAAATCCAGCTCCAGTACTGTCGTCCGCTCCCAATCCGTCCGCCGAGTCCCAACCGAAACGCCGGCAGCATCTTCGTCAGAGCGCCGCCGTCTGAGCTCAGCACCAGCGCCAGTCGTGGCAGCACCACTCGCACGCCCGCCTCCCACGCCGCCGTTGTTGCCGCTTCCCATTCTTTTGTCAGTTCGGCCAGGAACCCATGTCCCGCAGCGCTTTTTTCGCGCAGCTCCTCATCGCCCCGGCTGCCATAGTAGCCAATTGCCGACATGCTGACGAACGTGTGCGGACGTCCACCTTCGCGATGCGCCGCCGCCACGGCTTCGGCAAGCGTGACCGTCCCAAGTATGCGGCTCTCTCGAATCTCGCGCTTGGCTTTCTCGCTCCATCGGCAGGCGATGTTCTTTCCCGCGAAGTGCAGCACCGCATCGAACCGTGCCACCAGCTCCGGACGAAGCGGCTCGCCGGGTGACCATCGAACTTCGTCTGGTCCCGTACTCTCGCGTCGCACCAGCTTTGCGATGCGATGTCCATGGGCTGCAAGGTTTTTGCAAACCGCTCCACCGATCAGACCAGAGGCGCCACTGACAAGAATTTCCATGTCTCTCCTGGGGATGTCGGCAGGATAGAACGTCCCGCGCTCTCCGCAACAAGGAATTCCCCACGTGTGATGTTTCCCGGTTCACTCAGGGAGAGACACGAATCGGGAACTATTTGGAAAATCTGTCCGGATTTTCCGCCCGCGTCTGCCGCCCTCTATGTCGTCCCGGGCATACTCCGGCTATAATCGGATATGGCGACCCTGCGCCAACAGATCGCGACCAACGTTTTATCGGTCACCCGCTACCGTGATCTGTTGCGCCGTGTGCGCACCAACCGTCCCAACGACGATATGGAGCTGGTGCGCAGCGCGTACCGCTTCTCCCTCGAACATCACACCGGCCAGACGCGCGCCTCCGGGCAGCCCTATCTCGTCCACCCCTTGGAAGTTGCGCTCATCCTCGCCGACATGAAGCTCGACACCACGGCCATCGCCGCCGGTCTCCTCCATGACTCCGTCGAAGACACCTCGGTCACCATCGAGGAGATCTCCGCCAAATTCGGCGATCAGGTCGCGCATATCGTCGAGGGCGTCACCAAGATCAGCAAGATCGATTTCGCCTCGCGTGAAGAGGCGCAGGCCGAAAACGTCCGCAAGATGATGCTCGCCATGGTCGACGACATCCGCGTCGTGCTCATCAAGCTTGCCGACCGGCTTCACAACATGCGCACCCTCGAGCACCTTTCCCCCGAGCGCCAGGGAAAGATCGCCAAGGAGACCCTGGAGATCTACGCCCCGCTCGCCCACCGTCTCGGAATGGGCAAAATCCGCGGCGAGCTTGAAGACCTTGCATTCCCATATGTCGATCCAGTCGGTTATGACCACGTCGCCCAGCAGGTCGAGGCCCGCCGCAAAAACGGCGAAAAGCTGCTGTCGCAGATGGAAGATGTCATCCGCGAAAAACTGAAAGAGGCGCACATCGAGGCCCGCGTCAGTTCGCGTATCAAGCGGATGTATTCCATCTATCAGAAATTGCAGCGGCAGAAGATCACCGTCGACCAGATGTACGACCTGCTCGCGCTGCGCATCATCACCAGTTCCGTCAATGACTGTTACGCCGTCCTCGGCATCATTCACAACGCATGGCGCCCCGTCCCCGGACGCATCAAGGATTTCATCGCCATGCCGCGGCCCAATCTCTACCAGTCGCTGCACACCACCATCATTACCGAAAATGGCCATCCCTTCGAAGTCCAGATCCGCACCGAAGAGATGCACAAGATGGCCGAGGAAGGCATCGCCGCCCACTGGAAGTACAAGGACGGTCCCATCTCCGCGCGTGACGAACAGCGTCTCGCCTGGCTGCGCCAGGTCGTCGAGTGGCAGCGCGACATGGCCGACCCCAGTGAATTTCTCTCCACTCTGAAAATTGATCTTTATCCGGAAGAGGTCTACACCTTTACGCCGAAAGGCAGGGTCGTCATTCTTCCGCGCGACGCCACGCCCATCGATTTCGCCTACACCATTCACACCGAGGTCGGCCACTCCTGCGTCGGCGCCAAGGTCAATGGACGTATCGTGCCGCTACGCTACAAGCTGCGCTCCGGCGACATCGTCGAAATCCTCACCCAGACCGGTCACAAGCCCAGCCGCGACTGGCTCGGCATCGCCAAGTCCTCGCGTGCCCGCCAGAAGATCAAGCACTGGCTCAACGTCCATCAGCGCGAGCGTGCCATCGAAATCGGCCGCAAGCTGATCGAAAAGGAAGCGCGCAAGTATCGAGTCTCGCTCAAGGACATCAAGGACGAAGATCTTCAGCGCGTTGCCGGCGAATACGGAGCCGCCCGCGCCGAAGACCTCATGGCCGGCATCGGCTATGGCAAGTATTCCGCCAAAACCGTGCTCGGCAAGGTTCTGCCCGTTGGAGCCTCCGAGTCCGATGAGCCTTCCTCCGGCATCACTTCGGTCGTCAAGCGCGTCTTCGGCAGTGACACTTCGGCCATCAAGGTCCGCGGCCACGACGATCTTCTCGTCTACCGCGCTCGTTGTTGCAACCCCATCCGTGGCGAAGAAATCGTCGGCTACGTCACCCGCGGCAAGGGTGTCGCCGTCCATTCCAAGAATTGTCCCAACGTCGAGAATCTGATGTACGAACCCGAGCGCCGCATCGCCGTCGAGTGGAGCAGCAAGGAGCCGCGCATCGCCGGGTCGCCGCAATCCTACCCGGTCAAGCTCACCGTCTTCTCCGATGACCGCGCCGGCATCCTCAAGCAGCTCACCGCCATCATCTCTGACGACAACACCAACATCCGCAACATCGAGGCCAAAACCGGCGAAGGCAGCGCCACCATCGACATCATCGTCGACATCAATGACGTTGCCCACCTCAACCGTATCGTCACCGGACTCCGCCGCATCCCCGGCATCCGCGACGTCCAGCGCATTCAGAAACTCTAACTCGCAACCTCTGTGGGAATACAGCAGGTTGATCTCTCGTGCCCTACCCTTGTCGCCTGTTGTTGGCGACAGAGTGGGGATTTTTGATGGCGCGTCAACTTCCCCCATCTGTTCTCACGCAAATCCCTAGCCTTCTCCTCCCCTCGCCGCATACAATCGGCGTCGATGACCGAACCGAATTCTCCCCGTTCTCCCTTGGATCGCCAGTTCCAGTCCATCCGCATCGTCTACTACTTCATGTTCGGCTCGCTCTTCCTCTACATGTACCTCAGCGAGTTCCTGCTCCACCCGCCCGTGCGTGAGCTTGGGAAGGTCTACCCCACGATGATTGCCATCTGCCTGCTCACGCTCGTCCTTGGCATCTTCCTCCGCAAGCGTCTCGTTGACCCTGCCGCTGAAGTCCTGCGCGACAATCCCTCGGACATCGCCGCCCTGCGCCGTTGGACCTCTGGACAGCTCCTCGGCTACTTCATCGCGGAAGTCGCTGTCCTCATCGGATTCGCCGTCCGCGTTCTCGGCTCGGGACGTCCCCGCGCCCTTGTCATCTATGGCGCCGCCGTCGTCTTCATGAGCCTGTGGTCGCCGCAGCGTCCCCAGTAGTCAACCCGTGTTTGGCTCCCGGCCATTGAAAGTGATACAAACGTCTGCTACGGCATCGGCCCTGGGTTCCGCCCATCACCTCTGCGGCCCGCCATTTTCAGGAGGAATCATGCGCGAAGTCATTTCTACCAACGACGCACCCAAAGCCATCGGCCCTTACTCTCAGGCCATCCGGGCCAACGGCTTCATCTTCGTCTCCGGCCAGACCCCCATGGACCCCGCCACCCAGCAGATGGTCGAAGGCGGCGTCGCCGAGCAAACCGAGCGGGCGCTCAAGAACATCGAAGGCATCCTCAAGGCTGCCGGTTCCAGCATGGAGAAAATCGTGCGCTGCGGCGTCTTCCTCAAGGACATGAACGACTTTGCCGCCATGAACGAGGTCTACGCCCGCTTCTTCCGCAACGCTCCGCCCAGCCGTTCCACCATCGAAGCCGCGCGCCTTCCCAAGGATTGCCGCGTCGAAATCGACGCCATCGCCCTCGAGTAATACGAGACAAAAATAGCCACGGATCTCACGGATTCACATAGATCAATCTTTTGATCCGTGTAAATCCGTGCCTATCCGTGGCGCTTCTGTTTTAGTTGTTCCCCTGTGTTCCTCTGTGACCTCTGTGGTGATCCTTCAGCCTGTCCATGCGCAACTTCCATGCCGTGGCCAGCGCGATTCCTATCGCGATCAATCCCACGCAAAGTCCTGCCCATAGGCCGCGCACGCCCATCCCCTGCTCGAAGCACAGGTACCATCCCAGCGGCAGCCCGACAATCCACCATCCCACAAAGTCCGTGATCACCGCCGTGTGCGTATCGCCCGACCCTCTTAGCGCCCCAATCGACGTCACGTGAACGCCGTCGAAGAACTGGAAGATCGCCGCAATCGCCAGCAGCGACACCGCAACTTTCATCACCGCCGGGTCAGTCGTAAAGATCGCTACCAGCGGCCTTGGTATCAGCCAGAACGCCAGTGCCGCGCAGCTCATAAACGTTGCGCTCACCGCCACGCCCGTCCAGCCTGACGCGTTCGCCGTCTCCGCATCGCCTCTTCCCAGCGCATGGCCCACCCTTACCGCCGTTGCCGACGACACGCCCAGCGGCACCATGAACGTGAACGACGCCAGCGACAGCGCAATCTGGTGTCCCGACACGGCCACCGCGCCCAGCCTTCCCGCAATCAGCGTGCTCGCCGAAAACACGCCCATCTCCATCGCAATCTGTCCCGCCGCCGGAGCCCCCAGCTTCACAATCTCCCAGATCCGCCCCGTGTATAGCTCCCAGGCATAGCGTCCCAGGTGGAACCCCCGCTTGCGGTTTTGCCACATCACGTAGCCCGCCAGCACCGCCACCATGTAGAAGCGTGAAATCGTCGTCGACCATCCCGACCCCTCCGCCCCCATCGCCGGAAACCCCATGTGCCCATAGATCAGCACCCAGTTCCCCGCAAAGTTGATCAGGTTGGCCGAAATCAGCGTGAAAGGAATGATGTTCACCAGGTGGATCGCCTGCAGGTACCGACGCACCGCAAAGTACGCCAGCAGCGGCGGCAGCCCCCAGCTCATCGCGTGCAAAAACGGCCCCACCTGCGGAGCCACCTGCGTCTCGATCCCGAAGTGCGGCAGCAGCGGAACGCTCACCCAGATCACGCCCACCAGCGCCATCCCCAGCGGCACCGCCAACTGTAGCGCGGCAAACAGGCTGCGATGGCAGTCTTCCATCTCGCCCGCGCCATACTGTTGCGACACAATCGAATCCAGCCCCAGCAGAATCCCTTCCGCCACAATCGCGAAGACGTAGAACACCGCCGACCCGATGCTGACGCTGGCAATTGCCTGCGGACCCACGCGTCCAATCATCGCCAGGTCCACAAAGTTCATCAGCATCCAGCCCATCTCGGCCACCATCAGCGGCACCGCCAGCCGAAGCATGGGTCCGATCTCCGCGCGAAATTGAGCAGGACGAATCATAAAAAGAAAGGGCGTAGGTGCTAGGTATTAGATACTAGGTAAAATCTCTTGTCGGCGCTTCGTCCGGCAGTGTGAAACTCCGCTTCGTTTCTGCCGTTCCGCGATGCGTTCGGGGTCTTAGCTCCGCGTCTCCCGCATGTCGGCCCCTTCAGCGCCTAATACCTAACACCTAATACCCAGTACCCGCCTCAAAAAACAAAGCCCCCGCAACGCGGAGGCTTCTTTTTACATCGATTTCCACCAATGGCCAACGTTCTACGCTGCGGACCGCCAGGGCCAGCGCCGCGTCGTTCGCTTAGGCCTTGGTAACTTTGCCGCTGCGCAGGCAGCTTGTGCAGACGCGCATCTTCTTCGCGTTCGAAGTGCCGGCCACCTTGGCCTTCACCGGACGCAGGTTGACGTTCCACCGCCGCCGCGTCAGGTTGTTCGCGTGCGAAACGTTATTGCCAAATTGCGGACCTTTGCCGCAAACATCGCATTTCTGTGCCATTGCTATAACTCCGGAATTTTCGGGATCGCCTTCGGCGTCCGTTCAAGGTCCCCGCGAACTCGTCGCCGGGTTGACACCCCGCCGCTACGGGGTCTCCAGCCGCCAGAATCCCGCGCCGCAGGCGCAGTCCCTAGTCAGGACAATCAAGCTGGTGCCAAAACATAGATTCTACAGGACCATATGGAATTGAGCAACCGGAGGATGGGCAGCCGCTGCATTTCGAAGAGCATGCATGACCGGCCGCTGGCCCCCATCTCACCGCCAATCCTGTGTCTTGATGCGCTATCTGCCGCAGTTGGCAGATGTGGGTCCTTTCGCGTTCCAGCGCCGACACTTTACCCCTTATCCATCACAACCGCGAATGAATGCTCCTCCGCCTTCCGCCTTTCCAATCCCTTCCTCTGTGTCTCCATGCCACTGTGGTGAGCCCTCGTCGTCAATCCGCAGCTGCCTTTGCTTTTGCCTTTCGAAACCTCCGAAACGTCCGCAACCTCCGACACTTCGTCATTTTCCCCCGCGTTCATTCCTTTGCTTTTGCCCCCAAAGTATCCGTGTGAATCCGTGCTTATCCGTGGCGCTTCTGTCTTTGCCTTTTGCCTGTTTCCCTCTGCGTTCCTCTGCGCCCTCTGCGTTCAATCCTTTGCCGTTCCTCTCGCCAGTATCCCCGCCATCGCCAGTCCGATGAAGAACACGTGCGACAAGATCAGGTTGGCCAGCGATGCCGCGCTTGCCGGACCCTGTTTCGGAGCCCGTGACAGCGGCACCACGAGGTAATGCATGAAGAAGAACACGCCCAGTCCATAGATCGGCGAGAACACCGCCCAACGATTGAGCAGCACCGGAAACTTCCCGCTCAGCAGGTAGTAGAACAGCGTCGTGCACAGCGCGATGAAGAAGTGAATATCCAGTCCAAGCATTGCCGACGTCCATCCGCCCTGGAACGCCCTCACCCCCAGCAATCCGCTGGCGATGAACTGCAACACCCGCTCCGAGCCTGCGCCCTTGATCCACCCGATGAACACAATCGCATCGGCAATGTCCAACGTGCCCGCCACCAGCCACGCACAAAGAACTCGCTTCATCCCCACCCCCTGCCCAAAGTCCCAACACCCTACTCCAAGTCGGCTCATGAGAGGAAGCCCCGGCACCAAAGAGCCTAAAACTTATCGATAACCAGTGAAATTTACACGCAGCAAGTTTCATTTCATGGAGCATTAAGTATGCTTTGTGATATTTATTTCACTTCTCGTCAAACTGAACCCGGGAGGGAAGAGCACCCATGAAGCGCAGAAACTTCCTCAAGCTCGCTGGCGCAGCGATGGTTTTGCCGCCTTGGATCTCAGCGCAATCCGTGACGGACACGATTGATCTGCGGAATTCCGTCGTTGTTCTCCCCAACGGAGCGAGCCCGCGCGAAACCAAGTCAGCGCAAGTACTCGTCGAAGAAGCTTCCAAGCGTTGCGGCATCACCTGGCCTGTGCAGAACCATGACCCGTCGAACGCGCCGGTCACCATCTACCTCGCCACGCGCAAATCATGGCCAAAACTCGGCCGTCGCACAGCGCAAGTTGCCGGCGCGGCGCACGCACTGCCGAACGAAGGGTTCATTCTCGCTACTGGCTCCGACGCCAAGGGGCGATGGATCGCCGTTCTCGGCGCCGACGAGCGAGGCTTGTTATTCGGTGTCGGCAAGCTGCTCCGGTTGATCGTCTTCGGGCGTCAGCGCGTGGAAGTCTCCGCCAGCGACCTGGCGATCACGAGCCACCCGGAATATGCACTTCGCGGACACCAGCTCGGCTACCGTCCCAAGACCAATGCCTACGATGCCTGGTCGGTCGAGATGTGGGATCAATACATCCGCGACCTTGCCATCTTCGGCACCAATGCCATCGAGTTGATTCCGCCCCGCTCCGACGATCTTCCCGACAGTCCGCTGTTCCCGTTGCCTCCCGACCAGATGATGGTCGAGATGTCGCGCATTGCTGATAGCTATGGACTCGATGTCTGGATCTGGTATCCGGCAATGGATCATAACTATGGCGATCCTCAAACCGTGGACTTCGCCCTCAAGGAATGGGGCCGCATCTTTGAGATGCTCCCGAGGATTGACACCGTCTTCGTCCCCGGGGGCGATCCCGGCCACACCGAGCCGAAGTACCTGATGGCGCTGCTGGAGAAGCAGAAACAGAATCTGCGCCGCTATCACCCCAACGGACAAATGTGGGTTTCGCCGCAGGGATTCGACGCCGACTGGATGCAGCAGTTCCTCGACATCACTCGTCAGGAGGAGACAAAGCGCTGGCTCGACGGCGTGGTCTTCGGTCCCATGTCGCGGCTCACGGAAGAAGAGATGCGACGGGCGCTGCCGAAGAACTACCCGCTGCGGTTCTACCCGGACATCACGCACAGCGTGGAGTGCCAATTCCCCGTGCCGGACTGGGATGCTGCTTACGCGTTGACCCAGGGTCGTGAGGTCATCAACCCTCGCCCGGACGGCGAAGCGAACATCCTGCGGCGTTTCGTCCCGGGGACCATCGGTTTCCTGACCTATTCGGAAGGCTGCAACGACGACGCCAACAAGTTCGTATGGAGCGCATTGGGTTGGGATTCGAAGCAACCGGTGATCGAAGTGCTGCGTGACTTTTCGCACTACTTCATCGGAGCGCAATTCGGCGAAGGATTTGCGCAGGGCCTGATGGAGTTGGAGGCAAACTGGCGCGGGCCGCTGGCGACCAACACCGGCGTTGAGGTCACTCTCGAGCGTTTCCAGGACATGGACCAGTCAAGCACTCCCCAGTTGATGGGCAACTGGCGCTTCCAACAGGGACTCTACCGCGCGTACTTCGATGCCTTCGTGCGACGCCGTCTGCTCGACGAAACGGCTCACGTCGAACGCGCGCGCAACATTCTTACCAGGACTCTCGAAATCGGATGGGCGCCCGCGCCGTGGAGCATCGGTGGCAAGCCCCGCGCATTACCGAACGGGCTCGACCTCGATCCCGTGTTGGCCGAAGCCGAACAGGTCCTCGCCGAACCGATTCTTCATCCCGCCGCTGCCGAGCTGCGCACGCGCGTGCTGGAACTTGGCGCGGCACTCTTCCAGAGCATCCGCATGCAGCTCGCTGTCGAGCGTTATCGCGGGGAAGCCGTCGTACGCGGAACTACTCTGAATACGCTGGACCATCCCGTCAGTGATGCTCCGTGGATGCGGCAGCAAGTCCGCGCCATCCGCAAGATGCCCGACGCGGCATCGCAACTGGAAGCCATCCATCAACTCTTGTTCCGCACGGACCCAGGACCCGGCGGCTTCTACGACGAGTTGGGGAATGTTTCCAACCGCTCTCACCTCGTCCTCGGACCGGGAAGCGTTCTTGATCCTGATTTTCGCTCGTCGCCACTGGTGGGATATCGCTATCCCGATCAGTTGGCGGATCAAGCGCCAATTGCGTGGAAGCACTGGGCGGGATCGCTGTTCGATGCACCCCTCAAGCTTCACTACCAAGGGTTGGACCGCCAGTCCACGTATCGTCTGCGCGTCGTGCATTCCGGCGACGAGCCACGCAAGAAACTTCGCTTGATGGTAAATGAGCACATCGAAATCCATCCATACATCCTTCGCACGTGGCCGCCCGCTCCACAGGAATTCGAAATTCCAAGGGAAGCGACAGCCAGCGGCGAGTTGACGCTGTCTTGGACCCGCGAACCGGGACAGGGCGGAAATGGCCGCGGCTGCCAGGTAGCCGAAGTCTGGCTGATGAGAGACGCGGAACCGGCGGACACTGGCAAGACAGCGGTCCGGTGATATCCACGCAAGACGCAACGTTTTTACAAGAGGGAACCAAAGATGAGATTGATATGTGCAAATGTTCTGCGGTCGCTCGTTACCGGCACCGCATTGTTAGCGCTGTTGGGTGCTAGTGCACCGTCGTTGTTCGGCCAGGAAGCGCAAAAGTCGACGGAACCGATCCGCTATGTAGGCACCGAAAAGGTCAACACAAATATGACCGACGGCGGTCTGCCGTGGGCGGTTGGCGTTCAGAGCTACCAGGTGCTGCGCTCTTCCCGGCGCTACCCCACCGTATCCGATGGCCGGGGATGGACTTTCCATCACGCTCCGATGCTGGCCTACTGGAAGGGCAAGTTCTATGTCGAGTTCATTGCCTCGCCGGTGCAGGAAAACGGACTGCCGACGAACGTGATGATGGCAACATCGAGCGACGGCCGCAATTGGAGCATGCCAGAGGTCATCTTTCCGCAGTGGAACGACTACAAGGACCCGCAACATCCGATTCTCTCGCAACTCCACCAGCGGATGGGTTTCTATGTGGCGCCGAACGGCAAGCTGCTGGTCATTTCTCACTACGGCTTGTGGGACAACGAGAAGAACAAGATCTTTGGCGGACCGGGGCATGTAGTGCGCGAAGTACATGAAGACGGTTCGCTGGGTCCGATTTACTTCGTTCGCTTCGGCGAAGGATGGAGCGCGGCGAATGCTCCCTATCCTTTCTACACTTCGTCTCCGGACAAAGGACTGGTGCAGGCGTGCGACGCTCTGCTGGCAAACAAGTTTGTAACCGACCAGTGGTTCGAACTGGAGAATGGCTATCCGGCGGATGCCTATATCAAGATTCCCAACGAGAACCTTAGCGTGAAACAAGCGGCAGAGAGGCGCAAGGCACTGTCTTTCTACACCCGGAAAGATGGTGCTGTGGTCGGTATCTGGAAGATGGCCTGGACTTCAGTCAGTACCGATCACGGGAAGACCTGGAGCACGCCGGTCAATGCGCCAGGATTCGCAACCACCTTCGCAAAGCTTTTGGGACAGCAGACCTCGGACGGGCGTTACGCCATCGCCTACGATCCGGTGAACCATCGTCCCGGCTACCGCTGGCCTCTCGCCGTAGTGACCAGCGACGACGGAATCACCTTCCGGCACATGTTGACCGTGCAGGGTGATGTTCCCCTCCGGCGCTATGCGGGGTATTTCAAGGATCCCGGACCGGAATATGTGCGCGGACTCGAATATGGCAGCTCCCAACCGCCGGATGGATCGATGTGGCTGACATACTCCATGAACAAGGAAGACATCTGGGTAAGCCGTATTCCGGTGCCCATCCGTGGCAGCGTGACCAAACCTGTCGACGACTCATTCAACAATATGACGCCGGGAGATGTAGTCACTGACTGGAACATCTACAGTCCACGCTGGGCTCCCGTAGAAGTGGCCGACTACCCAAGCGCGGCGAACAAGAGTCTCGAACTCAAGGATGGCGACCCCTTCGACTACGCGAGAGCGGTGCGGGTCTTTCCATTGAGCAAGAAGGGATCGGTTGCGTTCAAGCTCCTGGCCAAGCAGTCCGACGGCGACATGGAGGTTGAGCTGGATGCCCCGCACGGTGCGCGGCCTGTGCGCATCACCCTGAACGAGAAAGGACAAATCGAGATCGCGAACGGAAGCCAGACGGCAAACGCTGGAACCTATGCGGATAACCAGTGGCTTTCGTTCAAGATCGACTTCGACACGGCGAGCCAGAAGTACTCTGTTTCGATGGACGGGAAAATGTTAGTGAAAGATGCTGCGTTTGCCGAGCCTGCGCCGGAACTGCAACGGCTTTCCTTCCGCACTGGGCCCTACCGCGATGCACCCATCTCATATCGAAAGGACTTCTTCCTCGGACACATCGACGCGAGCAAGGATCGCCCCATGAAGACTCCGGCGGTTTATTACGTCGACGATGTTTCTACCGCCAACGAGTAGCGCTTCAAACAAAAAACAAGGCCCCGCACTGCGCAACTGCGAGGCGGGGCCTTACCAACCACATACTTCAAACTGGCTGCGCAAACCTGATCTTCTCCGACTCAGTCCGCCGTCGCCAACTCCTGCTCCACCACCGCGCTCAGCGGGCGATAGTACGCGCTGAATGCCGGCAGAATCTCCGGCTTGAATTCGTACTCCAGTCCGCCGATTTCGTTGCGCCGCTTCCATACATCGCCAATCACGTCGGCAACGTAGTCGAGCTGTGTCTGGCTGTAGACGCGTCGCGGCAGGCACAGCCGCACCAGTGACATCGTCTCCCCCGAACTCAGCTTGGCCGAGCCAATCTCCACTGTCCTCACGCCGCCTTCCAGGTAGATCTCCGCCGCCAGCGCCGACGCCGGAAGCTGTTCCAGCTTCAGGTGTGGAAGGAATCCCCGCGCATCGAGGAAGACCGAGCTTCCGCCCGCAGGCTCCGCGATCGGAATGCCCTGCTCGCGCAGCCTTGCGCCGAGGTATTCCGTCATGCCCAGCCGATGCGCCAGGTAATTCGCGTCCATGCCCTCACGCAGACCCACGCGCATCACCTCCAGGTCGCGCCCCGCCATTCCGCCGTAAGTAGGGAAGCCCTCGGTCAGCACCAGCCGCTCCCGCAGTCGCGGCACCAGTGCGCCGTTATTCGTGCACAGCAGCCCGCCGATATTCGACAGCGCGTCTTTCTTCCCACTCAGAATCAGCCCGTCACCGTAGCTGAACATCTCGCGCACAATCTCTTCAATCGACTTGCCCGAATACCCGTTCTCGCGCTGCCGGATGTAGTACGCGTTCTCGGCGAAGCGGCACGCGTCGAAATAGAACGGCACGCCGAACTCGCGGCACGCGGCGCTCACGGCGCGAATGTTGGCCATCGCAACCGGCTGGCTTCCGCCCGAGTTATTCGTGATGGTCAGCAGCACCATCGGCACCCGCTCACGCTTCTCGCGCAGCAGCGTGCGCAGCGCCTCCACATCCATGTTGCCCTTGAACGGATGCCGAAGTTGCAGGTCCATGCCTTCCGCGCACAGCAGGTCCGCGCACTCCACGCCGAAGTCCGTCAGGTTGGCCCGGGTCGTATCGAAGTGCGTGTTGTTCGGCACCAGGTCCCCGGCCTTGCACATCACGCTGATCAGCAGCCTCTCCGCTCCGCGCCCTTGGTGCGTCGGGAAGACGTAGGTGTACCCGAATACGTCGCGCACCGTTTCTTCAAATCGTGCGAAGCTCCTGCTCCCGGCGTAGCTCTCGTCGGCAATCATCAGTGCCGCCCACTGCTCAGCCGAGAGCGAGTTTGTGCCCGAGTCCGTCAGCAGGTCGACCGTGACGGCCTCCGCCGGCAGCAGAAACATGTTGTAGTGAGCTTCCTGCAACAGCGCCTCGCGCTCGTTGCGCGAAGTCAGGCGGATCGGCTCGACCATCTTGATGCGATAAGGTTCCAGCACGGCACGACTCAAGGAATGCCTCCGAAATATGACACATCAAGCATAAGAAAGAAGACGCAGTGTTTGAATGGTGGTTATTAGGAAATACCAAGAACACCAGCATATATATTAAGTGAATTGCCGTTTACGCCTTACGCGGGCGAAAGTCATACGTGTCGCCGATTTCCTCGCCCGGTCTATTCGGCCATCACCGGGCATGGCCGCACGATCGTGCGATACTAGAGGCATGTCCGCCGCAGCAGAGCCCAAATCCGTCAAGGTCAATAAGACCTCTGGCACCGGGATGGAGATCGAGTGGAAAGACGGCCACCGGAGCACTTATAGCTTTGTTTTCCTGCGCGATGCCTGTCCTTGCGCGCTGTGCGACGATGAGCGCTCCAAGAGTGGCCGTAAGCCTGGCGACCCTATGCAGCCCGTCGCCGGAGCGTTGCCGATGTTCAAGGCCATGGCGCGTCCAACCGAGGTCGAAGGCGTGGGCAAGTACGCCATCCGTTTCGTCTGGAACGACGGCCATCAGCACGGCATTTACTCGTGGGAGTATCTCCGCGAGGTCTGCCCCTGCGAGCAGTGCAAGGCCGCACGCGACTCGATGAAGGGGTTGGAAGAGGACATCGCGGCGCACGGAAATCACAGTCACAAGCACTAAGCCGCCGGCGATAACCGGGTTCGGAAAAGACATTGCCGTTTCTAGAAAAACTCAATCCCCAGCAGCGTGAAGCCGTAGAGACCGTGAAAGGGCCTGTTTTGATTTTGGCCGGCGCGGGCTCGGGGAAGACGCGCGTCATCACCTATCGCATCGCCTACCTCGTCGAGCACGAGGGTGTCGCGCCGGACTCTATCCTGGCCGTGACCTTCACCAACAAGGCTGCCAAGGAGATGGCCGAGCGTGTCGAGCAGCTTGTCGGGCATCGCTCGCTTTCCAAGCCAGTCATCTCGACCTTCCACTCCTTCTGCGTGCGCGTGTTGCGACGCGACATCGAAGCCCTACAGATCAACGGCAAGGGCTATCGCAAGGATTTCGTCATCTACGACGAGTCCGATCAGCAGATGGTCGTGAAGGCCGCCATCCGCCGCTTGGGTATTGACGACAAGAAGCTGACGCCGCGTTCCGTGCTTTCGCACATCTCGTGGGCCAAGAATCACATGCTCGATCCGCAGGAGGTCTACCTCAAGTCGGCCGATCCCAAGACCGAGAAGGTCGCGCAGATCTACGAGATCTACCGCAAGGAGCTGGCCAAGTCCAACGCGCTCGACTTTGATGACCTGTTGCTCGAGACCGTTCGCCTGCTGAAGGGCGTTGGCGAAGTTCGCGAAAAATATCAGCGTCGTTACCACTTTCTGCTGGTCGATGAGTATCAGGACACCAATCGCCCGCAGTACGAAATCATGTGCGCGCTCGCCGGTGCCCGTCACAACGTCTGCGCCGTCGGTGATGAGGACCAGTCGATCTACTCGTGGCGCGGAGCGGACATCCGCAACATTCTCGAATTCGAGCAGGACTTCCCCGAAGCCAAGATTATTCGGCTGGAACAGAACTACCGTTCCACGCAGCAGATCCTCGAAGCCGCATCCACCGTGGTCAAGAACAACGTCAAGCGCAAGGGCAAGAATCTCTGGACCGACCGCCAGGGCGGCACCAACATCGGCTACTACGAAGCGCCCGACGGAGAGAACGAAGCGCTCTTCGCCGCCGACTACATCTCGAAGTTTCTCCAGAAGAAAGCCGAAGACGGAGAGACCGCACGCGCCGCAATTCTCTACCGCACCAACGCGCAGTCGCGGCTCTTTGAAGAAGCTCTGCGGCGCTACGGATTGAAGTACAACGTCGTCGGCGGATTCTCCTTCTACGAGCGCGCTGAGATCAAGGACATGATCTCGTACCTCAAGGTCGTGCTGAACCCCAACGACTCCGTCGCCCTGCAGCGCGTCATTAACACGCCCGCGCGCGGCATCGGCAAGACGACCATGGAGACCGTGGAGCGCATCGCGCTCGAAACCGGCCTTTCGGTCTGGGGTGCCCTCGGCGAAGTCATCGAGCGTCAACTCCTGCCGCAGCGAGCGCTTGTGGCGCTCAAAGGTTTCCGCGAGATCATCGACGACGCGCGCGCCATGGCCTCCGGCAGTTACGCGCAGCACTTGGAAGAGTCCGCACAGGCCCAGGTCAGGGCACCGGAGGCGGTTGCGCCCGTCGAAGCGCCTGCACCGGCGGCAATTGAAATCCCCGAAGTCGCAGCGGGAGATCAGCATGGCTTTGATTTCGGCGACCTGAGTTTCAATCCTGCGGATATCAATGGCGAGTCGGAAGCATCGTCTGATTTCGCACCGGAAGAATTTGCAGGAGAAGAGGAACCGCTCGTCGCGGAAGAGAGCGCGTCATCGCCGGCGGGCGCAAATACCGCGGACCTCCTCAAGTTCCTCCTCGACCGCACGCGATACATCCGTCAACTGGAGCAGGAGGACACGCCCGACGCCGAGGCGCGCATTGAGAACCTCCGCGAGTTGGTCAATGCGGCCCTGGATTCGCGCGATCGCGGCGAGTCTATGAGCGATTTCCTCGACCACGCGGCGCTGGTCAGCGATGTCGATCAATTTGACGAGAACCAGCAGATCACCCTTATGACCCTCCATGCCGCCAAGGGTTTGGAGTTTCCACTCGTATTCCTCGTCGGCATGGAAGAGGGCCTCTTCCCGCACTCGCGCACCCTGCTTGCGCCCGACGACATGGAGGAAGAGCGCCGCCTTTGCTATGTCGGCATGACGCGCGCCATGGAACAGTTGGTACTTTCGCGGGCCCGCTTCCGCCGTCGCTATGGCACGGACATGCCGGAGCCTGCGACGCCGTCGCGATTTCTGGAAGAGGTACCGCCGCAGCTTATGGAGGACTTCGGTTCGCCGGGACGCGGTCGCACTTCATCACGCTCGGGCCATGGAGACGATGGCTTTGAGTCCTCCACCCACTACGATTACGAGAACGAGGACCAGAGCGGCGCGTGGGCAAGCCGTTCTCGCGGAGCCGCATCCAATGGGCGCGCCAAGCCGTCCTATGGCGGCGCCACCTACAACTCCATCGACAACATCGCGGACTTTTTCGCCTCGCGGGGCAAGAAGTTTTCTCTGCCGAAAATGGAGCCGGAGAAGCACGGAGGCAAGCGCGGATTCCGCAAGGGCGACCGCGTCCGTCACCCGAAATATGGCGAAGGAATCGTCTATCTGCGCGAAGGTGATGGGGAAGATGCGAAGATTACGGTACAATTTCCTCGCTTCGGCCTGAAAAAGCTGGTGGAGAAGTACGCGCAGCTGGAGAAGGCGTAATCAGGATTTCGGCCGGAATAATTTCTTGCGCAGGAACTCTGCGCAGAGAGCGAAAGCTCTCTCAACGAAGAACTAAATAGACAGGAACGAATTCAAAAAATGGCAAACACAAAGAAAATCACCGACAAACTTGAACGCAAGAAGGTAAAGCGCGCAGCGCGCAAGAAGAACGAGACCGCCAAGCCGAAGGGCGAGCGGACCTATCCACGCGGCTCCAAGAAGCAGAAGGTCAAGAAGTTGGTGCGCGGCCAGTCGAAGCGGTAACTTCGAGACATCCTGAGGACGGTATCGGTCACGTCGAGCAAGGCGTGCCGGTGCCGCCTCACTGTTTTTTTCTCGCATCATCGTTGTTGTATGCTGCACCCGCGCTCGGCGACCGCAGTCTAATGGCTGAGTGCTAAAGCTTTGGAGGTCCCCCTGGCCAGCCAACTGTTCGCCCGCAAGTCCATCGACAAACTCATCTCGGACTCCCAGGATCCAGAACACCGGCTGAAGAAGACGCTCGGCCCTTGGTCGCTGACCGCGCTGGGAATTGGCGCCATCATCGGCTCCGGCATCTTCGTTCTTACCGGAACCGCTGCGGCGGGTGAGTATTTCCAGGCTCCGAACCTGCTGCATGCGCAGGTGCTGGACCTGATCGTCAATTTCTTCCGCCACGGCGGCACCAGTGGCGTACTCATGCACGGACGCCCTCCGGCCGGTCCGGCCATCGCCATCTCGTTCATCCTTGTGGCGGTCGCGTGTAGTTTTGCCGGACTTTGCTATGCCGAGCTGGCGTCGATGATTCCCATCGCCGGCAGCGCCTACACCTATTCCTACGCGACTCTGGGCGAGATCTTCGCCTGGATCATCGGTTGGGATCTCATCCTCGAATACGCCGTCAGCAACGTCGCCGTGGCCGTCGGCTTCAGCGGATACCTCAAGGCGCAGCTTGCGCAATTCGGCCTCAACATCTCGGACAAGTGGTCCACGCCGGTTTGGGCCGGCGGACACTGGACTGGCGCGTACTTCGACGTTCCCGCATTTCTTGTCGTCATGATCCTCACCGTGCTGCTCGTGCGCGGCATTCGCGAATCGGCACAGACGAACAACATCATGGTGGTCGTCAAGCTCGGTGCCATCATCACCTTCCTCGTCGTTGGCGGAATGCTGGTGCATCCCAAGAACTGGCATCCCTTCATGCCCTCGGGTTTTGGCGGAGTAGTCACCGGCGGCGCCATCATCTTCTTCACCTACATCGGCTTCGACTCGGTTTCCACCGCGGCTGAAGAGGCGAAGAACCCGCAGCGCGATATTCCCATCGGCATCATCGCCTCCCTCATCGTCTGTACGATTCTTTACGTCGGCGTTGCGCTTGTTCTCCTCGGCATGATGCCGTTCTCCATCTTCCGTTCGGGAACGCAGGTAGTGCAGGTGCAACTGGCGCACACCTCGGGCACGTTTGATCAGCAGGTAAGCGCGCTGCCCAACGTCGGCTACGTCCAGCAGAGTTCCGACAATACCTACCGCGTCGTCTATGACGGCACCAAGGACGAGGCTGCGGCGCTGGCGACGCGCATGTCTCAACTCGCCACCCAGTCCGGCAATGCGGTAAACAACAGTTCGGTGGAGAACGCTACCAACGCGCCGGTGGCGTATGCGCTGGCCACGCTTGGCGCGAATCGCGGCTTCCAGGCCGTCATCATCATCGGCGCGCTCACCGGAATGCTGTCGTCGCTGCTCGTCTTCCAGTACGGACAGACGCGCATCTGGTTCGCCATGTCGCGTGATGGACTGTTGCCGAAAATCTTCTCGGCCGTGCACAAGGAATTCAAGACGCCGCACTGGTCCACGTGGATCGCCGGAATACTTGTAGGATTGCCCGCCGGTCTTGTCGACATCGGCGATGCCGCCGATCTTTCGAACATCGGCACGCTCTTCGCCTTCGTGCTCGTCTCGCTCGGCGTCATCTTCCTGCGCCGCACCCAACCGGACCGCAAGCGCGGATTCAAAGTCCCGTTCGTGCCGTGGTTCCCGCTGATCTCCGTGGTGCTCTGCGGTGGACTGATGACCGGGCTCACGGTGATCACCTGGATTCGTTTCTTCGTCTGGCTGATCATCGGACTGGTGATTTACATCT
>Ga0307375_10001815_pt1 | contig 22663 bp, 16 predicted proteins | sample TR1MG_FD_202531 | JGI IMG/M metagenome (GOLD analysis project Ga0307375, IMG submission 202531) | Soil microbial communities from Risofladan, Vaasa, Finland - TR-1 | ecosystem: Environmental > Terrestrial > Soil > Coastal area > Acid sulfate soil | place: Finland: Risofladan, Vaasa | collected...
CTCGAAACCACCAAGATACATTCGGTTGCTGGAAAAATTGATGGTAACACATCACTAATGACTCGCCGTCCCTACCGCTCTCCTCACCACACTATTTCGGATGTTGCCTTAGTTGGTGGCGGTACTGTCAAATACAAAAGTGCATGCTAAAATACAAAAGTGCATGCTAAAAAATTGTATTTTTGAAAAAGTGCGGCATGCTTACTTTAGATTGTTTAACGACACAACTACAGCCGCAAAGGGGCAATTGGTTTACCGATTGCCCCTGTTTTATAACAAAAAAGCACTCACACTAATGAGAGTTAAAAGCAGTTACAAAAGATAATGCGAAAATATAAAAGTTGCGCGGACTTATATTAATTGCAAATGATGCATGTTCCGTTTTTAGAGCGGCATTGGTAACTTAGTTACCCTAGGAATCCCGGAGAACTATATAGATTTGCGACAATATATGGATCCATCGCATTTTAATACAATGGTAAGGAAATGCATGGACCTTGCAAAATTAATGACCAATACAGATGGTATCAGTCATTTTCACTGTTCTAAAAGTCACTTTTAGAAGACTCTTAAGTGCGGATAGCACTGCAAAAAAGTTAATCTAATTGCACTCGTAGCGCAAGGAGGAATGACCAGTGGCGTATTGGCCGAGATATTGTTTATCAATATACTAGAGGTAATGAAAAATGCTAAAAAAGTAATGGTGCTGGTGAAGATCGTTCTGAAGACGGAATATCTTCTAACTGTTTTTCTATTTATTCTTGGCCAGTTATTCTAGCTTTTACTGGGGAGGGCTAACTTGCCTTTCCCAGTTTTGCTTTTGTTATTTGCACTGAACTGCTTTGCAGATGTTGATTTATTTACTGGAGAAGGGGGTATCTCTTTTCGGAAAGTTATTAAACAAAAGGATGAACCACCTTGGCATTTGGTAACAGGCAATATTTGTGTTCTTACAGTAGTCGTATGCGACAAATATCTCTTAAATTTAGAAGTTGTTTTTTCTTGTTGATAATGGGTTAAACAGAAATGCCTTAACGTATGAACTTGAGTTTAAATGAAGCGCAAGCCAAAATTTTGGATAATATCCTTCAGGTGTTGTTAGAGAAAAATGGAGTAATTTTCATGGATGATTTGCCACCATTGTCTGACGCTCAGTCTAGCCAAAAAAACGTTAAGATACGAGAATATGAGCCCTATTTGGCTCTTATGGTTAAGCACGGTGTGACAGAAATTCGAAAGTTACCCATGGGAGGATATAGGATATTGTCGATTCCTGCTATTTCAGAAGATTTTTATAGGCAGGGAGGCTTTCAAAATATACTAAGAGAGCAACAGCGCATGGCAAAAGAAAATGATGAGGACGAAAAACTTCGCCGTAGAAAATTGTTTTGGGAGTACGAAATATCAAGGTTTCAGGCAAAAACTAAATGGTGGCCGTTAGCTATTTCACTGTTAAGTTTAATCGTTTCACTTATTGCATTACTCTATCGTAAGTAGTTTACTCTTTTGTGTTTATGCTTGATTGTTGGCAACTCTGATGAGAAACTATTAACCTTGGGTTTAAGCATTGATAATACTTGAAAAAAACTCCAAGGAGTAGGTTAATTCCATGGAATTTTATACTTTTGCAAGTGATGTAGGGTGCCGAAGAACACCCTATCCGGACTGAATTATGCCTGTCTAGGGCATGTTCTTATAAATCTGCACGAGAAGGTCGATCCGATCTTGTATATTTTGCCTTACGAAGGCGCGATTCCCATAAGAGATTATGATAGATGACGATTCTGAGCCAATTGATAACTAATGGTCTGTCGTTGTAGTTACGGCAGTCGATGCTTTTACCTCTTGGTAGGAAACATTGACTGTTACTTTTAATCTCATTCTAAACTCATGAATTCAAAAAATCTGAAAGATGTGGATTTGATTGTTAGGATCGTCGACAGAATTATAAGTATCCTTATGAGACTTATATTCATCTACGTGACTTTCTTTCACAAGTGGAACTTCTGAGGTAGAATATTCCTCAGGTTGAATAATTATAGACTTGTAAAATTATAAAGACTTTGTTTGGGGGTGCTTTGTCATTTACAAAAGATAATGCGAAACTGACTTTCTCACAGTCTTTTTGTCAAATACAAAAGGTAATGTTAAAGGACATTGTGAATATATTAATTATTCCTGACGAAATCTTAAATGGGAGAAACGCGGGTCCTTTCACCTTGAAAGAATTTATCTGTTGATGACGATGCTATTCTTGCAATATTATGATTGGTTAATCGAATAGATGATTCGAGTGTTGAATCGTTTATTTATATGCACTTACGTAATGATAATAACTTGTTGCTGAATACTTTGGTTTGTTAGAAAACATAATTACCTTTGCGAAAATATGCGGCTGACTTTAACCGTTATCTTATAGAGATGGCCATATATTAGTGCCCTTTTCTAAGGTTGCTAGTCGTCGAGCCTCAAATTTTATCGCCACTACTAAAGGCGTCATTTCCTAGAAAAACACTTGTGATACGTGGCGAATTTTAAGCCAATTGATACGATCGCTTTCTAAGCCCTAAACCTCTTGTTATAGCGTGTTGCTTCGGTTGTTGCTGTTTTCATTTTTTTGTTAATGCACAGCCAAGGTGTTTTAATCTAAAATCTTTAAACATGTATTCTAAAAGGAATATTAAAAAAATGGAGATGATAATTGGAGTTGCCAACGTAATATTCAGTATTCTTTGGTTAATCCTGTATTGCATTGGTCATATAGAAGCATATATTTTAAACTAATAACACATGGTGATCGTACGGTTATACACAATAATTTGGGACAGTATCGAAGAATGTCCTGAAAGTGGTATTTGGCAAGTAATTGGCAATCCAACTATCACAGCACCAATTGCGGTGGGTAACACAATGCCACTATATAGTTCGAAGGCTGTGACATGGAAGTTAAATATACATGAGAAGTTGGCGGTATCTTGATGCCGCCAACTTTTTTTGATGATTGACTTCAATTATGGGTTTCTGCTACAATTTTTTGTTGTCTAATTTCAGCATATGTTGCTTTTCTTGAGCAAGATAGGGGCAGTACATTATACATTACTTGTTTTAACTGTAATAATTTGTTCTATAGAACCATTCTCGATCGACAATCTAAGACCGTCAAAATCAATATTCTGACCATTTATTACATCAACATTATTTTCAATTTCATCAGCAGGGCCTTCGATTCTTAATTCTCTAATGAGTCTAATTTGTCCACGTTGGAGTCTTCTATCAACAAGCGATAAATCCTTATTGAAAGAAGTAGGATAATTTGACGCAATTTCCGTTCCAAACAGTCTTAAAAGTTCTGGAGATAAGTGTTGTTCTGCAAATTCTTGTGGATTGATAACACCTGTAATATTCTCTCTGTATAAACTATTTATAGCATTTTTTAATCCTTTTTTGTCTTCATGATTAAGTACATTAGATTCAATAAATGAGAACATGTCATCATGAAAATTTTTTGTTATCAACTTATCATTTCTATTAGTATTAAAGCCTAAAAAATTACTATAAAAATATTCTGCTAAATCTCTCTTGCCACTGCTGAAATTATCATCATACATATAACATGAATAGAGGTCGTTTGGTGGACTACATTCATTTCTGTCTTCAATTAGATAACCAATTTTGTAAAAATCCTTAGCTGGTGAAAGAAACAAATCATTCACTAATTCAATAAATTTGTGACTATCTACTTCCTTAATTGTGAAAGCTTCTTGTAATTCAGCTTTGATTACAAGAACAAAATGAGAGCCTTCAAATAAACCATCCATAATCAATAACAAACCACTAGGTATTGTTTTTCTATCATGACTTTGAGCAAGGCGGTCAGCAATGTTTTTTGAAAGAATAACAAAATCTTCAACAGAACAATTTTTCATTCTTGTCGCATTTCCAAAAAAACTATCTGTTTCTGAACGAGCAATTTCTAATTTGAAAAATCGCTTACTCTTACCAAAAGCTGTTGAAATTCTATCCTTTAGAGTATTAAGTTCTAAAACCCCAAAGTCAAATAATTCATCCGAGTATTCAGCAAATCCGTGGTCTTCGTCATTACGCTTTTTATGAACTCTGTGAATTATTATCCTGTTAACGTCTACATGGTCTAAATTCATCATAATTAGTAGTCTTTAAGAAAGTCGATTTTGTCAGGTTTTATTTCAAAAATTTGCTGCATGTAATCCAGCATATTTGGGAACCCAAGTACACACGTATTTAAATGCTCTAAAACAATATAATATAAAGTTCCAAGTGTGCTTCTTTTCTTATCAAACTCAAGGAGTATCCACTCATTATCTTCTTTGTTATCTATTAAAAATTCAGGGTATAAATTAATTTTGAAAACCCTATCATCAAGAGCCTTTTTGTTAATATTCACAATAATTCCTCTATCAAAAAGACAAAGGATGTTGGGTAGCAGATTCCATTGAGTGCTATTATATTCTTCAGTAATATGCTCGAAAGAAAAAGTTTCTGATTGTGCAATAAACATAAAAGTCAGTAATGGGTTCTGAAAAGGATTTTTTGTTGTAGGCACATCAAGTTCAATTCCCTTTCCGCCAGTGTTAATAAAGTTAGGACTTATCTGCTTCCTCTCAAGGAATTTTGCTAATCTTTCAGCCGTTGTAATAAAATCAGTAAGATGCTTTTTATCCCAACTCGATTTTATTTCAGCGTAAGAATAGATAGACTCATAAGTTAAATATTCTGTTTCATCATACGTTTTGTAAAGTATAGGCGTTTTAAAATTGTCCGCAATTATCAAATCAAGTTGAGGACTAGCTCGTAAGGAAGTATCAATAATATGACCATTACTTATGTAGTATTTCTCAGGAAGTTTTTTTCGAAAAAAATTTCTCACAGCAATTTCTAACTGATTTCCTGAAGCTGGCACATTTCCAGTATTATGAATTAACTTAACTTGTCTATGAGCAATATCAATACCTTCTGCTTCAAAATTGAAAAAGGTGTCGATTGAAATCTTTCTAAAATCTTTATCTGATTTATTACTACTCATTTTTTAGGCTATTTTGAACTAATGGTAAAATTGCAATTTAAATCAAAATGCTGTGTTATGCTGCCCTCCCCCCAATTCATTTATGAGGGGTCCAAAAAGTAATTTGGTGGGTTTGTTTTCACTAAGGTAAACTCTTTTGGAGAGATTGTCAAGAAAACGCTCTTTTTCTTTAAATCCGAAGCCCCGCGCCGCGGTACCGCCACGAGGGTTGCTTTGGCTGTGCTAGGGCACGTTTTTTATTCTTTTGTCCACCAATTAATAATTCACGTATCTTTTAATGCATTCCTATTATTGGTTCATGTTTTTTGGCGAGTACAGCTTCGAGAACCTCAAGGTAATCTGATGCTTTTTGTCAAATACAAAAGTGCATGCTAACAAATGTATATAGTTGTCATTTACAAAAGAATGGTGCTAAACTAACTTTGTCACAGTCTTTTTTTAGAAGTTTGTTTCCTTCCGAAAGACAATTTTTCTCCCGCAAAAAATCCCTAGGAATCAACTGAAATTTTCAACTAGAAAAAACCATCTCTAGGCATTTACTAAAAGAGATTGTATTTTTGAAAAAGTGCGGCATGTTTACTGCTTATTTCAGATTGTTTAACGACACAATTACTGCCGCAAAGGGGCAATTGGTTTACCGGTTGCCCTTGTTTTATAGCAAATAAACACCCATGCTAATGAGCGTCAATGGCTTTGCTGCTGGCCAGTAGCTCTACCGTTTCACTTCTCATTCGAGAATTTTTCCACATCAGATAATGTCCCTGGTCGAGGGAGTATTTTACTACTGAGGTAGAATATTCCTCAGGTAGAATAATTATAGATTTGTAAAATTATAAGGACTTTGTTTGCGGGCATTTAATATCCCCAAACAAATTTTGAGGAATCAATTGAATCCCACGAGTAGAGTATTATTCACGTGAAGTGCGGATTGTCTTTTCCCAATCTGGTATCGTATGGGTAATGCTGTTACGGTACGTAGTAGTAAAGTAATTGCTGCTAGGAATAACTTCGATAACAATATTCCCATCGATTTTGTCATAAGTTATATAGTTGCTTCGCTCTGCAGGTGCCGTAAATGTTAGAATATCCATCAATAACCTTAAATCACACCCTGTCGCTACGGAAAATAGTAAATCGCTCGGCAGGGCAGCCAACTCGTTTATAAGGTGTTTTTTTTCTGTCCATTTGTTGTTAGTTAAAAAAAAGTCCTGTTACAAACACCTCTGGTCTTGTTGCTAATTTTATATCAAATGTATTTCTCTGCCAAACTCTTGTTTCAAATTTATAATGCTTGTTTTTAGGAACATCATTTAATTGGTCAAATAAGTCAGGAGTAATGTCATTATTTGTAATTAGCCAGTAACCATCAACTTCGTGTTCAACAGTCCTGTTAACCCAGTCCGGGATTGCCTTTGGTGAAATACTCTTGTCTGAAAACTTACATTGCACTAACCATTTTTTCTGCAAAGGATAACCAAAAGTGTCAAAGGTGTTTTCTATAATTAAAAAATCTCTTCCTCTGTCAGCAGCATTGGTTTTACCAATGGATTTAATGTCAGAGAGATTGGGTTCTAAAGGCAATAATGTTTCTGTAAGTTTTTCAAAGTGTTCACCTTTGTCGTCCTTTAGTTTTGACCAGTCAACTTTTTTAATTGCTTTAAACTCAAAGAATGGTTTTGCCTCCTCAAGTTTTGATGTCAGCATGGCGCGCTCAATTTCTTCTGTTTCCGTTGTAAGCATACCAGAAATTAAAAACTTTGTTTGACCTGTATCTAAAACTAAAAGAGCCCCTTCCTCATTAGTTAGAAACATTTCAATTTTGCAACTTACATATAAGTCCATTATTCGAACTAATTCTTTGATACTTTGATATAATTGAATATTGAACGTAAAGATTTTGTCTTTGACTTTGACAAGTAAATATTCATAACCTTCATAAATATTGTCTATTGGGATAAGGTCTTGGATTTGGCGTAAAATGTTTTCTGGAATAAGTTTTTGATTTGCAACGTCACTGATAATTGCCCTTCTTCGATTTTCGTCAACAAAAAAACCTTGAACTACATTACGTGTCGTTGTTATTTGACCTTGATTGTTTTTTGTGTCTTCGAATGAAAATTCAGTAAAGCCGTCAGTCAAAGCGTATTCTTTTAAGAGATAGTATTCAGAACGTTCTAAGAACTCTTGTTTACACGACCCCTTACAATTTTCCCAAATGTAGTTACGAATGCATTCCTCTTTTTTGAAATACATTTTATGTCCTCTTATAATTTTGTCATTGTCTAGAAATTTTTCTGACTCAGGACATTCACATGATGTTTTTATGTCGTCTTTATGCATTCTTTTCAATGTATTGATGCGTCTTAAAATGCCCTATGCTTATTTATATACTTACGCATAAGCCGTATATACACACTCCTGTTGGAATGCAACCCCTTTTGGTGCGGTTTTGCTTTTACTAAAGTAAAGTCTTTTGTGGAGACCGTCAAGGAAGGGCCCTTTTTTCTTTAAGGTCTAAGCACCTCGCAGGTGCTGTAATCGCTGGAATTCACCCTGCATAAAACTGAAACTACACCTTTTTGAATTTTCCGGTTGCTTCAGGTAAAAACATGAAATTACACCCTACCTGAAACCATTGCCCAGCAGCAGCCGCAGCAGCAGCACGAGAGCGGCAACTATCAGGCCAAGAACAAGCCGGCCCTTCATGTTATCCCACATTTTACGCTCGTAAGGGTCCATGCTGCCCAAGTTAACCAAATTACAGCAATTTATTTCACAAGTGACAGGTAAAACGCTAAATGGGAGGCATCAATTGGTAAGTAAAAATTGTTTGTAATATAATGTTTTGTAAAAAAACAGAAAGGTAATGTATTGATAGAGTGATGTATAAACAAGTTGATGGCTTAATGATAAACCCCATGTTCTTTACTTGTTGCACCTTGGACAGTTGTAAATTGCAGAAGTAGTTGAAAATACACATAAGATATTGGGAATATCACAAGGTGAATGTAAATGTCAAATTTTAACGTTAGTGTTAGAATTGGATATGGATTAATACATGGATCAATAAAGTGTATTTTATCTTAATTTCTTTCAGAATCTTATTCTAATGGAACATTGATGTGTATTACAAAAGTCGATACGAAACAACGAAAGGTTAATTGAATGCTGCGTGGGTTAAGTTACAGTAATTCAATGTCGTATTTTTCTTCAAAAAAAATATCCAAAACAGTTTTGTCTTGTTCTCGGATTACAAACGCCTTCTCGTTTTTGTCTAAGTTACAAATGCCAAAATTCCTGATATAGTTTCCGTTTAAAGAAAAATAATTTGAGGAGTATGGCTTGCTTGTTGATTTTATGTAATACCAAAACAGTCTTGATTCCATTATTTTTTTGATAATTAACATGTCTTCTTCGCTATGTCCTACAACTGCAAGCCCATTATAGAATAGCATGTTTTCATCGTCGTTTATCAGAAAGTTAGGGGTTCTGTCAGAGAATCTCGGAAAAAACATTTTGTTTTTAATTTTCTCAAGCGATTGAGTCCTACCAAACGCGAACCAATTTTCATATTCTCCTTTTCCTTTGTCCCGTTCAGCGAGGATATGTCGCTTGTTCTCTAGATACTTATAGGCCATGGGGAAGTTATCCCTAATAAAGGTTTCTTCTAATAGTTTAGGCTTATCACCATTGTCATAGGGAAAAATAACTTTCTCTTTGAGGTTTTTAAGATTTATAGCTCTTCTTAGTTTGTTTGAGTTTACGATGTCTTTACAAATACCCTTTTCTATTGGATAAAGGTTTCCATTCTGCAAGTAGTAATAGTCTTTGTCCTCATTAACAGGGCTAAAAATGTAAATGTCATTTTTGAGCGTAGCAATACCGTGCCTTGTTTTATAAAGGCTACCAAAAGAACGACCAGTGGATTCTATTTTTTGAATTATTTCATTGTCCTGTAAATTCCAACCAGTTCTGGAATCCAGCCTGCTATAATCAATCTTGCTAAACAAACTTTCTTTATGTGGAAGATTTTTGCTGCTACATCTGTAGTATTTAATAAAATTTTGATGAGAATTCTCAACTATGCAAATGCAAGTATATGTGTTTCTTGACTTAAAAACTTGCTCTGCTCCGAAATCGATGATTTTAAATTTTATGCTTTTCTTTTGGAAATAGTCTCTTAAAGATCGCCCGTTTAAACTTTTGAAGAAACTATTCATTGTTATAAATCCAAGAATGCCATTTTCTGATAAATTCTCTACCCCTATCTGAAAGAATGGAATGTATAAGTCTGGATTACCTGATTTGCATACAGACCATTTCTCAAGGTTTGCTTTAACATCGTCATTTAGGTTTTTTGCACAAACGTATGGTGGATTACCTAGGATAATATCAAAACCCGAAAAGTTCTTAATATGGTTTACCCATTGAAAAGTTAATGCGTCATCCACAAATAAGTTGAAGGCAAATTCTTTTCTATCTTCTCCATAGGTTAACGCTAAAATTGAAAGCAAAAGTTTCGTCCTTGTAATTGAGTAAGGCTGAATATCTAGACCATAGATTTGAGTTCTAAAAATTTCGAAAAATGATTTGTTCGTCTGTTTTTTTAGTTGTTCTGCTGCGTTATATAAAAAACCTCCGCAGCCACACGATACATCTGCAATTTTTGTATCATCAAGAGTGTCTCGCTTTATGTGAAAAGATTGCTTTGTAATGTAATCTCTAATGTATAAAGGCGTATAGATTGCCCCATTGATAATTCTATCTGAAGGAGAAATAACAAATTCAAAAAGTTCTACGAGATCTTCTGTCCCAAATATTTCTATTGTGCTGTCTAAAACTGAAATGAAATTTAGGAGTTTGTTAAATTCATCTGTGTTGCCCTCGGGGATTATAAAAGTCTTTAAGAATTTATTCTTTCTAACAGACAAATCATTCATTCTAAGAAATGAAGAAATAATAAGTCTATCAACTTCATATGGTTGTGTTGAGTAGTTCTTTAAGTATTTAAATATTTGCTTTTTCATGATTTTACAAGCCAAGTTCCCCTAATTTTTTTACATATCTTCTATATTCTTCATAGCATGAACGTAGTTGGTCAGTAAGTGATGTGCTCGGAGAATCTTCAATGATTTTATTTATTTCATCTATCAAGTTGTCAAGTAGTTCAAGATTCCAGATTATTTCATGTTGGGGTTTGTAAAGTTTCAAATTATTATACTTCCATTCTCCAAGTTTTGTTTTGTATACAATTTTCCCGGTTGCCGTTCTTTCAAAGTGATTGTTGTAATCATCATCACAAGGGTCAACAAAACCTTCATCATTTCTGTTCGGAATATTTTGATCGTTTGTTGGCCATTTGTTTCTTTTAGCATTATTACAGGACTTACAGGAATAAACGAGATTACTATAATCCGTATTTGTTTTAATTGTTAAGAAGGGCTTCTTATCTTTTAATTGAGGAATAAAATGGTCAATTTCAAAGTATGCAAATCTATAAGTGTCAATATCATTACAATAGCCACATCTCCTTTGAAAATCGATTCTTAATTGAGTGCGATGCTCACCATATCTTGAGACAACAGTAGTGATATCTAATCTTTTTGGTGTGTGATTACGAAAAGGGCTCATTTTATTCCTTTTTAGACTTTTTTAACTCATCAAGTATTTCTTTTGTTTGGGCAACAAACTCGTTAAGTTTAGTTATGGATTCATGTTGTATTAGGTTTGAAGGAAGTTCTTTACCTTCAGGATCTAATTCATCCATTATAATATAGAGTTTCGTTAAATCTCCCTCTTCACTGGGTTCTAATCCGTTTTCATTTTTTTTCTTAACTAATTCCTCAATACTTTTCTCTGTATTCCTAATTTTAGAGTAGTATCTTTCTATGCTGGATTTTATTTTTGATTTAAATATTTCTAATTCTTCACTACTTTCACCATCTAATATATCTTTACTATATATAATATGAACTTCTTCCATGTGATCAATAGCCTGAGGTTCGTGAGAAGTTAGCATAATTATTGGAAAATGTGGTCGAGTTTTTTTTATTTGATCAAAAATGAGATTGCCATTGAAATCAACATCGCCCTCTTCATCTAACATGTAATCGACCATGATCGCATCTACATGATTGTCTAATGTTTCCTGAATAATTGAATCAATGGATGATTGAGTATCAACCTTTATTTTTAATATTTCAAAAGTGCTTTTGAAATAATGATAAAAGTTATTAATGGCTGCTGCATCTTCGTCAATATATGCAATCTTATACATCATCGTAGGTGTCTAAAATTTATTTTTAGTTGTAATCCTTGAGTATAGCCAATGATGGCAATACTAGAGTTGTTATATTCTTCAATGATTGACTTTACAATATATAACCCCAATCCCGTTCCTATAATATTTCCCTTTCTATCCCTCTTAGAGGACTCGTTAAGATTAAATATTGTGTCAGGATCTTCTTTGTATTGAGAGTCTAATCCTTTACCATTATCCGAGAATATAATTTCAATACGATTATCTTCTCTTGCTTTCCAGCTTATTGTTATTATTTTGTCTTCTTGGTTAAGGCCCTTCAACGCATTCATAGAGTTTGATAAAAGATTGTTGAATATGGAATCCATATCTACTTCAAAAGCTCTAATGACACATTTATTATCATTGTCTCCATTTAGTACTATATTGATATTTCGCTGTGATAACGCTTTCCCCCAAGTTGACTTAAATCGACTAAAATATTCATTAAAGTCAAGATCAGTCCTTTTTCTCTTATCTCTTTTTAATGTATTGAGCGAATAATCCAACCAATGCTTAAGTTTTGTATCTTCCTCATGCATTAATCTTATCATATAGAACGGATTGTCATCCTTGTCTAGGTGTAATAAATCCTTTTCATTAAGATGATTTCCTAATTCTTGTAATAAAAACGTAGTTCTCGGAATAAGCCTTGATCTTAAGCTTTTCAGTTCATGTGCAAATGAAGAAATAATTAACCCGACACTCGCCAAACTTCTTAATAATCTTATTTCATCGTCTTTGTTTTCAATTTCTTTTGTGAGAACATTAACCCCAACCGCTAATGTGTTTATACTTTCTGAAGTGTTGTTACTATCTTTGTTTTCAGTTTTATTGTTTTTGTTATCATCGCGTTCTTCTTGCTTATTCTTTATTCGCTCAGCTTCTTCTTGTGCCTTTCTTTTTATCTCAGCTTCCTTGTTGTTATTCTTGTGTAATTCTGACAAATAAAACATTATTACATTTCTATCTTTCTCAAAAGATGCGATTATTTCTATTAGTATATTATTAAACAACTCAAATACATCATTTTCAATTATACCTTCACGTCCAGATTTGTCCTGAAAGCTATTATTATGTATTCTGGATATTTTGACTGTTCCCGCGATTTGATTTGGTCTAATTCTGTATCCACCAAGTTTTTGTCCTGCGCCACCTGGACTTTGTGATTGACGTTCACCAAGTTTTAACCAGTCTTGTCCATTTTCTCCATAAGGTCTAATCCTGAAATCATCTCGGAACATCTTGATACCACCAAACCTTTTTAGCCAGGCCTTCCTATTCCCACTGACAAAATTTTTATATGGATATTTTTTTAAATCTCCATCTGCTTTGTCATCTGATATAGTATTTTTAAGGAAATAAAAGCTAAAATAGAAATCTCCAACTTTATCAATTAGTTCGTTATCAACTTCTTTTGAAAGTATGGAATCTAAAGTCTTATTTATAGAAATCGTTTTTGTTTTAAAATCCTCAAGTCTATACGGAAATACCTTCATTTGCTCAAAATCAAAAACTTTAGAGTATCGATTTTCAATAGAATCAATATCAAGTTCATTTCTTGTAATGTCTATTTTAATATTTTTGTTATTACTTTGATTATATGTGGCTTCAATTTTATAATCATAATCGTCATAATATACAGTACTAACTTTACCAAACAAATCAATATTATTAATGGAAAATAAATTGATCTCAAAATCCGGTTGTCCGTTTGGAGGCAAGAGCATTTCCAAGTTTCCAAAGAGCTTTTCTAGTTGCTCAAGCCCCCATGTATCATTAAGTTCTGAAATTTCAATTATTGTCCCTGATTCAAATGGTATATCATTTATTAGTTTATTTAATCTATGGGTGTTTGGGAACTTTTCAAGTAGGAATTCTTTTATATTCAGTGTTTCGATTTTCATTAGATCAGCCTTAACATCAGAAACAGTCGCTCCTACCTTATCAAATTCCTTCCAGTCAACTTTCCATTCATAACCTTCGTTTTCCTTTTCTGAAATCGTTTTAAGATTAGTGATTAACCCTAGCCTATTTAATGCAAATCGCCCAATTCCTTTTGCTCCTGTTTTAACTCTCCCATTTTTAGAAAGATATTCAGTTTGCTTATTGTCTGTTCCAATCGTCATCCATTGGTTTGAAATGATTTTGTCTGTCATCCCAATGCCATTGTCTACAATATATATTTTGCTATCTAGGTGGTTGAATACGCTTGTTTCTTCTCCTTGGCCTGTGATAGAGTAAGTAGAATATTTCAAATCGAATATTAAAATACAGTTATTAGCATCTGCATCGTAGGTGTTTTTAACTAATTCTATTATCGCACCTTCTTGGTTTGAAAAATTTTCAAGCCCGATCAACTTAGCAGTTCGTGCAGATACTTTAAATGGGATTTTACCTGTAATAATACCTAATTCTGGATTTTCCATCTACTTATCTTTAAGACTTTCGTTTTTTCTTATTCCTAATAATACAGAATTTTTGCTATTGATGTTGATGGAGGATATACATTATTATACCCCCAAATGAAAAGGTTTCTCCATTTCTATCAAAGATTTTTACCAACCATTTACTAATTGTATTTTGTAAGTATGTGTAACAATCAGTATATTAGTTAGTTTTAGATTGGTTTTGATTCCATGTAATGCAAAGATATTGACTTTTTTGATTGCAGACTTCTTTTTAAAATTATAATCTTATGTATAGTTTTAGATGGTGCTTTGTGTTAAGAAATATATTTTTGAGGTGTTTTTGTTTCCTATAATATGTGTTTTAGGATCAAAGAGGTAAACGTGGCTTTGTTGTGAAACTGGCGCTGCCAATGCCGAGTATCTCATTAAAGAAATACTCACTATATTTGGATTGACGGCAAGGATATCCCCAGCGATTAAAGGGAGCAATAGACCACCCTTTCTCTTCGTAGAACTGCCCCTTTTCAAGAAAGATGTTAATAAAAACTTCACCTGAAACAGTATCCCGCGCTCCTTGCATCATTTGAACTTCACATCCTTTTTGATAGGCTTTGTATGCAATATTCCAGAGTTGACCGACGCTGTAGCTATCAAGTAGTTTGAAAAGCGTAGCCTTTGCTTGACTGCTAAGCATCAATTTTATACCAATTTTACTTAGCAAGTGTTGGAAGTATTCAATGGTTTCGTATGCAGCAATGGTATACCATATTTCCAGCAACTCGCCCTTTTGGCTGCGAACATCCTGAATAAATGCATTTGACTGAATGTGGTGTAAGGTTTTAGCATCAAATTTAAAACCTGTCGAGTATATTTCGTCTGCAGATAAGGATTCAACACCCATTATTCCGGCAACTAGATGCGAAAACAAATCATAGTCTGGGCAAGCTTTCTTTGCCATCAGATCTCGGCCAAGGATAGTAATGGATTCGTTCTTTTTTAACTGTAATTTTTTCCCGCCGAACCACGATGCAGCAAAGATTTTGTTCTCAACGGGTTGCTTTTGCAGTGACTCGAGAGTTAGTTTTACGCACCTGAGGTTGAAGTCCTTCAATGACATTGGCCTGCCTCCCAAAAAAAGGGGTGTGAACCTTCGCTATATTAACCACAGAAGGTACGACCAAGCACCCCGAGCAGGTTAAAAGCGAAAGGAACACACCTTTTTCAGGTGCGTTCGCTTTCTGACTTCTCTGCTCTTGAAAATTTGGTCGTTTTTCTGTGAGAAGCTTTAGCTACGCAAATATTTTTATTCTATACTTCTGCAAATATAGCCCAATTACATTCACCAGTCAAGGTTGTGGCGCTGCCATTTATTTTGCCCACCTTCGATTTTCTTCTTCCGGAAGCTTGTAGGGCACCCTTGTGTGGGCTATTTTGTTTTGTATATCTCAACACCAACAAACCTTAGGTATCTGTACAGCGTTGCCCTACTTATGCTAAGGGACTTTAGGATTTCCTCAATAGGTAACTTCTCATCCAGGTAAAGATGCTTGGCAGCAGCTGCTTTGTTTTTCGCTTCTTGCGACAGCCCCGGTCGACGGCCCCCAACCCTTCCCCTCAGCCGTGCTGATTCAAGGCCAGCTCTAGTTCTTTCTTTGATAAGCTCTCTTTCGTACTCGGCGAGGGCTGCAATAATGCTAAAGAAAAGCCTCCCGTTCGGCGTAGTGGTGTCAAAACTGTCAACGATGGACCTAAACTCAACTCCTTTTAGTTTGAATTCATCAATAATATTTACGAGGTCCTTTATGGAACGACCAAGCCGGTCAAGCTTCCAAACAATGACGATATCATCACGTCGAACGCTAGCCCTTAACTTCTCGAACTCCAGCCGTTCGCGGCTTGCACTTTGCTTTTCAGAAAAAATCTGCTCGCAGCCTTCACGGTTCAATGCCTCAAGCTGCAAGTTGAGATTCTGATCTTTGGTTGAAACCCGAGCATATCCGATCTTCATGTAGTTTAATTAAAGGTTATCTGTAAAACTAAATATTAAAACGGAATAATAAAACTATGTCTATTGAGTTTTGATTAGAATCGAAAGTTTTTCCAAATGTAGGTTTGATAAAACTACTATATCATCCATTTTTAATTTTTTTGTAGTTGAGTTTTTTATCTGTTGAATATGCACGTCCGAAATATTACTGCTGGCGCAATTATTCATTATATTTACCTTAAATGTTCACTGTTATTATGGAAGATTCTGATTTCATACTTGCAATGCAGAAAAGGTTAAGGTATTCTTGCCTTATAACAAACATCGGACCTGTATCTAGGGACTATTCTGATCATACAAAGTATTATGCAAAGGTGGAGTTTAGCCCAATCGAAAGCTCCTCTAATCCGCGTTTCAATGGGTCAAAACCCTTTACAGAAATAGTTGACTCTTCAATCCTGGGGACAATGATTCTTGGTAACGTATGGACTAGGGATGCCATTATTCAAAACGTAACCCTAGCGCGTGAAAAGGCCACATTTGATGCTGTGGTGGACGAGGCAAGTAGGAGTCCTCGTGCTCTATATAGCCACCTCGGAATTGCCAATGATGACGAATCACTTGAGACCAGCGCACAAAGTTTTATGCTGCAGAATATTCCGATAACGAAATCCTCCCTGTTTTCGCTATGCCTGAAATTTCCCATTAAGGGGATAGAGCTGTCATCGAAAGTTGATGAGGTTATTATTCCTTGCTCTGAGCTGGTCCGTGCTCTTTTCTTTCGCTCGGAGCTTCTTTTGAAAGTTGTTCTCAATGGAACGCTTAAAGATGTGTGCAGCACGGCTTGTTTTGAGCAGGATGATAGCCAGGATGACGAGCTGGCAATTATTGTTACAGATAAAAAGTATGATGAAGTGGAGGAGTATGTTTTCGCAGATATCCTTTACAACAGTGAACTCTTTAATTCGTATGAAGTCGTTAGTAAAAAGCTTGATGCCAGGCTCATGGTTAACTCCAGCAGGTCAGCGCATGTAAGCACTTATTTGCCCATGACTCATAGGCGGATTCATGCCTGTGGAGTGTACTTTCAGCATAGGGGGCGATACTATTTTTACGTGAATCAGATTTACAGCTTTGATTACAAGCCCACCTTTAGGAATTTTCATGTTTTTCTCATGAAGGATTGTCGACAAAGTCCAGCTAAGGAGGGGGCTGGGACTAAGCACTATGAACATAAGCTAGTTAAGTATGATGGCAAAAAGGGGCAAAAAAAGGAGGTTAGCACAGAAGCGGAAGGAAGGTCTGCAAGTGAAATCAATCCAATAACTTTCCATGTTCAAACCGAAGATATCTTTAAAAACGATGAAGTACCCTCTGGCTCTTATGCAGATAAGGAGCCACAGGATAACAAATACAATGGAAAAACACTTATCATTAAAAGTGACTCTCGACAGTTTACCACGAATCTGAACCGGGGGAGCAATTCTGGAGCACTTGCTGCAAAAATCAATAATACGAATGGGGGTAACTCAGGTACACCTGATGATGGTGGGGCAAAAGGTTATGAATTTACAGTGCTGACTGAAGCTCTAGGAAAAATTAATGGTAGTATTCAGAAGGCTAAAAAAGTTGAAGTGGCGTTTTTTAATTGTCAGAATTCAATATTTTCTGCGACAAAGGTTATCAATACGGTAGACGCAAAAAAGGATATTAATGCTTTAATCGCTCGCATCAGCCATGATGGCCGTATAATTTATGTTTTTGATTTTACTGGTTTACAAACACGAAGAATAGTATGCGTTTATAACAATCGTTACTGGAAATTGACGCCCACTGCAATTCTTGAGTTTATAGTGCTAGTTAAGACGGACCGTATTATACCTCGGTGTGATACTTATAAGGATAAGAAAGAAGCAAATCCTAATCTTAAATGGGTGAATTGGGATAGATTGAATGTAGGTGAGTTGAAAATCAGTGACTTGACGAATAGATTGCTTGAGCTTGCTGTCAAGGGTTATAAAGTTCCTGAAACTAAAAAAAGCTGAAGCAGCATTCGCCTAGAGCTGTCACATACAAATTAGCCATAATAGCTAAATAGGTGTCTCACACCTATGAATTTTCGGTTAATATTTGAGATGAAGAGGTTGCTGTAAACCACGCTGTAAAACCAGAATGGTGCTTCCTCGAAATCTTTTAGGAGGAATGTGCTCCAAATTCTGTTTTCCTTGCAGAAGTTTACAAATCGATCCGGCCAATCCAGCAGCAGCCAGTACGCACAGAAAAGGATATTCCGACGCTCCTTGACCCCCAACATGTCAAAGGGTGTGTAGGTTGTGGAGGAAATAGCAAGGTCAATCTTTAGTGATTTGGCAAGTTTTTTTCTTAAATGAGTAGAGAGGTTGCCCCTTCCGTTGATAAGCTTGATTATTTGAAACAGAACGTCGAAATACTGGTGTGGGAACAGGAATCTGGTGTTGCGTTTTTCTATTATGGCAATAAGGTATTTCTGCATTCGAACGAACCTTCGCGTCACAGGGGTTGGTGTGGTTTCCTTTAAGTCAAATGAGCAGCTGTAGCAGCGGCTTAGCGGTTTTGCTAGGTCTGCATTCTTGTTCCCAAGGTCATTTCGGAAAAAAACGATGGGCGAACCGCATCTGGGGCAACAATCTTCAAGCATGTAACCACATTTTGGGCAGACTACAAATAGAGATAATCTCCAAACCTTCCTGAAGTAGGGCACTTTCAAATCGTTGCTTAAGCAGGTTGGGCAGTACATTAACCCATTGTCTTTTCTTTTTCTGTGGTAAATTCCAAGGGGAAGAATCCACTTTGTTGCACCGTTAGGGTTGAGCTTTTGAAAGATGGTTCCCTCATAGCTGGTGAGCAAGCATTGTTCGACCCCCTGTACGCTAGTAGGTGTTATGCGGGAAAGCGTTTCAACAATAGATCGGGGTGCCATTCGGTCGATGTCCCGGTTCCATATAGGCGTTTTTGGGAAAACAAGGTTGCAGAAAACGTGGGATTTAAGGTAGTGGTCATACGCCATTCTTACTATCCAACTTGAGAGTAGCTCGCCATCCCTAGGCTTGGAATAAGCTGGTAAAAGGTCTTTGAGCGCTGGTGGTAGGAGGTCGAAATCCATTACATCAACTTTTCAGAATACCCTCTTCTCTTTGATGGTGAGATGTAGTCAACCCTTTCGAGTAAATCCTTGCTTATTTTTTCGTTACCATTTTTTATGGCCTCAATGGCCGCAAGGGTAATAACCTTTGATATTTCTCCGATCGTACCCTCGCTCATGCTGAGAATCTTAAGCGCCAGATTAGGTTCCTGCAAGTTGGAGGGTTTTCTTAAGGGTATTGTTTTCTCAAAGCTGGCGAGCAACCTACGGTACTCATCATTAAATACCCACTTCGTGAGCCTTGTTGGCTCAAAGCGATTGGCGAGCTGGTAGTCGGTGTTAATAGCGTGAAGGGCATCATGGGTTCCGACGGCTACAATTGAAATCTTCAACTCGTTGGAGAGATACTTAATGACGTTGAGAAATACCCGCTGCCGGGATAATGATCCGGCTAGGATGTTGTGTATTTCATCAATAATTAGTATTCGCGTTTCAATTCTTCGAAGGATAGCAAAGGCTTGCTGCTGCTTCCTTTCCAGCTTGTCAGAGAGTTTGTAGGGTGCGTTCAGCTGGTCCAGCAACGCGTTGTAGAACTTCTTCTCATCTGGCTGCTTGAACGTATACTACCCTGACGATGAGCTTGTCATCGTCAGGGAGAATGACTGGTTGGTGTGCCTTAAAGAAGCGGTTAACCAAAAGCGTTTTACCGTTGTTGGTTTCGCCTACGATTAGTAGGTTTGGCATTCTTATGCAAGAAGGGTAGACGAGGAGATCTTCAAGCTTATCAAGAATCTTTTGGGCAACGGGGTAAGCAATCCACTTGTCGCTCTGAATATGGTAGATTCGCTCTTCGTTTGACCGATCTAGAAAGTCGGCAGCTTTAGGCGTAAGGTGTGTCATCGTCTATTTCATCGAAAGGTTTAACGTCTTCTGAGCTAGAGTATATTTCGGTAGAGAGCATAAGCTGGTTGGGCTGGGCAAATTCTTTTTTGAAGCTCTTTTGCTGAGAAATGTGCTTTTTTGAGGATTGACGATGCTTTTTAATTTCAATGGTTTTGGTGACAGCGTCATTTTCAATCTCTCTTAAGCGCTTGTAGGCCTCAAAAATGAGGTTTTCGTTTATGGTTTTTTCTCCTGCATTTGAGAGCCTTCTCAGTATTTCCTTATGCTCCCAAAGGGTTATAGGAGGATGAGAGGTGTCTCTGTAGGGTATTTCAAAGTAATCCTTCAGCTCCGGATCATAGAAGTAGACAACGCTAATATCCCTTGGGTCCCTTTTAAAGATAAACTTGCGCTTTGCCTGTGTTTTCTTATTCACCCCTTCCTTTGAGTGTATCCATCTTCTCAGTACTTCGTCATAGTAGTAAATGTGGTCAACTATTATTCCATACTCCTGAATAGTGCGCTCCACGAAGGGCATAAAGTCGAGCTTAACCTTTTGCTCGTTGAATATTCTGGAAGGTAGCCCCTTGGCCTGCTGCGTTTGCGAACCAAATATTCCTTCGTTGTATTTCTCAAATGGGCTTACACCAAGGGCGGAATGCTTACGCTTATGGTAAACGTCGTTAACCAAGGTGACCAACCATCGCTCAAACTCAGGTAGCGTGAAGGTGGCATTCTTCTCCGAATCGTAGCCTTTTCTGTCTTTGGTGTTTGAGAATGTTGTTCCAGGAAGGGTGTGGATTTCCTTGGCAAATGTTCCTAACAACCGTTCGATATGGCCGCCCCAGTTGGGGGTTTTTACTGGCCTCCAGTCAATTTCAATACCGTAGTTTAGACAAGCCCGCTCAAGCATTATTCCTCGGAATTCTTTTGCGTTGTCAAGGTGAAGCGTTTGCATTACACCCCAGCAAGGCCAGTCCCCGTTGATATCTAGCTTGCTTAGATAAATTTCCTTCGGTAGAATTGAATGCGCAACGCACATCCCTGTGGCGAGTGCACCCGGTGGGTCAAAGCTGAGGTATAAGCCTACAACCATTCTGCTGAAGATATCAATTGCCATTGTTACCCAGGGTCTCCCAACTGGCTTTCGGTAAACTTCATCCACTAGGATAATGTCCACCTTTGTATGGTCAATCTGAACAACGGATAGCGGGAACTCAACTTTGGGAAAATGCCCTTTTATCGGTTCAAATTTATACTTAGCTGCATCCTTTCCGTAACGCCTGAGCGTCATAGTTTCCTCCCGTATGCTCAGAATCCTGTTCCTTACGGTGTTTAAATGAGGAGGTTCAATTCCTAGGTTTTTGCACTGGATACACACTTCTTCGTATGTCTTCAGAATAGGCTTTCGCTGCTTGTTCAAGTAGGTGCTTTCTATTGCTGCGCTGATGAGCTGATCAACCTCGTCGCTCAGCCTGCTTTTACCCTTGCCTCCATTTGAACCATTGTAGACCAACGAGATAACCTTCCCTCCACTTTCATAGTATCTTCTTACCCAGCGGTATACGGTGGTGTAGTGCAGGTTATTTTGGGTGGCAATGTCTACTATATCTTTGCCCGTCAGCGATAGCTCTATAATTGGCTTTATTATGTTGAACCGTTTTTGAGCTTCCTCCCAATCCTTTTCGGGGGTAGTAGTAAGGTCGATTTTACGCTCACTATCTGAATCGCTTGCTTGTGAGGGTTGAATATCCTTAATGGATACCCGTACAAGTTTATCGGTTAGGGTAGACTTAATCAGCGCGGTATGGAGATCAAGAATCTTTTCAAGGGTGTAGCTCGCTCCTTGATAGGAAACCAGCACTCCCGGCTGTAGCGTTAGAAAATCGTTGTGGGCCATATCTCAGAATCCATTGAAAGTTTAATGTTAAGGTCACAAGCAACGTAGCAGTTGGCAATCATGTGCCAAAGCAGGTATATCAACTCCATGCGCTTGTTCCTATCGCGGGCAGCGATAAGAACAAGCTCTTCCGGTGTTGTATGGTTTAGCTCGTTGATCGTACTTAAAAGTAGCTCAAAATCTTCAATGTTGCTATACTCATAGTCCCGGTAGTTGAGCAGAAATCTTGAATTTTCAAGGTAAGTAGTCCTGATTTCCCTTTCGGTAATAACATGAAAGTCCCACCCCTTGGATTTTGCATAGGCGGCTGCGGCACTGTACTTCGGCTCTAACTCTAGCTTGTTCTTTTCGTAGGTAGCAAAATATTTCACCTCATACAAAGAGGGCCTTGCATTCAAACCTGCTTCACTGAAGGTCACTAGAAAGGCTGGGTGATAATACCGTACTTTCCCGTTGTCGAAGTACTGAATTTTTATGGGTTGTTCTAAATATTCACTGACGTGAGGGTCGAACTCTAGGATTGTTTCAAAATCCCGCTCTAGGGAAGATTCAAAAAAGTGATTTCTATTCGTCTTCCTGCTCGGTATCCTACCTGAGAGGGATGAATATTTTTTCTGAAGTTTTCTTGTTGGTAGCATATTTTAGCCTCCACTTATGTATGAATTGTAATTTTTAGCATTCACTCCTGTTGTTTATAGCACCGACTTTTGTATTTTATATCTGTTTTAGTGATGCCAGAAACATTACATTTTAAGATAATCATTGGTGAGTTAACACCTTTAGTAAATCTGTGCTAGATCATTGTTTATAATACTTTAAGCGTTCTGTTTCAGTCTTGCCATATTTGAGAGTATTATCATTATGTAATGGCGTTGGCTTTATCATTATCTTTCAAATATAACAGGTACTTTTCCTCAACCGGGTGAAATTTCGTTGGCCCACAACGGTGTTCTTTTTCTCGATGAGCTGCCGGAGTTTAAACGCACAGTGTTGGAGGTGATG
>Ga0307375_10001817_pt1 | contig 22639 bp, 17 predicted proteins | sample TR1MG_FD_202531 | JGI IMG/M metagenome (GOLD analysis project Ga0307375, IMG submission 202531) | Soil microbial communities from Risofladan, Vaasa, Finland - TR-1 | ecosystem: Environmental > Terrestrial > Soil > Coastal area > Acid sulfate soil | place: Finland: Risofladan, Vaasa | collected...
TGTTTGAACTTTCCACGCCGCGGCGGTAGTAGCTCGATTCTCCGTGTCCCCCCTGCCTTCTTGTGTCCTTTTCTGACCCACATGTTCGTCCTTCCTTGTCTCTTGCATCTATGGCCTTCACTGCAACTCTATTTAGGTCGATGTGCTGCTACTTGGCAAACAAACACCTCAAAGTCGATTCCGTCGCCGTGGAACGAACGCGCCTTCCCTGCCCCTCCGAACATGGCCGTGTGCAAAGAGTATCAAGATACTGGCGTGTGTTGCAACCAAAACCAACTAGATGCGTTGAATGGTAACATGCAACAGGCCGCTTCCATTCTGGTGCGTTGCCCGTCTTGCTTCGAGAACTTCCAGAAGTTCTGGTGTGTCTTCACCTGCAGTCCCAATCAATCGCTCTTCTTCACCCCACGTTGTACATGGCCTGATGGAGCACTGATGGAGACCGAGGTACACATCAACAGCCACTTTGCGGACGAGTTTTACGATAACTGCAAGAACACGAAGATGACAGCCACTGGTGCTTCCGTCATGACTGCCTTTGGTGGGTCGCAAAATCCGAGCGATTTCATCAACTTCCTCGGATGGACGTCTGGTTTGGACCCTGCGTTGGGTGGCACTGGTATGCACATAATTCCGACCTTTGTCTCCTCCAGTATGCTCAACGTGACTGGGCCTGTTCCCAACACTGCGCCTGTCGGCCTCGATGCTTCTTTGCAGCCATGCACATCAAAGTGTTCATGTACAGATTGTCCAGCCAACTGCTTGCCACTGGACATTGCACCTCCGCCTCGCGCGATCATCGTCAAACTTGGCCACCTTCGTGTCTCCCTCATGGTCTTCCTCACCTCTCTCTTTGGCGTATTGATTGGCATCACCATCGTCGTTCTTGCCATCGTCCTCGTCAAGACCAAGCCCAACTTCACACCGGAAGAACGATTGGCTCTTCTCTCTCCGGCCATCAACGAGAGCCGCGGCGCAGTAGCCGCCGGTCACCACGCTCAAGTTGGCGTCATGGCACTGCTCGCCAAGTACTACCGCATGCATGGTCGATTCGTCGCGAGACATCCCATCAAGGTCCTCATCGCTTCCATCTTATTCGTGGGATTCTGTGGCGCTTGGATCTACCGTCTTCACATCATCACTCGCCCCGAATCTCTATGGGTTCCTCCTGGATCACTCACTGCAAGCGATAAGCAATACTCGGACGAGCAATTCGGCCCCTTCTACCGCATCGAACAGGTGATCATCAGACAGAAGGGCGACAAGGCCAACACCCCCATTCTCACGCAAGAGAACCTTCTCAATGTCTATAACTCCTTTGCCTACCTGAGATGGATGAACGTGACATACACGCCCAAGAATGGCCCACCCATCACCTTATCTCTCGACGACATCTGCTTCAAACCCATGATTGGAAAGAGCTGTTTGGTCACCTCTCCACTTGGTTGGTTCCAAAACAATCGCTCCCGCATCGAATACCCAAAAGCCCTCGGATACGTGCCCGTATCGATCAAGGATTACCTCTCTTCGTGTTTCGAGTACCTCAAGTTCGACGCTGGTTGTATGACCGAAATTGGCACTCCTGTCGATGCTCCGGTCGTTTTGGGTGGATATAGTGGCAACGACTACATCAACGCCAATACCATCGTCATGACGTTCTTGGTGGCGAATCACGTAAACGAAGCCAACAACGAGCTCGCCAAGGCATGGGAAGAGCAGTTCGTCAAGTATTGGCAGTCCAATCCTCTCGCAGCGAACTACACGGTGGCCTTTAGCGCTCAGCGCTCAGTAGAAGACGAGTTGGCGAGAGAGAGTAACGCCGATATCCCGACCGTCATCATATCGTATTCCGCCATGTTCCTCTACGTCGCCATCTCTCTGGGTTCCCTGAAGCGACCTCTCTGGGTTCACTCCAAGATCCTTCTCGCACTCGGTGGCATCTTTGTAGTCATCTTTTCCATCATCATTGCAGTGGGTCTCTGTTCCCTCTTTGGCGTCGCCGCCACTCTCATCATATCCGAAGTCATCCCATTCCTCGTATTGGCTATTGGTGTGGATAACATCTTCATTCTCGTGGACACCTATCAAACCACCAACCCAAAGGATGGTGTGGAGAAGAGATTGGGAGAAACGCTCGCCCTAGTCGGTTCGTCCATCACGATGGCCTCCCTCTCTGAAGCTGCTGCCTTCCTGCTCGGTATGCTCACTCGAATGCCTGCGGTCGTTGCCTTCTCAGTATATGCCTCAGTGGCCATTCTGTTCGACTTCCTGTTACAGATCACCTTCTTCGCTGCGTTGGTCGCTCTGGACGCCTCACGTGAAGAGCAAGGTCGTTGGGACGTTATCCCTTGCTGCAAAACTGTGCTTGCCGAAGATGCAGACGATATGGGCGCCAATGGTACCGACTACATGGATACCGCGGAGCCCGATTCCGAGAATGAGGCGGAATCGAACGGTCTGATCCAGCACTCCTCGAATGGTTCTTCTTCGTATCAATCTCCCAACCACCAACAGCACAACCGCCGCGAAAATGGAAATCATGTTAAGGCTAATGGCGGAGTCGAGGGCGATAGTTCACCTGCAGTGACGACGACTGCCGCTGCTTCCATCACGTCCGAGTTCTCAGAAGGAGAGGGCGACAATCAGCCAGTCGTCGTGAATGGTTACGTCGCCATGTTCTTTGACCGCTACTATGTCCCATTCCTGTTCCACCCAGTGACGAAGACGATTGTGTTGCTGGTGTTCTTGGCGATGCTGTTGGCGGGCATCAACTTGGCGCCTCGCGTGCAGTTGGGTCTGCCTCAGCAAGTTGCTCTGCCTCAGGACTCGTACCTCATCTCCTACTTCGACGATTTGGCGCAATACGGTCGAGCAGGTCCTCCTGTGTACTTCATAGTGAAGAGTCCCTTCGATTACACGAACATTGAATCGCAGAACCTGCTGTGCTCGGTGGATGCGGAGGCCGGCGGTTGTCGCGTCGACTCGCTGGACAATCGCTTCTACACCTCCACGGAAGTGCCTGCGACCAGCTTCGTCAGCAATACGACCCTCTCGTCTTGGTTGGACACGTATCTCATCTGGCTCAAGCCCGCCACCGGATGCTGCAATCAGATGGCGAATGGCACCTTCTGTCCGGTCGTCCTCGGCCAAGCCTTCCCTCCCGAGTGCAAGCCTTGCCTTTCAGATTCTGATTTCAACTCCATTGGTCGCCCTAATGCGACCACGTTCATGAAATACTTCCAAACTTGGCTTGGCACGACGTGCAACCCCCAGTGCGGCTCCTGCGGCTCCGTCTTCGCCATGGACATCAAGCTCGACCACACCAAGTCTCCCCTGACACCAGAATACATCCACTCCTCGCGCTTCCGCAGTTTCCATCGCAACTTGGCCACACAAGCTGACTTCATCAGCGGTCTCAAGGGCGGCTACGCTCTCGCCGACAAGGCCAAGAGGGACCTCGGTCTCAACGTCATCCCATATTCTGTCTTCTACATCTTCTTCGAGCAGTACCTGTACATCGAACGAGTCGCCGCCATCTGCATCGGTTTGGCACTTGCTGCAGTCTTCCTCGTCACCCTCCTCCTGCTCGGAAACGTACTCGCTTCGTTTATGATCGTATTGGTCGTCTTCATCATCGAACTAGATCTACTTGGCGTGATGACACTGTGGTCCATCAACTTAAACGCCGTATCCGTCGTCAATCTCGTCATGGCCATCGGCATCTCAGTCGAGTTCTGCGTCCACATCTTCCACTCCTACATCAATCACACCGGAACTCCTCGCCATCGCGCCAGAGTCGCACTCGTAGAGATGGGCTCATCCGTCCTCAAGGGAATCACACTCACCAAGTTCGCAGGCGTCGTAGTGCTAGCCTTCGCGCACTCCGAGATCTTCAAGATCTACTACTTCCGCATGTTCTTCACCATCGTCATCCTTGGCTGCCTGCACGGACTCGTCCTTCTACCAACCATTCTCTCCATGTTTGGACCTAGCCCTAGAAAGAGAGCTTGCTCCCTCTGGTAACATTGCTGAGGCGCACCTCCAAGGCACTCCATCCGGCGCCCCTGCGCCTCTCGATTCCACCACACCCTCCCACTCCCGCACACCCACACGAGGCCTACAGTGGCGTTCGGCACACCTCTTCAAGGATCTTGACCACCAACTCCCTCTTCCAAGTGTACCACCGCAAATTAATGAACGTCAACCTACATCTCTAACGAACACCACGAATCGGTCTCACAGACATCAAAGCCTCCGTTACATTTGATACAGGTTACATTTTGACGAACTATATGCCATTCCTTGGGCGAGGGGATGTACGCGGATGAGGTAATCTTACGATTCGAACTCGGGCTCCTCGTCTTCTGCTTGCGATTCTGCTTGCGATTCCGCTTGATCGCCCTCCTTCGGGGCCACTTCTTCTCCATACTGCCCTGAGTACATCCTATAGAGGCTTTCTTCCTGGAATTCCAGTCCAGGAGACGTGTGGAGTGCGAAGATGGAGGCGGTAGGTTGGAGATTGAACTTCTTGTGCCCAGTTCGCCAGAAGCCTCCAACGATCGCATGTGAGCCATACCCAATGGGGAAGGAGATGCCATAAGCAGGTAAGGGAAGCTTGTTAGAAGTGGCTTGAACGGACCAGGTGGAGTCCAGGAGGTTGAAGTAGCGCACGATGGGCTCCGGGGCCATGTATCCAATACCTCCAGCCAGAATCAAGCGTTGTCGGATCTCGTCATGTATGAGTGAACAGCCCCACACGGGAGGGATGGCGCATTGGTCGACGTGGAAGTCCCATGTGGTGGTGTTGATGGTGAGGATGACCTGGCCTTCTGTCGTCGGGGCAGTGATGAAGATGGCAGATTCGTCTTGAGCGACGCACATAGAAGCTGTGCCCATTAGGTGGATGGATTCCGGATAGTCCTTAATTTCCGCGTTCTCGGTCCATACAATGGGGAGGGAATGCGACATTTCGGTTTCGACCCATTCGCTTGGAGAGGCGCCATCCCACTTCAGAGAGAGCAGTTTGTAGAATCTATCCCTCGAATCGTTGTAGCCAAGCACAAATAGAGTTCCTTTGGCGGAGATGGGCGTGTAATAGTGGAGGGGGACGTGTGGCAGCCGCGTGACGTTTGAGCCTTGCGCGAGTTCGGCCTTGGGTACCATCCAACAGGCACCGAATGGCCTAGGAAGCTTGGTGGGCATGAAAAAACGCTGGAACGAGAAGATGGCGAGGTGATGTTGACCGACTTCTACTGCCGATAGGTCCATGCCGGGGTCGATCTTGTCCAAAAAGTCCTTCGCTAAGCTGAGTCTTCCAACCCACCACACGTCTCTATCGAGCTCATGTCGTCTATATATGTCCAATGCGCCTCTACGATTCATCAGACAGACCAAGTTGCCAGGATACGTCCAAATGGAAGGTGTAATGGAAGGGGGAGAGAAGAGGTTGGAGATGTGATGTAGGTCGGCCTCTTCTTCCTCTGAGATGCGAGGAGCATCAGACCACAGTTCAAGCGCAGTCATTTCGGCCTTCTCTACCAGACCATTGGGGATGACTACGCCATCAGTGAGTCGCGAAGCTGTCGACGCGGTGTAATGTTCGTGCCACTCCACGGGCTCTCTCCAGCATCTATCATCGTCTGTCCAACGTTGTCTCAGCTTTGGATACCTCTTCAATAGCCTCGTCCATAGGGAAAGGTTGGAGCGCTGATCCTTTGTCGCGCCTTCTTGCATCCATCTTTCACTCCAGTCTTGTTGCAAACCAGTCGAGCGCGTGTCGATGCGTTCCTCGATCAGTTTCAATTCCATATCCATCTTCTCTTCGAAAGACTCGGGAGTCACATGCGTAGGACCGTATTCGATCTCATCCGGAATCTCGCCCAGTTCCTCGGGAAATCCTTCACTCTCATCATACTCTGCCAACTTGAACTGCTTAGCTCTCCTTTTGCCCCTTGTTTCTTCGTCCTCCTTCAACTCTCTCCGACTCAGCATCTCCATCTCCTCGAAGTGAATATCCATCTGCATGTTGCTCAAACGCCTTCGGTGGAGACTCATCATACGGTCATCAAAATACAATTGTGGTCCAGTACCAATCACCTTACCTTCCGTCACTTGCAAGCGAGCCTTGCGCAGCACCGCGTCCTCCTTATCCAACATCTCTTGGTACAGTTTGTGCTTCTCTTGTATGTCTCCTATATGATTCCTCTTCATCGTATACAAATCTCCTTGTGATAGACGCAACAATTCATCCTCCTGAGGATCATCATACTCTTCCAGCGCATCCATAGCGTTCTCGATGATTTTCGCCCTCTTCTTCCTCACTCTCCGCGGCAACTTACCGACGTGTCTGATCTTTTGATACTCCATAAACGGTACTCGAGATAAACCATATCGACAACCTTGCACAATGACTCTATGAGTACCAAACGAACTAACCAAACTCGGCGCCAAAGAAGCAGGCTGTTTCGCCTTCAAATCGCGTAATTGACCTACGCCATGTTGTTGTCCAATAGAAGATCGACCATGAAACACAAGGGAGCGATAGAGGGTGGTACTCACTCCGAGCATCTGGAAAACGGGACTGATCCATGTAGTGACCTTTTGGAGCGGGCTCCAGGTATTCATGTTCACCTCTGGTCATCATCTCATTGAGGATTTCGATGATACACCCTCATTATCTGGGACAAGTTATCTGATTGTGGAGGGATCAGATTTGTTTCTGGGTCAGAACACGTGGCAGGAGAGGAGATCAAGTGAAATGGACGTGCTGAGCTTGGCTTGAGTGTGATGAGCATATACTCCTTCTTACATTGGACAAGCAATGGGTACGTTTAGGCGCCGAGAAGAGTGAGGAGAGACGGAGTCTTCTGACCGACGGCGAGCCATTCAGCGAGAGAGATCTGACCACTTCCGTCCGCGTCTAGCTTGGCCAGAATGGCCTTGGAGAAGTCCTCTGCCTTCTCGGGATCACGTCCAAGTCCCTTCGCCACGACCTTCATCTGTTCAAAGATGGCGTTCACCTCGTTCTTGTCGAGTTCTCCGCTTCCATCGCGATCGTAGGACGTGAACAGGATTGTCAGCTTCTCCACGGTGTTACCCTTGGACACGAGCGAAAGGCCAGTCGCAAGCTCCTTGAAGTCGATCTTTCCACTTCCGTCCTTATCAAAGGCAGTAAACAAGGCCTGCAGCGCAATGAAACGACAAACACACGGGGTTAGACGGAGCCGAAATTAAAAGGGCGAACAGCACCGAGCAGCAGTGTCAAAACAGGTTCCCAGGCGTGGGATGTTGTACGCATACATGAAGAGAGTCATCAGTCATCGCAGTTTTCAGCTCCTTCTTCATCAAGGCTTGGAATTCGGCGAAGTCCAAATCTCCGGACTTGTCTTTGTCTACCTCCTTGAATCCCTTCTGCAGAGACTGAAGTTCATTGACATCGACTATCACGGCAAAGAGAGACACGAAACGGAGGGAGTTAGCAAGAACTGTTCCACGCGGAGACAGTGGCAGGTGAGGCCGGCATCAAGAGTGACTGGAAGCCTTGCATGGCAATCAACGAACAATGTGTCTTCGAGGCCAATTCATTAGCTTCAGTTTTAGAAAGGTTTCCCGGCTTGTTGCCCATCTCAGTGTGCGGAGTACTGGGCAAGGAGGAGTTCTAAGCGGAGGTGGGGGCGGTCTCCTTCTATCCGTGTCTTCCCACCAATCTCCCTCCAGTCTCCTCTCATTTACTGGGCTCAAGTTCAACCTCGCTTGATATGTGACTCTACCATTGAGATGGCGGATTCGGTTTATGCATATGAGCGCCTGGATCGCTCTTGGAAATCTGTTCGCTCTACTCCACAATTTGAGAGCCCTTCCCAATCTCTGACGCAGGCAGTTCTCCCTCTCGTCTCCTTTGACGTATGGCACTTGGTATGTCATAGCCATTCCAATGGAAAAGATAACCAATTCAACAGTTGCTGACGCTCAAATTGAACTCAAGATCTTCGGCTGGTTGGACCTGCGCTCTGTCGCTTCTGTTGGTCGCGTTTGTTCGAATTGGAGGTCTATTTGCATGTTGTTCAGTATATCTATGACTTCTCTCGAGTATAGGATCAAAGAGAGTGTTGTAGTGGCGAAAAGGCTGGAAACACTGGCAAAGGCATTGAGCACGTGCGTCTACCTTCCACTCTCTCTACTGTCCCATCTCAGCCTTTGAACTAACACCCTTACCACTTTTAGAGATGAATCGCGTCCTGAAATTGCATTGATAGGCAGCTCACTGGTGGAGATGGCGAATGAACTGCTTCGATTCTCCAATATTCTTCTCTCGCAATCTGTGGATCTCTCATCTGAGACATTCCTGTTCATGATGCTAGAGTTTCATGTAAGGCGCTTGGAAGGCACAGTCTTCATCTTGGAGGTGAAGAATGCGGAGGAGAAGCAATTGATGATTTTGGATATGGAACTCAGTCGTTCTCTCATACAGCTTCAGGATACACTCAAGTTGCGATCATCAGGTGGATCTCGGAGAGGTGGAGGCACGAGTATCATCTTGGACAGCAGAGGGCGTTCCAAGTGGAAGACGATGACGAAAGATGTGTCACGCTGCTGGATGTCCTTTTCTGAGCTCTTCTCTCGGCTACAGTGGCCATCGACCCACCGCGAGCCGCTTCGAGCAGTTTTGGACTTCCCCAGAGATGGAATGATCACCCCTTGGAAGTGGAACGCCTTCGTCAACATCCTCGGTCCGTGGAAGCTCATCGAACCCAACTTCCGTCGCTACGTCCTTGGCGGCGGTTTTGTAGGATACATTAGTCGTGCGCACTGCGAAACGCTGCTTCGAGGTTTGGCTCCCAAAACTGTCATCCTACGAGGCTCTAGAAGTCACCCTTCCATGCTCGCCATGTCCTACCGTCCCTACAACGACGACCACTTTGTACATCTCACCAACAATCCAAACTTCTGGTCTATGAAGGATTTTGCACCCTCTTTGAGTCAGATTGCCGCCGAAAAGGGATCCAAAGTGTCCAAATCGATGAATGTGTACGTCCCTACTGCCAGCTTTGCAACTCCCTTCCTACCGTCATCCATTCCTTTCCCCCCCCCCTAACCAAAGGAAAGGGTTCTAATCAGCCAAAATGCTATCCTTTGCCCTTTACAGACCCATAGACTACTTTGTGTTGATGTTTCAGAGATGCGGCTACGACGTCTCAACTCTCACCATGTCCAACCCCCTCTCCCCGTCTCCTGTCCTTCCTCTTTCAACTTCAGCATCTAGTTCGTCGTCGTCCTCAATACCCGTGCCGGGAGCAGCCTCGATCAATCAGCATGCACAACCAAGCAGCTACTCCTCTTCTCCAGCCCCGTCCCACCATCATCTACAGAGACCCTATGAAGACGTTCCAATCCCAACTTCCGACTCTTCTGAGATTCTCTTCACTGCTCCTGATTCTTACATCACGCCATCTGCACCTGACGCAAGCGATTGTAAAGCTCCTCCGGAACAGGCCGCTGATTGCGACACTCTCTTGGATTTGTCCGCGCTCTGCATCCCAACAGCTACGCTTCCACCTTTTCAACTCAATTCCAATCACTTCCCTTGATTCCATGCAACTCGAGCGACAATTCGCGTACCTGACTCGTGCTGAAATCTCCCTCCATAGAGACTAGTCCAGATGTACAAATGTATTCTGTTGGTCACACCAGCTCTTTTCATACATATGAAGCCAAATCCCAGAGATGTCATGAAGATAGGACAACTACGCGAATTTGGTCATGCCCTCTTCTTCAAAGCAGTTACTTCCCGCTGTGGCCGAACCGATGTCGCAACCCCCGCCTTCTCTCGTTGGCAGCACTGAATCTGTAGGATTGAATCCGTCCGGATCACTTCCTTCTCAATCAACACTCTCCACATCGAGAATTTCGGTACAAAGCGCACTCAAACCTGAGTTGAAGGTTACGACGCCCAACATGGATAGTAAGGAGGCTTTCTTGGAGTTCTGCAGACAATATGCGCCTTATATGCAGTACTCTGCCCTGTTTGATCGCGAGGTGCGTACTATGGACGGATTGTATGGACCTGGAAAGGTCGTCCTTCTCTCTCGCCTTCTGCTGTGATACATGCTCTTTCTCGGATGCATGTCAATTCTCACACCAATTTTCGCTTGATAATGCATCTGCTCATCTGGTATTCTACAGGTTTCAGCAACATCAGACGTCATAGCAGTGCTGACATCCCGAACCGACGAGAATGGGCTGTTGATGGATCCTGTACGTTCCTTCTTGGATTTGGGTGCGTTTATATAGGTGAAGTTTCGCAAAATCACATGTTCTAACCCTCTTTACAGCTGAGTACAGCAACAGCTCACCGTGCAGAGGTGGTCATCCCACTCCTGAAGGAACGTGCATCTCACCTCCCTGCAACTTTCCAAAGCATCGACCAAATGCAAGAACTGATCAACAAACTGAAGCAGAACGTGGCAGAGGCTCAAAGGCGCGTGGAGGAGGCAGAAGAGAGCTATGCGACCCTTCCAAGTGTTTCCAAACTGTTCGGTGTGTTCTCGAGAAAGACTCCCATTGAGAAACCTGCTGGTCCTTTGAAAGTCATTGATGTGAAAGCAGAGTTTGCCCAGATGAAAGCTGACATCAAGAGCAGAGAAACAGCGAAATGAGCCGATTGGCTCTTTCCAATCTAATGTACATTACCGTCCAAATAGGCTTGAAAGCTCCCCAAGATCCCTGTAATGACTCTCGTATGAACATGTGTGGACGGGCAACATGAGGGAAATGGTGATCGCGGCTGATTGAGTTGAATGAACGAGTTCAATGGGGTTTAGTTCTTTGTCTGTACAATTCTGGCGCAGGTTCCGATTTCCGAGCTGTTTAAAGGGAAGCTTCCTGTTTCAAAGCCAACTCTTGTCTCTTCTTGATAACCTTACGCTCACGAGCTTCCTCTTCAGCCCAGTACTGGATGTTTGACTCGGGACGGGACCACAAGGCGACCACAACCATCAAAACTCCAACCGCAGTTGCAATATAGGTGATAGGCTCCCAATCTTCCCACACGAAGGGTTGGTCCTCATTACGAGGCTACAGTACATGAACAGGGAGGAAATGGAAATCCGAATCAGTACAATGCAGTTTTCAAGCTTCCAAACGAAATGGAAGCAAGTTTAGGGCAAAAATACTATACATGGTAGATGTGGGATCCGGAATCACGACAAACAGGGAATCTAAGGTGAGAGTTGACTCGTGCGCACCTTTCTGTTCCACATCCATCCATTAGCGCTCTTCTGCTCAGGAGTGTCCTCGATGGGCTTGAGGGGATCAATGTAGGTGACCTTGCGACCGAAAATCCAACCTTCGATGCCCTTGACCTCGCGCTCGCGGTCGGAGGCTGACTTCTCCGCATCCGCGGGCAGGGCGCTCAAGGTGGTTCGCTTGTAAGGCTTAGGCGCCTCCTCGTGGTGACCGTGTCCAGCATAAAATCGAGAACGAGTGGAGATGGCGGAAGGACCTTGGTTGGAGGCTTGGGAGTGCTTCAGAGGATGAGAGGCAGATTGTGAGGTGTTCTTGGGTGCGACGGAGCCCAAACCCCTCGAGAGGGTACGCAGAGAAGCAGGCAACATTTGGAGAGGGGTAAGGGTCCTGCGTTGGGGAGAACAGAGTGAGTGGGGCCAAGGAGGGCAGCGCAGCGGAGGTGATGGCCGCGTGTGTACGTGTATGTCGAGCGATGGTGCTCCGCCGCCGACGCGCCTAGGGCCTGCCACTCCACGTTCGGTCTTCCTTCTCGAGACATGTCTTCAAGGAAATACAAGCAACCTTCCGATGTATGGGATACTAACGCGTCGAAGTTGATTGTCCAAGGTTCGTTCCACCCCTGTTGACACTCGTCCTGCGACCATTTCGCTCCAAGACTCGAAAAGACCTACAACCCACGTTTCTCCTCCTCTCTACTGCTCTCCCACTTGCTGACCCGGTTGTTTTATTGACTACTAACAGTTATTGAAGCAGATGGATTGACAGACGGTACGTGTAGCTGGGAAACCGCCGTGCAAATACACTTCTTCTTTTCCTAACTCCTTTGCTTTGTCCTCTTGCAGCTTCATTCAGTCCCTACTGCAAAGTTTCCATCGGAGACAAGGTTGTTGGAAAGACGAAGAAGATCAAGCACACCGCTAATCCCAAGGTACTGTTGACCAGAACCATCTCACCGATCTCTTCCCTTCCACTGCCTACCAGCTGCATCCTAACACCTGTTTTCCTTGTCTCACTCCATCTATCTGTAGTGGAATGAGACTTTTTTCCACTGGTACGTCCAAGATGGAGCGTGTGCTGCGGCGTTTTATTGAATCGTTATTCCTCCCTTGACCCAACTTCAAGAGTCTGACTTGCCTGTCTTCTTTGCTATGTGTGTGTAGCGATGCAGATGACTCCAAGTACCTGACGGTGGAAGTGCATTCGGAGAAGAAGGTGGGCAGCTACTTCTTGGGCGAGGCCACTCTGTCGCAATTGCAGACGTTGCAGCCTTTCGATGTGGTCATTGATAAGTGGTGGGATTTGCAACCCAAGTATGTGATGAAGGACAAGGAGCGCGAGCGCTGTGGTGGTAAAGTGAGGCTGAAGTTGTACTACTCGATGCTTCCCGAGACTCGTCCTCCTACTCCTGACGTGATGGACTCTAGCGACATCTTCTTGGATCAGTACTTCCAATCTCTGTTCAAAACTGGTGATCTCCTTCTGTTCGATGGCATTGGCCTTCTTCCCGCGATTACCAAGCTGGAGCGCAATTCGCCCTTCTCATCTGTTGGCATGGTCGTTGTTCTCTCTTCGAAGTGGACTGGAAAGGACGAAGTTTACGTATTGGAGGCATCTCGAAACATCGACAAGCACAGAGATGCATTCACTTTGCAGCCTGATACTGGTGTTGTACTTTGGAACCTTCGCGAGAGAATCCATCAGTTCTATGGCGCTTCAGTTTGGTGGGCCCCATCTCAAAAGACCATCACTCGCGAACAACATCAATCCTTCCTCGCATGGCTATCTCCATTCATGGCAGCACACAAGAATTTGCGCACCCGTTCGAATGGCACCATTGAGCCCGCTCTCCCCGCTGGCATGGCTCAGCTCGAACCTGCTGCAAACGTTTCAGACTTTGCATCAGAACACTTTGGCATTCCCAAGAAATGGAACAACTTCATCGACACAGCGAGCAGCGACTTGGTCCTCAGATGTCTTGAACAACTGGGTCTCTTAGAGGGCCCCAGACCTGCACACTTGTACCCGGATGAGATTGTGCAACTTCCCATCTTTGGCGAACCGTATCCGTTGCGACAGAAGTCACATTCCTTCCATCTGGACACCCTTCCTCCTCTCCTCCAACGTCAATTCATCGAGAACGAGAGGCGTACCCTCACCTTGGAACAGAAGGCTGCGTACGAAAAGCGCCAGAGTGAGATCTTGTCGACTGGTGGAGACCCTCAAAAGCTGGCGGAGCTTGGAATCGCTCCTGCTGCGAGCGCCGGCCTCAACCGAGATAAGCTCATGCGCGCACGTGAAACGGTCTTGGCATTTGACATGAGCGATCGAAATCTCATCTCCATCATGGTTAAGGGAGCGCGACTGATGCGATTCACTCACGAATTCAAGACGAAGAACTTGAGTCTCTCCGAGGCTGAAGATGAGATCAATTGTGGCCATCATCACATCGACATCCAAGACATCGATGAAGTGCGCGTGGGACTCAAATCTACCAACTTTGATCGATATCGCAAGGATTTGGAGCGTTTCGAAACTCTCGCCTTCTCCATCATGTATGGTCGTCGCCGCAAGCGTACCGAGATCTCCAAGTCCCTCGACTTCGTCGCAAACACGCCTCTGGAATACCGCATTTGGACAACTGGACTCAGGCTGGTGCTAGAGAAGAGAGACAACCCCGAGATGGCAACCGTCCAGCGCGCCTTCCGCGAGTTGAAGGTTCCTCGTCTCAACCTAAGCGACACCGTCAAACTCCTCGAGAAGATCAACTTTAAGGCCCCAACCAAGTTCGTTGCCGAGAAATTCCATGAAGTGGACGTTGATAAGTCGCACTACTTGGACTTCAATGAGTTTGTTCACCTGCTTCGTGTGCTGAAGCATCGTCAAAGCATGTCTGAGCTTTTCAAGACGGTGGCATCCCAAAACAGCTCTGGCGAAGCAGATATGATTGAGCGCGACGAGCTCATCGCATTCCTGACCGATGTTCAGAAGGTGGATCCTGCAGTCGTAGGAAACATCGCCGATGCAGTCTTGAGGAAGTTCGCATCTGTTCGTGGTCGTTTGGATGAGCTCGAATTCGAAGCCTACATGCTGTGTCCCGAGAATGAGTTGTATGATGCGGCTGAAGGATCGACTGAGCTGTCGATTCCTGTGCCTCCCACGCCGCTTGACCGTCCTCTCACGCACTACTTCATGGCCTCTTCTCACAACACCTACCTCGTTGGCAATCAACTCACTGGTCAGTCCTCAACGGAACAGTACATCACCGTCCTTCGCAATGGCTGCCGATGTGTGGAGTTGGATTGCTGGGACGGAGACGATGGACAGCCCATCATCTACCACGGCCACACCCTCACTTCCAAGATCACCTTCGAAAACGTCATCGTTGCCATCAATCACTACGCCTTCTACTCATCCCCATACCCGATCATTCTTTCCATCGAAAACCACTGCACTCATGACCAACAAGTGCGAATGGCCGAGATCATGCAGCGCGTATTCGCCGACCGCCTCTTCCAGCCTGCGGAGCGTGCGTCTGGGGACTGTCCCGGTTCGATGCCCTCCCCCAACTTCCTCCGAGAGAAGATCCTCATCAAGGGTCCTATGAACGCTGTTGTCGATAGAAAGCACCCCAAGTTTGAAATCGATGCTCAAGGAAACCCCATCGTCGCATTGGATGCCTCGCTCACTGAGAACTTGGACGACTCCGACGAATCCGACGCTATTGGCTCCATGGAATCCACTCCCAATGCCTCTCCTGCTCCAAGCAGAGCTCAATCCAAGACCATTGCCACTGCAGGTGCCGCCCCATTGAAGAGCTCTTCCACGTCTCTCAACCGAAGCTCTCCTTCCCCATTTGCCCCCGGTACCCCTCTCACCAAGGCTCCTTCAACCACCACGCCTCTTTCCGATTCCGCCATGGACTTGCTCTCGAAAACTGCTCTCGAATCTGTCAGCGTTGGTGTTACTGTTGGAAAGAAGGTCAAGAAGCCCAAGGTGAGCGACATGTTGTCCGAATGCGTCTCCCTCCGTACGGTGCACTTCAAAGACTTCGAAACCAACTCCAAGCAGCAGCCATGGGAAATGAGCTCGTTCGCCGAACTCGTGGCCGCAAAGATCGCTCAAACGCGCCAGAATGACTCCGCCCACTACAACCTCAACCACATGTCGCGCGTCTACCCGAAAGGCATCCGCTTCAACTCATCCAACTACGACCCTTATCCTGGCCTTTCTTGTGGCTCCCAGATGGTTGCGCTGAACTGGCAGACCATGTCGCCTCCAATGTACTACATGGAGGGCTTCTTCGCTAGAAATGCACGCAGCGGATACATCCTCAAGCCGCCGCACCTCCTGGATCCCACTCACCAAGCCGTCACCCTCAACCTCTTCTCAGAACTCAGCATCAAGATCATCGACGCTCGCCAACTTCCCAAGAAGCATGACTCTCAAGTGGTACGCCCACGTATCGAGGTATCGATCGTCGGTTGCAAAGCTGACACCAACTCGTACAAGACCTCAAATGCGGACAATGGATACAACCCGTCATGGAACGAAACCTTCAACTTCTTCATCTCTGAATCCTGGAGTGCCTGTCTTGTCATTCGCCTGTGGGACAGAGACGACGAGGAGAACGACATTGCGCACTACTCCGCCATGGTTGAGAGCATCCAGGTCGGCTACCGCCTCGTACCTCTCTACCAACAGGCTCTGCACCGAGTTCCTATGGCAAACATCTTCGTCCATATCACCAAGGGAAGCACTGGATTAATTGCTCCTGCTGCTGCTGCTGCGGTCACGCCTGCCACAAAACTGAACAAGGCGAAGTCCAAGCCCGTCGAACGCAAACCAAGTCCCGCCCCGTCTTCCCCTTCTCCTGTTCAAAACTCGGACTAGACTCCCTTGCAACCATTCTCGTGACCAATCTCGTCGCTTTGTATTGCTACTAGTCACTGTAACACCCGTACGAATCTGAACTTTACCTACTCCTGATCATTCGGTGCAGGGCAGAGAGTGGAGAGAAATGGAAACCCCCTAGCGGGACCTTCTTTTTCTGTGTATTGGGCAGTCATTGCAAAGGTGATGTCTTTCTGGTACGTCATATAACGATATCGGGTCAGGGTGGAATCAGAGGTCGCTCAGTGGGTAGGAATGAACTTTCACGAACTTCGCCGAGAAAGGAAGTTTCCCAGACTGTGAAGGACTAGCAGTGAGAGGATCTTTCTGAGGCCATTCCTCTCGTTGTAGTCGAGTGTTGCATATCGCCTCGTTGTGATTGTGGTAGTAGACCCCACTGGCTGTACTATTTGATTGGATATTTCGGCAGGGATCGATCCTGCAGTGAGAAACAGGCAAAGGTGAACGGTCGGAGACAGCAAAGATGGGAGACCTCTGGCGCAGCCAGTCTATGCAGCTGGTGCAGCTGTTCATCAACTTGGAAGCAGCGCATGATACTGTGGATGAGCTTGGAGAGCTCGGATTGGTTCAATTCCGTGATGTACGACTGAGATGTGGTCTGTTTTTGGGCAGGCGGCAGATGCAAGTGTCTTTCGCCATTTTCTCGGCTCTGGTACTGACTTAAGTGTCCTTTGATGCAGCTAAATCCCAATGTCAACGCTTTCCAACGCAGCTGGATGAGAGAAGTCAAGCGAACTGAGGAAATGGAGCGTCAATTGCGCTACTTCCACTCGCAGATCCACGCCTACAACGAGTTGGCCCCCAAGGAGGGCAAGGAGCCCTTGCATTTGGCACCTGCACCTGCTGACGTTCGCCACCTTCAATTGGATGACCTTGCTGTACGTGATCGTTCTCGACTAGTCCTCCACCCAAGTCGATCAGGAAAGTTCTTTTGCCCTTTTCCATTCCCCCTTTTAGCCCCCTCTTCGCCTCCCGCAGAGCCCACAGCGCCCATCTTGTCTCTTTCCCTCCCTCCCACGCACATTACAGAAGATTAGTCCTGTTGCGTTGCCTTGTTCGGAGCACGGTGCTGACTTTCGCAATCTCTTGTTCTTCCCTCCTCCTCCTCCTGTCGTTTGCAATATCCGCTCCGTTCGATGTCTTCATCTGGTGTAGGGCAAGTTTGAGGATTTGGAAAAGACGATGAAGGAGATGGTAAGCTTCCAGGAGGCTCTGTATCACAACAGAAATGGTTTGGTGGAGTATCGCTACACTCTTCAGAACGACGAGCGCTTCTTCGCTGCTGGTGGTATCAACCCCGATATCTTGGCTTCTAGTGCTGTGAATGATTCTACTTCGTTGCTTGATTATGAAGGTTTTGGCAGCACTTCTCCTGCGGTGAAGCTTGGTTTTGTGACTGGAGTGATCGAGCGTTCTCAGTTCAATGTGTTTGAGCGCATCTTGTTCCGCGCCACCCGTGGTAACTTGTACTTGAGATATGCGGAGGTGACTGATCTGATTGTGGACCCGACGACTGGTAAGGAGGTGCACAAGAACGTGTTCATCGTCTTCTTCCAGGGAGACAAGCTGCAGACGAAGATCAAGAAGATCTGTGAGTCCTTTGGTTGCAACCTGTACAACATCCCCGATACTGCAATGGAGCGTCAGGCGTTGGCGCAGCAAGTGGAGTCGCGTTTGGATGAGCACAATGTGACGCTCGAGGGCTCTTGGAAGCAGCGCACAGCGTCTCTGTCCGCGATCGCTGCAGAGATCAATGGTTGGTTCGTGAAAGTTCGCAAGGAAAAGGCCATCTACCACACGATGAACTTGTTCAACTTCGATGTGGGTCGCAAGTGCTTGATTGCCGAGGGTTGGGTGCCCACAAAGTCGCTGGAGTTGGTGAACATTGCGCTTCGTCGTGCCAAGGATCGCTCTGGTGCGCAGGTGCCGTCCTTCTTGACGCCAATGGAGACGCGCGAAACGCCCCCCACCTACTTCGAGGTCAACAAATTCACCGCCGGCTTCCAGTCGATCATCGACGCGTACGGAGTGCCGCGCTATCAGGAGGTGAATCCTGCCGTCTTCTCGATAGTCACCTTCCCCTTCATGTTCGGTATCATGTTCGGTGACGTGGGTCACGGTTTGGGTCTCCTCTGCTTCGCCCTCTTCATGATCTACAAAGAGAAGGAGTGGGCGCACCAAAAGCTCAACGAACTCATCGAATTGCCCTTCGCTGGTCGCTATGTCATCCTCTGCATGTCACTATTTGCTATTTACTGCGGTTTCCTCTACAACGAGTTCCTATCCGTGCCCATGAAAATCTTGAACACCACCTGGCTCGTCGACGACTCGCCCGGCAGCTGCAAGAACGGTGGCGCTTGCCAACGCATCGTCTATCAGCCTGGAGAAGCGAAGCCCGAGTGGGACTACTACCCCAAGCGCACGTACGAATTCGGTATCGATTGGATCTGGAAGGGCGCGTCGAACGAGCTCATCTACTACAACTCGCTGAAGATGAAGATGTCGATCATCATTGGTGTCACGCACATGTCACTCGGTATCATCATGAAGTTCTTGAACGCCATCTACTTCAACTTGAAGCTCGATCTCTTCTTCGAGTGCATCCCGCAGCTCGTGCTCCTGCTCTCGCTCTTCGGCTACCTCTCCGCGCTCATGTTCATCAAGTGGTCCTATCCCTTCTACACCAACGATCTCAAGAACGCCTACCCGCACGTCGGACAAGCCCCGTTGCTCCTGACCACCATGATCTTCATGTTCCTCTCACCCACCTCCAAGCCCACCGACTCCGACGGCAACCCCTTCGTCCTCTACCGCGGCCAAGTCGAGCTCCAGGTCACCCTCCTCCTCGTCGCCTTCATCTCCGTCCCCATCATGTTGCTCGTCAAGCCCCTCACGCTCAAGTACATGAATAGCAACAGCTACGCTGTCATCGGCGAGGACGACGAGGAGCAAGCCGCTCCTGCCTCCGGCGGACACGGCGGACACGGCGAACACTTCGACTTCGGAGAGATCTTCATCCACCAGATCATCGAAACCATCGAATTCGTACTCGGCACCGTCTCCAACACCGCCTCCTACCTCCGTCTCTGGGCCTTGTCCCTCGCGCACTCCGAGCTCGCCACCGTCTTCTGGAACCTCGGTCTCACCCAAATGGGTCTCGGCTTGAACCCCGCTGTCGCTTGGGCCGTCTGGGCTGTCTTCATCGGCGCCTCTGTCGGTGTACTCATGGTGTTGGAGACCTTATCCGCCTTCTTGCACGCTCTCCGTCTCCACTGGGTAGAGTTCATGAACAAGTTCTTCAAGGGCGACGGACATGCCTTCGTGCCCTTCGCCTACAAGACCATCCCCCTCACTGCTGAGCAGCATGCTTAAACCCATCACACACTAAGCACACGGATACAAGAGAGGGAGCGCTCGAGCTCAGACTAGAAGCTTGAACTTCAACACCTCCGCGACTCACATCCGTCCTGATTCGGAACACCCACATCCTCAATCCACCCCTCAAAACCCCCATATAGGACTAAAAACCATTAACCCATTTAAAAGACCCCCTATGCACTTACTTTGTGTCCAAAATGCGCTGTGGATGCACTCCCTCAGAGAGCAGCATCTAAAAGTCACGATGTCAGGGGTTTGGAGTTGAATCAAGGGGGATGGCGGTCAAACATGAGTTTTAGTGCCTGCGGCGGGACGGCGTCCATCCAGGTCAGAGTGGGTTTTGCACAGTTTGTTGATGTGCGGCAAGCGCATTTGAGTTGGTTGCTCATGGTTTACAAAGCCAGTATGTATCGCGATATACACATGCACTGGGGAGCTTACCAGACGTCCTTTCATGGCCTCAAGCACTGCAAGTCAATCCGCTCGGAGCTCAGTGGATCTGAGGCAGAACAGGCACCATCTCTTCATCATCAGAGCTCTCGTCCCTCGCACCAGTATCATTCGATTCGACCGAAGAAAGAGATAAGATTGGCAGAGGAGAAGGCTCAGTCAGCTTGACCTTCTTCCTTGGGGGCTTGCGCGCCCAGTCTTTTAGCGTCTCGAGCTTTTGGGGCGTGTTCATGGTTTGGATCATCTTGTGCTCCAGTTTCACATCTGGTTTCAACTTCAAGGCAAGTTCGGCGATGACGTAGCGGGCCATGAAGAGTTCACAAGTCTCCTGTTCAGCCGGAAGGAACGTGTCAAGCAAAGTTGCGGAGCGGGCGTTGGCCAACGCACGGGAAGGGTCCCAGGGGAAGATTCCAAGGTTTCGGAAGGATGCTTGGATGACTTTCTCGGTCATGGCCTTCTCTTGAGCTTTAAGACTAGTATACAAAGCTCTTTCGTTCTGACACAAGGTACCTAGACTCACTCCCAAGGCGTCTGAGAGGCTCTCATGTCGAGCCTTGCTCTTGTCTAGGTCGCGAAACACTCGCCGTCCATGGTTGCAGTATTGTGAAGTGTTGGATGGGAACGATATGACTTTCACGTTGTGTGTGGACATTCTTCATTGGTCCACTCTTTCAAGTGGGAATAGCATCCATCGAGGTACAAGACGGTCTGTTTCTCGCTGCCGAGCCCCAGCAGCTCGCAAAGACTCTTGCACGACGAGTTCCAGAACCTTTTCAGTCTCGTTTACCCACGCACACACCGCAGGGTAGCCAGCCATCAGTGTTTTCCTCTTATGACTAGACTTTCCTTTGCGCAGTCGAATGTCTTTCGCGTGGATATTGCGAAAGGAGGCTACCCAGCCGGTGGACGGCGCCTCGTCCAGTTGGCCGATGATCTGCCCCAACAATCTCAAATCTTGGGCTCCCAATGGATTCGCCAGTGCCTCAAATGCCACACATCGCTTCACCAAGAAGTTTTCAGCCTCCTCTGAGAGTAACCGAGCACAAGTCACACTAGTCTTGCCATGGAGAGTGCGACGAATTCGGTGGCGGACGGCCTCGACTCAGGCAACTGCGCCTTTTTCACACCTCGACGAGCCGCTTCTGTCATATAGAGCTTCTTTTTACTTACCCACCATACACCTACAGTAGTTGCCCGTATAAGACGCTCCTCCTCCACTGCCTTCTGGGCTGAAACGACTTCAAGCTGAAAAGACACAAAAACGCCGGTTGCATGGTCAGAAAGGACCCAAGTTGACATTTTACAAGTGCATTAGATACACGCAGCCACTTCCAACTCATTATTGAAATCCGTGCTGAAATCCATGATGAAGACGCACGGGAAAACGGCTCCTGAGGCCGTATTTGGGGAGCTCCGGCGTGCACGGACGATCGGGTGTGCACTCCTGGCATCGGGACTTTAACGCGGAGTCTCAGGTAGCCAGCCATGCATCGCCCCGCAATCACAATTAAGACACAATCCCTGTTGGCAAATGTTTGGTATAGTCCTTGTTCTGAATACATTGTTGACAATCGTTTCTTAAGCCTTGGAAGCCTCCTTGATACGAGCGAGTCTCTCCTTCTGGGCTTTGAGCATGGCGTCGTATTCCTCTCGTTCCTCAGTGGACATGCGGAAACGAGGCTGAATAATCTTGTATTTGCCTTCTTGTAGGTCCTTGATGTTCTGTTGGCGAGCTTTAGCGACAGAGGAAGTGAAGTAGGAGTCGAGTTGAGCGCGAACATCGGAAGTCTTGTACGCCTCTTCGAGGGCGTCGTGCATCTTGATTTGCTCCTTGAATGTCTCCCAAGACACAGGCATGAACTTTAGTTTCTGAGGGATAGCTTGAGTTCTCTTGGAATCAGTGTTGCGAGTCGGGATGGTGGATTGAACAGTTCGGACGAGAGACTGGAACGAAAGCGGCTCGTTCACGGCCAAATCGGCCAACATCTTTCGGTCTAGATGGATATCCGCCTTCACCAAACCATGCATAAACTCTGAATAGGCCAATCCATGCAAACGGGCTCCCGCATTGACTTGTGAGATGAAAGTTCTGCGAAGCACTCTCTTTTTCGTCCTCCTATCTCTGTACGCATACTGTAGAGCCTTGATAACACGAGGCTTGGCAACTCTAAAGCAGTTGTTACCTCTTCCAACGAATCCTGCCGAAAGCTTGAATACCTGAGGCCGTTTAAGAGACATCCTCCAGAGCCAACGATACGATGCGCTTCCCGAAGTCTAATGGCCACTGATATCTCTGCCAATGCTTCCTACGAATGGAATCCAAGCTTTAAGATCAGATGTACACCCAACCAATGAGAAGGCTACTCTGGGGAACGGCACACCGGATAGCTAATGATTACACCATATGTTGGGTCTCTCAATGCGCTTTTCTCACACTTCTGGTGGATCCTTTTCCCTTTTGGAGTGCTCGGCCGGCTCTCTCCTGTCTCCAGTCCTTGCTGTGGTCGACTCCAATCTGCACCTTCCACCATCATCTACATATCGAACAGAGTTCGAACCCGGCAATGGCATCGGCCTCAGACAACCCTGCGCAGATTGCGCCCGCTCCACCAACCGATACGTCTCTGCAGAGCATCATCGCATCTTACCTCAAGAA
>Ga0307375_10001818_pt1 | contig 22634 bp, 19 predicted proteins | sample TR1MG_FD_202531 | JGI IMG/M metagenome (GOLD analysis project Ga0307375, IMG submission 202531) | Soil microbial communities from Risofladan, Vaasa, Finland - TR-1 | ecosystem: Environmental > Terrestrial > Soil > Coastal area > Acid sulfate soil | place: Finland: Risofladan, Vaasa | collected...
ACAGTCGCATCGGCGCAGCAGAAAAGATCCATTGGACGCGCGAGATGACAATGATTGAGCCGGGCGGCCGCCGCTCCTTGCTTGGGCCCTCAACCCTGCCCGCTCCGCTGCATGGATTGCCGAAGTTGATGACGGCACAAGCCTTCTCAGTAGCAGACAAGCTTGCCCTGGCTCGCGCTTTTACGCGGCTCATGTGGCCCGTGAATCCGCACTCCACTGAGAGCTTGGGCTCCTGGCTCCGTCGCCACGAACAAACGGAAGGGGCCATTGAGCGGTTCTGGAGATTGGTCATCGCCAGCGCACTGAACGCGGATCTTGATTCCATCTCGATGGTGTACGCAGCCAAGGTGATTCGCGAGCTCTTTCTCAATTCCGCCGAGGCAGGCAGCATGGGTATGAGTAGTGTGCCCATAAGCGAACTCTACGCAGGGGCTGCGGAGTTCCTCAAGCAGCACAACTCGGCCGTGGTGCTGAACGCCAATGTGGAGGCTGCGAATTTTGACCGCCAAGCCTCCCAGTGGACCGTGGAGACGGGTGCCGGAGCACTGCGTTCGGACTTTCTGGTTCTGGCGCTGTCGCATGAGGCAACGGGCAAGCTGATCCAGCGGATGCCACGCAACGCGGATGCCGAGACGCTTTCCGCGAACATTCTGCGCTATGAGCATTGGCCCATCTGCAGCGTGCATCTCTGGTTTGACCGCGAGATTACCGATCTGGAACATGCCGTACTTCTGGATCGCGAACTGCATTGGATGTACAACAAGACGCGCCTGCAGCCGTGGCGCAAGGGAAGCGGCAGCTATCTGGAACTGGTCGTCAGCGCATCGAGGGCTTTCGCTGCACTGGAGCGCAATGAGGCGATTGCGATGGCGCTCAGTGACCTGGCGGAGTACTTTCCGGCGGTGACCTCGGCAAAGCTGGAAAAGTCAGCCTTGGTGAAGGAAGTCCGTGCCACGTTTGGCGTGCCGCCGGGCGTCGATCGGTGGAGACCCGCGGCGAATTCGCCTTGGCCCGGCTGCTTCCTGGCTGGCGACTGGACCGCTACGGGATGGCCTTCGACCATGGAGAGCGCGGCGCGTTCCGGGCATCTGGCCGCCAACGCGGTCTGCCGGGCGTCCGGAATCCGGCGCAACTTTCTGACTGCCGATCTTGCGCCACGAGGGTTCATGCGCCTCTTTGCTGGGGCCTGATCTTCGTGCTTTGCCAGGCGCCGCTCAATGGGCAAGAAAGTAGACGCCCACGCACACCAGCGTGGCGGAGATCCAGCGCCGCCGGTCCACGTTCTCATGCAGGAAGAGCTTGGCGGCGATCGCATTGGTCACCAGCGTGAGCGAGGCAGAGGCTGGCGCAACGAGGCTCAAGTCCAGATGATTGAGGGCAAAGAGCAGTGCGAAGAAGGCCAATGCGAGAAAGCCCACACCGGCAAAGAACTTGGGGCAGGTGACGACCGCGTGAATGGCCCCTTTCATTCCAGCTCGCGCGCGAATCTCGTCCAGATCGCCGATTGATTTCATGGCCGCGGCAGTCAGCACTTCGCCGGTGGTGGAAGTGAGAATGATTGCGGTAATCATTCCAGTGGCCGCCCCAAGATGGGCATGCGCTGCGGAGGCGGGGAGGATTACAGAAACGATCACGGCATCGACTCCTGCTTCTCCGCGTGCTTCACAGTCGGCCGCTCAGTTAAAGACGGCCCCTGCGCGACAAACCCCACGCCAAGAGTGATGAGCGCAATGCCGAGCCAGCGCTGCCATGAGATGGGCTCCTGCAGCCAGAAGCGTGCCAGCAATGCCACAATGACGTTTCCGATGGCGGTTGCGGGCAACACAAACGTCAGGTCGGCCCAGGACAGCGCGGTCAAATAGCTCGCAAAGAACCCGATCAGCAGTGCGATGCCAAGGACGATCCAGGGCGTGAACACCGCAGCGACAAGCGTGCCCGGATGTGCGAGGGTAATCGGGGGAAGGCTGGTCATTCCGCGCGACAGGAAGGTATCTCCCAGGGGGGCGCACAAGGCTACCAGTCCCAGAACCCCGTACTGCCGCAGCGAAAGTCTATGATGCGCCATGTGTTGCTGTGTTTCCTTGAGGGGACGTGAAAGAAAGAAGGGCGGACGCACTGCGCCGCCCTCCGATCAGTTGCTCGATGCTTCTCAGGCTCCTGCGTTCACCGGGGCGGGAGGATCCGCCTGGTGGCTGCGGGCCTGCTTCACCATTTTGTTGCGCTGGGCGCGAAGCTTCAGGAATGCCTTGGCTTCGACGTAGAGGCGCGGCAGGTCGCGATTCACAACTGCTTTCCAGATGACGCGGAAGGCTGCCTTGGGCCGGAAATAATACTCGTCGTAGAAGCGATGCACCATTTCGAGCACGTAGTCCGTGGGCAAGCCAGGATATTCGATGTGCGCCATCTGATGGCCGCCCTCGTCGCTCATCGCCGCCGTGTTCACGATAAAGCCATTCGCCTTGGCGTAGTCGTAGAACTCGGTGCCGGGATACGCGTGCGCAATGGACACCTGAATGGTTTCCACGTCGAGCGATTTGGCGAAGTTGATCGTGTTGCGAATGGACTCCCTGGTTTCGCCCGGCAGGCCAAGGATAAAGTCGCCATGAATTGTGAGGCCCAGATCCTTGCAGTCCTTGGCGAAGGCGCGCGCGCGCTCCACGGTGGCGCCTTTCTTGATGTTCTTGAGGATCTGCGGATCGCCGGACTCAAAGCCCACAATTAGCAGACGGCATCCGGCATCCTTCATGGCCTTCAGCGTTTCGCGGTCCGTGGTTACGCGGGAGGTGCAACTCCAGGTCAGGCCCAGGGGCTGCAGCTTTTCGCACAGCTCAATGGTGCGGACTTTCTGGATGTTGAAAGTGTCGTCGTCGAAGAAGAACTCCTTCACTTCGGGGAAGTTCTGCTTGGCCCAGGCAAGCTCGGCAGCCACGTCGTCCGTGGAGCGCTTGCGCCACGCATGTCCGCTGAGCGTTTGCGGCCACAGGCAGAAGGTGCACTGCGCCGGGCATCCGCGCGTGGAGTAAAGGGCGATGTAAGGATGCAGCAGGAATGGGACGTTGTACCGCGTCACGTCGAGGTCCCGCTTGTAAATCTTGGTGGCCCACGGCATCGAGTCCAGCTCTTCCACCTGCGGGCGATCCGGATTATGAACGATCTTGCCGTCCTGCCTGTAGCTGATGCCGAGGATCTGATCCAGCGGCTTGCCCTGGGCAAACTCCACGACGGAGTAGTCGAACTCGCGGCGGCAAATGAAGTCGAGCGCCAGGCACTCGTTCAGCGCCTTTTCCGGCGACGTGGTTACCGGCGGTCCCACAAAGGCGATGCGAATGGAAGGGTTTGCCACCTTGATGGCTTCTGCCATTCTCTGGTCGCCTTCCCAGCCCACTGTGGACGTGAACAGCACCAGAAATTCGTAGTCCTTGCAAATCTGGATGGTTTCTTCCGCCGAAACGTGATGCGGAGGCGCGTCCAGAAGGCGCGAGCCCTCCAGAAGACCGGCAGGGTAGGTAAGCCAAACCGGATACCAGTAGGACTCAATCTCGCGCGTGGCAGGCCAGCGCGAGCTCGCGCCACCGTCAAAATTCTCAAACGATGGTGGGTTCAGAAACAGCGTTTTCAGAGGTGTGGACATCCCCTTAATTTTACCATTGCAGCGCATTTCGTATGCTGAAAAAGGGGTTAACTGAACTATTTTGCATGCAACTCGTTAAGCCAGTCCTGCATGTGTCCAAGGGCCTCCAGCAGGCTCAGGCGGGCCTTGGCCAGGCTAAACCCTGCATCCAGCGAGTCCTGCAGCTTCTGGCTGGCGTCAATCCGGGCCAGTTGCTCGGCTTTCGGAGACAGTTGCGGCGGCGCTCCCGGACCTGCGCCGGCTCCGTTCCCCAACTCCAGTTGCGTTGCCACGGTCTTCAGTTGCTCGGCGGCAATCTGATGCTTCAGGCTGGCCACCTCCGCCTGGGCATCCAACTCGCGAAGGCTGCCATTCAATTCCGCAATCTGCACGTCGTTCTTGCGTCGCGCGTCTTCAACCTCCACGCGAGCGCGCAGGGCGTCGGCGGCACTTTCGCGCGCCTTGGCTCGATGCCACATATCGAAGATCGGAATCTGGACGGATATGCCAGAGCTGAAGTTATTTGCCGGCAGCGGCTTTGCGAAGAAGCTGTTCACGTCATTCAATAGCGTGGTGTTGCGATTGTACTGGGCAATAAAAGCAAGCTGCGGCAGGTAGTTGAACTCCTTGTCGCCCTTGGCCACCAGCATTTTAGAGCTGGCTATGAATTGCGCGGAGCGAATGCCCTCCGACTCCAGGGCAGGCACATCGCCCTTGAGCTTCGGAATCTCCGGAATACTGCCCGGGTCCGTTGCAATGGAGCCGGCTGGCAAGCCGGTCAATGCGGCGAGCTCTGCTTCCAGAGTTCCGGCGCGAGACTCAAGGCGGATGCGAATGAGTTTGATCTGCGCTTCGGTCAGTTTGGCTTGCAGCAGTTCGCTCAGCGGATCCACGCCTGCTTCAGAGCGCTGCTGCTCGATGGAGACGAGTTGCCGCGCGTACAACTCCTGCTGGCTGGCAGCTTCCAGCTCCTGGTGTACCGTGTTCAGTTCAATGTAGGCCACGGAGGCGTCCAGGGCCACGCGTTCGCGCGCGTCCTTCAAGCGGGAAGCGGCGGCCCTCAGTCCGAAGTGAGCCGCATCAATGTATCGCTTCTGCGGAACGCTGAAGACCAGCGACTGCACAGTCGCGGTCCAGAGGGATGGTGGCGCGCCAGTGAAGCCCACCTCGGGGAAAGTGGGGAGCCCCGTGCTGAACGTCAGGGAGGGAATAATGACATCTTTGGATTCGGAGAGCGTGGCCTCGGCCTTGCGAACGTCTGCTTCAGCCAGGCGCACGGAAGAGCTGTCGCGCTGGGCCAACGCGACAACAGTGCCGAGCGAAACCTGTGCTTCAGCCGGAACGGACGCGGCCAGCAGCGCTGGGAGAAGCAGCGAAGCGAACCGGACCGTCTTCGAAATTTGAGGTGTCAACACTCGTTCCTATCCGTACTTGTTCCTATCCGTTTAAAACTTCAGGTCGCGGGCAGGTTTATATTCTTCCGCGAGAGCCAGTGCCGCATCCTTTTCGCGCCGGGCCGCAGCTTTGTCGCCGAGCTGTGCTTCCAGACGGGCCAACTTCGTGCAGGCAACAAATGCGGGCGCTTCTTCGGTCTTTGAAGAACTGTTCAGGTAGCCCTCCAGCATCTTTGCCGCCAGGTCAAAGTTTCTGCCAGCCCGGATGAGGATGGTGGCGCCGTTGTAGATTGCGACTCCGGCTTTGCGGTCGTTCTGGGCAGCCCGGAAGCCGCTTTCCACGGCGGACTCCATGGGGTCCCATTGCTGGCGCCGGCGATAGAAGCTGCCCAGGGACATCCACTGGAATGCGGGATGCGAACCGGCCGCTATGGCCAGTTTGAATTCCCGCTCCGCTCCCGTGTAATCCTTGCGAGTCTCCGCAATGTGGGCCCGCAACTCGTGAGCACGCGCAGGGTCCACGCGATTCAACTCTTCTGCCACTTCCTGCGCCTTGTCCGTGCCGCCGCCCACAATGCCGGGAGCACTGTAATAGAACTCGCCCAGATCAGCCAGCGCCGCGGCATTGCGCGGATTCAGCTGCGCCGCTTTCTGGAACTCCTGCAGCACGCGCCTACCGAGCGAGTAAGCGCTCAGGAAGGAGGCCCGGTCCGCTTTCTCACCCAGCGCACGGCCCAGCCAGAGGTGGAAGTCAGAGTTCTGGCCATCCATGTCCACGGCCTTCTGGCACTCATCCACAGCAGCGTTCCAGTGCTCCAGCGTGTACAGCACTCGGCAGCGCAGGTTGTGCGATTCGGCAGTTGCGGGCAGGGAATTGAGCAACGCGACCGCCTTGTCGGCTTCGCCGGCCTGCAGGGCTGCATTGGCCTGCGACAGAGACGCCGGTTGAGCAGGGGCTGAGGCCGCCAGGCACAGTGCTGCGCCAAGAACGACCGCTGAAACCTGAATCCTCACGGCACAACCTTTATCGGAACTCCCTCCTGCAGAGGTTGTCCTGAACTGGTCCCGGTCGCCACCACATCGCCCTCCTTCAGGCCGGAGCGGATGGCTACCAAGGTCAGATTGTATTGGCCAATGACCACGGGCTGTCGCTGCAATTCGCCGTCGACCACCTTAAAGACATAGGACTTTCCGTTCTCCGAGTAGAGGCACTGCCGGGGAATGCTCAGGGCATCAGCCTCACTGGAGGTGGTCACTGTGACGGTGACGTTGGTGTCGGGCAGCAGGCCCTTGTCAGGGTCATCAATTTTCACCAGCACTTCGCCCACCGTCCGTGTGGTTTGCGACACCACGGTCACGGGCGTGAGTTCAATGTGGCCGTGCCAGATGTGGCCCGGCAAGGCATCCCACTTGATCAGGATGGGTTGGCCAACGGCCAGGCGGCCAATTTCCGGCTCGTCAAAGTAGGCGCGGACCCGCTCGTGCGTCAGGTCGGCCATTTCCAGCAGCAGCTTGCCCTGTTCCACATATTCGGTTTTTCCGGCATTCAGGCTGTAGACCGTTCCGCTGATTGGCGCGCGCACCTGGGTCTGATTCTCAACGTGTTTCGCAGCTTCCAGGTTGGCTTCCGCATCTGTCAACGCGGCCTGCGCTCGAGCCCGATCGGCGGATGTGAATCGGCTCTTGGTGCCCTGCTCGGCGTTGTGCAGGCTGGCGTTGGCTGCCTCGAGGCGCTGACGCGCGACTGCCACTTCGCTGGCGGAGGCAGCTCCCGTCTTTTGCAGTTGGATCAGCGCGGTCAAGTCGCGCTGCGCCTGGTCGCGGTCGATCTGGGTGCGAGTCAGGTCAGCCTGGGATGCCAGGCGCTGCTCAGGAGTTCCGTTTTGCGTGATGGTGTCCAGTGCGGCTTCTGCCGAGCGCACCCCGCTCTGAGCTGCCGCCAAGCGCGCCCTGGCTTCCACGTCATCCAGAATCATCAGCAGCTTGCCGGCTGGAACCTTGTCACCCGGCCGCACATAGATCGCTTTTACCGTGGTGGAGAGGGGGCTGTGCACCTCGTAATTCGCCTCGGGCTCGACGCGCCCGTTTGTACTCACCGTGCTCGCCAGGGTTTCTTGCGTTGCAATAGCCACACGCACGGGAAGGCGATCCCGGGTGAGGGACCTCACCAGGAAAAACACAGCGATTAGAGTGACCACCACCCCAAACCAGAGCCAGCGGCGGTCTATTCCCTTTCTTTCTTTCGTCATGCACCCAACCTGAGTCAGTATATAGGACTCAAAAGCAGGGCCCGAGGAAGCAGAGAAATACGCCTGGAACCTGCTCCCGCACTGCCCGTCTTCCGCGCCCTTACAATGAAGCCATGGCACATCCACCGCGGTACACCGACGACCATGCCAAGGCCGGCCTCGACTACGCTTTTCCTGAGATTGAGACTTGGCAGAATCAATTCCCCGGATATGAAATCCGCATTGACGACCCCGAACTGACTTCTGTCTGCCCCAAGACCGGACTTCCGGACTTTGGCATGTTGACCATTCGCTACATGCCGCGCGAACGGTGCCTGGAGCTGAAATCGTTGAAAGAGTACCTGTTTTGCTATCGGAATCTGGGAATTTTCCAGGAAAACATCGTCAACCAGGTGCTGGAGGACGTTGTGAAAGCCTGCAATCCGGTTTGGGCGGTGGTGAACGGCGACTTCCGTCCGCGGGGAGGCATTTCCACCATTGTGGAGGCCCGCTGGCCTCGTCCGCAGGCCTGAGTCCGCTTCTGGGGTTGGGCCTGCCTGCCCGGATGTGATAAGGGTTGGTCCTCGCGTATTTCCTTCTGGACGGAACTGCATTGGCAAAACCCGCTCTCTCCGGTCGCGCTCTGGCTGTCCCCGCGCTGGGGACGTTCGCTCTCCTGCTTGGGCTCAACCTGCTGAATTACATTGACCGCTACATCCTGCCCGGAGCACAGCCGCTCATCCAGCGCGAGTTTCACGCGACGGACAAGCAGATGGGCGCCCTGACGACGGCGCTGTTCTTTACCTACATGCTCGTAGCTCCGCTGACGGGCTGGCTGGGTGACCGCGTATCCCGCAAGCCGCTCATCATCGGCGGAGCGGTGTTGTGGAGCCTGGCTACCCTGGCCACTGCCTGGGTACATAGCTACTGGACGCTCTACATGCGCCATGCGCTGGTGGGCGTGGGCGAGGCGACGTTTGGCATTTTTGCGCCGGCGGTTCTGGCCGACTTTTACCCCGAGCGCAGCCGAAACCGCGTGCTCACCGTCTTTTATCTGGCCATTCCCGTGGGTGCCGCTCTCGGCTACGTTGCCGGCGGGAAACTCGGCAGTCTTTGGGGGTGGCGCAGGCCATTTCTCCTCTGCGCGATTCCGGGGCTGGTCATCGCCCTGCTCTACGCGTGGATTGGCCGGGAGCCGGAGCGCGGTGCAAGTGACCACTTGCGACCCACGGCCAGCCGGGCCACGTTTTTGGGGCTGTTCCGAAATCCGGCGTTCCTGACGGGGACCTTTGGGCTGGCGGCACTGACCTTTGCGATGGGCGGTATCTCCGCCTGGATGCCCACTTTTCTCCATCGTGTTGCAGGGCTCTCGGTGGGGCGGGCCAGCGTGGTGGTGGGTGCCATCACGGTGATTGACGGCATCGCCGGAACCCTGGTGGGCGGTTGGCTGGCGCAAATCTGGCTGCGGCGCAACTACCGCGCCCTTTACCTGATTTCGTTCTGGAGCGTGGCGCTGACGCTGCCCTGTGGAGCGCTGGTCTTCTTCGGCCCGAGCAAATGGGTGATCCCGGCGCTGTTTGCGGCGGAGTTCTTCCTCTTTCTCAACACGGGTCCGCTCAATACCGCTATCGTGAATTCGGTCTCAGCGCCGGTGCGGGCGACGGCCATCTCCATCAACCTTTTTGTGATTCACGCCTTCGGCGATACGTTTTCCCCGCAGATTATCGGAGCCGTCAGCGACCATACCCGAAGTCTCCGCATTGGACTGGGCGTTACGCTCATCTCGCTGGTGGTTTCCTGCGTGATCCTGATGGCCGGGGCTCGGGTGGCTCCGCCATTGGAAGAGGCTCCAGAGCCCGGCGGCTGATTTGGACACGCGCCCGGGCGGGGTGCGCCCGCAGGTTGCCGTGACTCGGCGATACTTACAGAATGTGGTCTTTCTTTTCTTTGGAGCACCTGTTCCTGTTTCTTTGCTGGCTTCTGGCCGCGGGATGGCTCTGGCAGGGCATTGCCGGGCTGCGAGGTATGCCAGGTTTGCCGGACCTTACAGGAGGCGCGGCCGAGGGATTGCAGCCTCTGGCGCCGTGCGAAGAGCCGGATCTGACGGTAATTGTCCCCGCCTGCAACGAGGAAAAGACCATTGCGGCCACGCTGCGTTCGCTGCTGGCCTCCACCGGTTTGCGTTTGCAGATTATCGCCGTCAACGATCGCTCCGTCGATCTCACCGGGAAATCCATGCTCGCAGTGGCGGAAGAGGCGGAGAGCACGGGCAGCCCGCACACGCTGGAGGTGTTGACCATTGGCCAGTTGCCGGCCGGATGGCTGGGGAAGCCGCACGCCATGGCGAGGGCCGCTGCGCGGGCTAAGGCGGCGTGGCTCCTATTTACGGACGGGGACGTGCTGTTTGAACCGAAGGCGCTGGAACTGGCGCTCCGCTGGGCCCAGTCCACGCAGGCCGACCACCTGATTCTGGTGCCTTCCCTGATTCTGCGTACGACCAGCGAGCGAGCGATGCTGGGAGCGATGCAGGCCCTTGCGCAATGGACCGTACGCATCTGGAAGGTTGCGGATCCGCGGGCAAGAGACTTTCTGGGTGTGGGCGGCTTCAACCTGGTCCGTCGCAGCGCGTACGACGCAGTGGGAGGTTTTGAGGCGCTGCGACTGGAGGTGCTGGACGACCTGCGTCTGGGCTGGAAGATCAAGCGCGCAGGCTTTGCGCAGCAGGTGGCGCTGGGCCCAGGACTGGTGCGGATTCGCTGGATTGACGGCGCCTTTGGCGTGGTGCATCTGGTGGAAAAGAACGGCTTTGCCTTGTATCGCTATCGGGTGGGGCTGCACTTGTTGGCCTCTCTGGCCATGCTCGTGCAGTTTCTGCTGCCTTTGGCGGGCATTGCGGCCGGTGGTTGGACGATGGTGGCGGGCCTGGTGACCTACCTGGGCATCGGGATGGTTTACCGGGCAAACGGGCGGATGTCCGCTGTGGGCGCGTGGCATGCCATTCTGTTCGCCCCCATGGGAATGGTCATCTCCTATGGCTTCCTGCGCTCCATGGTGCTGGCGCTGGTCCGCAATGGCGTGGATTGGCGTGGCACGCGCTATCCTCTGGGGGAACTGCGCCGGCACGCCGGCTTGGGGTGGTGACATGGGCCAGTTTTCAGCGGCAATGTCCACCGAGCCGAACACACCCTGCCACGGCAGCAAAGAGGCGAAAGGGACTCAGCGGGGTAGCAGGTTAAAAATGCCGCTCAAAGAAGCCATTCAGGCCCCTCCCGGGTTTTGATCCCCAGGTTTCATAGAGCCCGAGATAGGCGTAGTTCTCCGTCTGCCCAATCACGGAGTGCCCGTAGGCAAAGAGCAATTGCAAACCGGGATTCTTGAAGTAGTAATACCCGCCTGCATCCACCATGGTCGAAGACTGGTACTGCGGCGCGGCCACGCCTTCCTTCTGGTGCGAAAACAACTCGGCGCCGAGCGTGAGCTTCTTTCCAAGATCCCGCTGCAGCAGCCAGCCACCGAAGAGGAAATTCCGGTAGCCATCCTGCGGGACTATCTGGTAGCCCCCGCCGCCATAACTGGTCCACGGTCCCCAACTCTTCTGTACCCAGATGGGCACCTTGTACCAGACTTTACCTACGCCGAGGCCCCGGTCGGAGTTGCCGGTGGGCGCCTCGAGCATGGTGAATGTGCCAATCTCCGGCCGGTGTTTTGTCTCTTTCACAAACCGGTACTTGACGCCCAGTTCCATGTCCGTCAAGCCGAAGGCGCTGGGGCCGGCTCCGTTGGGGGCATACACCGGGTTGTTGCCGGGCATGGCCTCGCCCCAGGGCAGAATGACGTGCAGTTGGACGTTCGGAATTGCGCCCCAGTTGAATTCGAGCGCGGGGCCGGCGGTGTCGGTCTCCACCGGCGTGCTGTCCACCGCGCCAAATTGATAAAACTCGTAGTGCCGGAACTCGACCGGTTCAGGATCGTCCGTCTGGAAGGGCGGTCCTGCCCAGGACGTTGTAACCGCAAGGATCAGCAGCGAAAAGAACAGCGCTCCTCGCAGGGGCACGGGGAAGAAATGCATTCCTGCTCCTCGAAAGGGATTTCTGCTTTGGGCCCTTCTGCTAAGCTCCCACGAGCTCTTTACTCTGCGCGCGCTGGCCATAGTGGCTCACCACGTAGTTGTCCAGAATCTCCTTGAACTCGGCCACAATGGTGTCTCCGCGCAGGGTGGTGTAGAGCTTGCCATCCACGTAGACCGGCGCCTTGGGCTCCTCGAAGGTGCCGGGCAGGCTGATGCCAAGGTTGGCGTGCTTGGATTCGCCGGGGCCGTTGACCACGCATCCCATCACGGCCAGCTTCAGTTCTTCCACGCCGGGGTACTTCTTGCGCCAATCGGGCATGGAAGTGCGCAGGTAGTCCTGAATCTGCTCGGCCAACTCCTGGAAGTAGGTGCTGGTGGTGCGGCCGCAGCCGGGGCAGCTGGTCACCTGGGGCATAAAGCTACGGATTGAAAGGGATTGCAGGATCTGCTGTGCAGCCAGGACCTCTTCTGTGCGGTCGCCGCCGGGCTTGGGCGTCAGGCTCACGCGGATGGTATCTCCGATGCCGGCCAGCAGCAGCGGCGACAGACCCGCGGTGGAAGCGATGAGCCCCTTGGAGCCCATGCCGGCCTCGGTGAGGCCCAGATGCAGCGGGTAATCGCAGCGCGCGGCGAGACTGGTGTAGACGTCAATTAGGTCGCGAACGCCGCTGACCTTGGCGGACAGGATGATCTTGTCGTGGCCCAGGCCATAGTGTTCGGCAGCCTTGGCGGACTCCAGCGCGCTGACCACCATGGCTTCCATCATCACGTCGCGGGCCGGCAGCGGGTCCGGCAGGCGGCTGTTCGCGTCCATCATGCGCGTCAGCAGCGCCTGATCCAGCGATCCCCAGTTGACGCCGATGCGGACCGGCTTGTCGTTCTCGACTGCGCACTCCACCATGATGCGGAAGTTGTCGTCGTCCCTGCGGCCGATGGACACGTTGCCGGGATTGATGCGGTACTTGGCCAGCGTCCGGGCCGCGGCGGGGAATTTCTTGAGCAAGAGGTGCCCGTTGTAATGGAAATCGCCGACGATGGGCACGTGAATGCCGCGCTTGGCCAGGCCTTCCACAATATGGGGAACCGCGGCGGCCGCATCCTCATTGTTTACAGTGACGCGGACAATCTCAGAGCCCGACAGCGCCAGAGCTGCCACCTGCTCAATGGTGCCCGGGACGTCGGCCGTGTCTGTGTTGGTCATCGATTGCACGACAACCGGCACTTCCCAGCCCACACGAACCTGACCGATCCTGACTGTACCCGTCTTTCTGCGCTGAATCTCCGGCATAACGACCTCAACTTTAGTGTACCCGCTTTTCTGTGGCATCCGGAAGTCTGATTGCCGCCGGTCTCTGCTGCGTCAGCCCCGCTGCTGGCCAGGGTTGACTCGCGCGGAAAAGCTGCCAGCGGGTACAATATTGGCATGATGTACCGCCGCAATTTTCGTCTCGCCGTGCTTGCCGCATTCGTCTTTCTGGCGCTTAGTTGGACTGCGGGCGCTCAGGAGTCCCACCGCCGAGGTCGCAAATACAAGGCGCCGCCGCCGACCTCCCGCGTGATGATAACCATCCTGCGCAAGGACGACGGAAAGCCTGTGCAGAACGCATCGGTAATCTTCCACCAGGTGGGCGACAAGGGCACCATGGAACTGCACACCGATGAGGATGGCAAAACGATGCTGGACATTCTGCCTACCGGCTCCGAAGTCCTGCTGCAGGTGATTGCCCACGGCTACCAGACTTACGGCCAGGACTTCAAATTGAACAAGTCGAGCCTGTCGATTGTGGTCAAGCTGAAGCGGCCCGTCGGGCAGTACTCCATCTACGAGGGCCACGACATCAGCGTGACGGGCAAGAAGCCGGATACACAAAAAACACCCGACTCCGGGAAGAGCGGAGACGCGAAGTCGTCCGGCAAGGACGCGCGCACCGAAGCCGCGAAGCAGGACGAGAGCAAGCCGCAGTCGCAGTAGAGCTGGATGCCGTTGCCCGCTGACGGCAGGGCGGGACACCGGAACTCACCGAAAGCCGGGGCTCACCGGAAAATGGAGACGCAAGTTCTGAGTGGCAGGTCGGCAATGGTCACCGGCGGCGCCCGGCGCATTGGCCGCGAGATTGCGTTGACCTTGGCCCGAGCAGGAGCCGACGTCACGGTGACCTACCGTGAATCCGCCGCGGAGGCGGGCGAAACCGTACAACGAATCCAGGACCTGGGCCGCTGCGCGCAGGCTTGTGCCTGCGATGTACGCTCGGAAGACTCCGTGCGGCAGGCCGTTGCCGCCACGGTGGCGTTCCACGGCAGGCTTGACGTGCTGGTGAACAATGCGGCAATGTTTGCAGCTGCGCCCCTGGAAACCATGAGCCTGGAGCAGTGGGATGCGGTGTTCGCCACCAACACCCGTGGACCGTTTCTGGTGGCCCGCGAGGCGCTTCCGCATCTCCGGGCGCATCAGGGGCGAATTGTGAACATTGGCTCGCTGGGCGGCCTGCACGCCTGGGCCGATCACGCCCATTACTGCGCTTCCAAGGCTGCGCTACACATGCTCACCCAGGCCATGGCCAAGGCGTTTGCCCCTGCGGTGAGCGTGAACTGTGTGGCGCCAGGCTGGATTGCGATGGACGACAGTCCGGAGCAGGTAGGGCAGCGCTTTGCCGGCAAGACACCCATGCAACGGAACGGTACTGCAGCGGATGTGGCGCAGGCTGTGCTTTTCTTCGCCGGTGGTCCGAGCTTCGTTACCGGACAGGTGTTGGCCGTGGACGGAGGATTGGGGCTGTAGCGTCTGCCGCGCAAGACCTAATGCGAAAACAGCCGGGCGAAGAAGCCCTTCTTGTTGGAACTGGCGGATCGCGGATCGAATTGCAGAGGAACCATCTCCCAAAGACCAACGGGCTCCGGCTGCGGGGGCATTTCATCCCCGCGGACTGCGGCTTGTGGATTGCGGATGTAGAGGCGCTCCGCGGCTTCCGCACCGGCGTGGTCTGCCACGTAGTCATAACCCCGGCGCAGGTGCAGCGGGCGCCACTCGGGATGGTGTGCATCGCTGGCCAGGAAGTGGATCCAATTGCGCTCCAGCAGCGCGTTGGAAAAGGCTTCGGCAATCCTGCCGAACCGCCCGTAGAGGGAGGCGGACGTGACCTGCACAAGGCAGCCGTCGCGCATCCATTCGCCCAGCCGGTTGGGGTTCTGCTGCAGCATGGCATTCCGTTCCGGGTGCGTGATGATGAGCGTGTATCCTGCCGACTGCAGACGGTGCATGGCCTCGCTCAAATGCGGCGGAATCACCAAGTCAGGGAATTCGATGAGGAGATATCCCTTCTGGTTGATGGAGTAGCGTAGCGGGTGTTCAAGGGCGTCCATGATGTTGCTCGCGTTCATGTGGAAGTCGCAGCCCAGGCTCAGTTCCAGCAGCCCGTCCATCCGGCTACGCAACTCCTCCAGGCGTTCGCGATTCAGAGAAGCGTTGTAGGGGTAATTCTCGCTGGCGTGCGGCGTGCAAACCACGTGTGTGATGCCTTCTTCGACCGCCGCATGTGCCATGATGAGCGAAGTTTCCAGATCGGGCGACCCGTCGTCTACTCCGTAAATCAGGTGCGTGTGGATATCGATCATTCGATCACGCTTCTTCGTGGCTCGCCTGGCATTTCACTGCGCTGCCAGTGCGTTGAGCATTGAGGCAAAGATCTTCCAGCCGTCTGCCGAGCCCAGAAGGCTCTCACTCGACCGGTCGGGGTGCGGCATCATGCCCAGCACGTTGCGCTTCTCACTCAGGATGCCCGCAATGTTTCCCAGCGAGCCGTTCGGGTTGGCCTCGGGCGTCACCTCGCCCGCGGGCGTGGCATAGCGGAAGGCAATGCGGTCTTCCGACTCCAGCCGATGCAACTCTTCCGGCGTGCAGAAGTAGTTGCCTTCCATGTGGCCGATGGGAATCTGGAGCACGTCGCCCTGTTTCAACTGGTTGGTAAACGGGCTGTTCGTGGTCTCCACGCGGAGGTGCACCTGCCGGCAGATGTACTTGAGTCCTGCGTTGCGCATGAGTGCGCCCGGGAGCAAGCCGGCCTCGGTGAGGATCTGGAACCCATTGCAAATGCCCAACACCAGGCCACCGCCGTCGGCAAACCGCTTGACGGCCTGCATAACCGGGGAGAAGCGCGCAATGGCTCCGGTGCGCAGGTAGTCCCCGTAGGCAAAGCCGCCGGGAACCAGTACGGCATCCACACCGGCCAGGTCCTCGGAGTCGTGCCAGAGGAACGTGACCGGCTGGTGCGCGATTTCGGCAATCACGTTGTATGTGTCGTGGTCGCAGTTCGAACCAGGGAAGACCAAAACCCCGAATTTCATGCTTCTAGGGTATCAGCTTGTCCGTTGCATGGGCTGGTGAATCGAGCCCCGGCAATCATCCTGATTACGCGGTTGGATACACGGGAGATTCAGGCTCGACAACCAGGTCAGTAGACGAACTTCAGTTTCAGCCCCTTGCCGTTCTCTGGAATCACCGCCGTAATCCGGTGATGGCGGGGTGGTTGCGGCGAAACACAGAATGGCAGAGACTACAAATACAAAGTTGACGGTCTTTCTCACACAGCACTTCAAGGGAGCCAATTTGTGAATCGAGGTAAGCATAATCGAAAGACGGAAAAGCTGAGCGTCCCGGTCAGCCCTCGGCTTTCAGGCTGGCCGCATGCGCACGCATCTCGCGGACAAACTTCTCGTCGTCCTCAGTTTCCGGATTCATGGAGTCGAGGTTGACATCGACATTGGCCAGCGCCCCGACGAGGGACGCCTTCGCCAAGACCATCGACGAGGTCAGGTCCGACTTCATGTTGGGGTTGGTGATGGGCACCAGATGGGCGGCGATTTGCGCAACCTCGACAGCCTGCTTGGCCACGCGCAAGGGCACGCTCGTAGCCTGGCGCAGCGCTGTATTGATGAGTCGATCGCCTTCGCTGGATTCCCTGGCTGCACGATACGCCGTTCTCACGGCTTCATAGGACTCGGCGTCGGCATCAATCGCTGCTTTCAGGTCTTCGCGCAACACGGCGAGTCGCGCGATGGCTTCGCCGAGTGGCGCGTCGTGCTGCAGGTAGGCCTTCTTGCCGCGGGACATGGACGCCACCATTCCGGCGAGTGCGGCTGCCATGGCTCCGCTGGCCGCCGCAGCGCTGCCTCCGCCGGGTGTCGCCGTAGGTGCCGCCAACTGCTCAATGAATGGCTCCACGCCGGCGCGCAGTCCACCCACGGCCATGGTGCCGCCCATTACGGCAGCGAGCCGATTTTCGAGGATGAGCGAGGAGTCGAACTTCTCCACCTGCAGGAACCACTCGGCGGCCTGCTCCAGCGCAAGCTTGGGGATGAGCCCGATAATCTCACTGGAGACAGGGACGACGCCGTAGCGCGCGGCCTCGCGCTTTACAAATTCGAACACGCGGTGGATCGGAGTCTGCTCAAAATCCGTCAGGTTCATGGAAACCTGAGCCATCCCGCGCACCAGGAAGCCCGCTCCTTTTACGTATCGAAGGCCTCCGGAGGAAAACCGCACCGCCTTCGCCACCTTCTTCGCCACGTCCACGTCGGCGGTGTTGAGAAAGACGTTGTATGCGATGAGAAATTTGCGCGCCCCAACGGCCGTTACGCCCGCTGTTGGATGCACCCGTGCCTCGCCAAAGTCTGGCTTCCGCGCCGGATTGGTTCCAATCTCGTCGCGAATCCCCTCGAACTGCCCTTTGCGCACCTGCTCAAGACCCTGGCGCTCCGGTGTGGAGGCCGCTGCCTCATACAGGTAGACGGGGATTCCGAAACGCGCGGCGATTTGCTCGCCCACGTGGCGGGCCATGGAGACGCAGTCTTCCAGAGTGACGCCCTTGATGGGAATGAAGGGAATCACGTCTGCCGCGCCCATGCGCGGGTGCGCCCCGGTGTGCGTCGTGAGGTCAATCAACTCCGCCGCCTTGCCGACTCCGCGGATCACGGCTTCCTGAATGGCTTCGCGCTCCCCCGCCAGCGTGATGACGCAGCGATTGTGGTCGGCATCCATTTCGCGATCCAGCAGATGAACGCCGGGCATCTGCATGGCCTGCACGATGGCATCCACCTTGGCCTTATCGCGCCCTTCGGAGAAGTTCGGTACACATTCAACAAGCGTGTTTGACATTCGAGCAAGGATAACGACCAGTGCTTCCATCAAGCAAGAGTCTGCGGCCGGAAAGGGCAAGCAGCGCGGAGCGAACTTTCATTCGGCACAAACATCGAGGATTCCACGGCGATGCGGGGGAAATACCATCGATTCGCTCTTAATCCTGAGCCTGTCCAGGGGTAACATTCTGATTAGCGCAGTCTTGGTGTGACCTACCCCGGCTCGCTGCGCCTTTATCGGAGGGATTTATGACGGTAGCCGCTTCGCCTATTATTCGCGCGCCGCGCGGGAACCAACTGCGCTGCAAGGGCTGGCAGCAGGAGGCGGTGCTGCGCTGCCTGATGAACAACCTGGACCCGGAGGTGGCTGAAAGGCCCTCTGACCTGGTGGTCTATGGAGGCATTGGCCGCGCGGCTCGAAACTGGGAGTGCTACCACGCCATTGTGCGCGAGTTGGAGCGGCTAGGGGATGAAGAGACGCTGCTGGTGCAATCCGGCAAGCCGGTGGGAGTGTTTCCCACACATGACCAGGCGCCGCGCGTGATTATTGCCAACTCGAATCTTGTGGGGAAATGGGCCACGTGGGAGCACTTCCACGAACTGGACCGCAAGGGCCTAATGATGTATGGGCAGATGACCGCCGGGAGTTGGATTTACATCGGCACGCAGGGGATTCTGCAGGGCACCTTCCAGACTTTCGCCGCGCTGGCCGAGCAACATTTTGGCGGATCGCTCGAGGGGAAGCTGGTGGTGACCGGCGGCATGGGCGGCATGGGCGGCGCGCAGCCGCTTTCGGTCACACTGAACGGTGGCGTGGTGCTAGCCGTGGACGTGGATCGCAGCCGAATCCAGCGCCGCGTGGACACGCGCTATTGCGACGTGCTGAGCGAGAATCTGGACGAGGCGCTGACACTTTGCGAGGATGCCCGGCGCGAGGGCAAGGCGCTTTCCGTGGGGCTGGTGGGCAACTGTGCGGATGTACTTCCCGAGCTTGTCCGCAGAGGAGTGCAGATCGACGTGGTCACGGACCAGACCAGCGCGCATGATCCGCTCAACGGCTATGTGCCGGTGGGATTTTCTCTGGAGCAGGCTGCTGAGCTGCGCGCTCGCGACCCCGAGGACTATGTGAAGCGTTCCACTGCCAGCATGGTGGTGCATGTGGACGCAATGCTTGATCTTCAGCGTGCGGGCGCAGTCACCTTCGACTACGGCAACAACATCCGCCGCTTCGCCTTCGATGCCGGCTGCGCCGACGCATTTCTCATTCCCGGCTTTGTGCCGGAGTATATTCGGCCGCTATTCTGCTCCGGGCAGGGGCCGTTCCGTTGGGTTGCGCTCTCAGGAGATCCCCGGGACATTGACCGCACGGATGAACTGGCGCTTGAGCTTTTCCCGGACAACGAAATTCTGACGCGCTGGATGCGCCTGGTGCGCGGCCGGTTTGCCTACCAGGGCCTGCCCGCGCGCATTTGCTGGCTAGGTTACGGTGAGCGTGCGCGCATGGGACTCGCCATCAACGAGTTGGTGCGAACGGGAGAAATCTCGGCGCCGATTGCCATTGGGCGGGATCATCTGGACACCGGTTCGGTGGCCAGTCCCTATCGAGAAACGGAGAAGATGCTCGACGGCTCCGACGCCGTGGCGGACTGGCCCATCTTGAATGCCATGCTGAACACAGCTTCCGGCGCAACGTGGGTGAGCTTTCATCATGGCGGAGGCGTGGGGATGGGCTACAGCCTCCACGCAGGGCAGGTGACGGTGGCGGATGGAACGGAGCTGGCCGCGCGGCGCATTGCGCGCGTGTTGAATAACGATCCGGGCATTGGTGTGGCGCGGCATGCGGATGCGGGGTACGAACTTGCCCGGCAAACTGCCCGCGAGCGTGGCATCCGGATTCCCATGGCGGGAGAGTAGGCATGGGCCGCACGACCGCTATTGTGAACATCGGGCAATTGGTCACCCTCGCGGGACCGTCGCGTCCGCGAGTGGGCCCGGAGTTGAGGGAACTGGGAATTCTTAAGGACGCGGCGATGCTGCTGGAAGATGGCCGTATTGTGAGCGTCGGCAGCCATTCGGACGTGAGCACGCTTCTCGGCTCGGCGGAGGAAGTGATCGACGCGGAAGGGCGATGCGTCACTCCCGGATTTGTGGATGCCCACACCCACATGGTGTTTGCCGGAAACAGAGCTGCGGAGTTTGAGCAGCGCATCGCCGGCGCCAACTACCAGGAGATAGCCGCAGCGGGTGGCGGAATTCTGCGGACCGTCGCGCTTACGCGGACAGCCACGGAGGATGAGTTGCTGGTCTCTGCGCGGCAGCATCGCGACTGGATGCTGCGAAGCGGCACCACGACGGCCGAGGCCAAGTCCGGCTACGGATTGAATCTTGAAACCGAGATGCGCATGCTGCGCGTGTTGGCGCGGCTGCAGTTGGAAGGGCCGATGCGCATAGTGCCGACCTTGTTGGCGGCGCACTCGGTTCCGCCGGAGTTTGCAGCGCGTCGCGAGGAGTACGTGCAATGGATCGCGGAAGACTTGATTCCGGCGGTCTCTCAGGCCAAGCTCGCACGCTATTGCGATGTGTTTTGCGATACGCATGCCTTCCGCGTGGAGGAAGCGCGGACGGTGATGCAGGCCGCGTGCAGGCATGGACTGCGTTTGCGCGTGCATGCGGATCAGTTCCAGCCGGGCAACGGCGGAGAGCTTGCGGCGGAGTTTCACGCGGCCACGGCGGATCACCTGGAAGCGAGCACCCGGGAGGTTCTGGACGATTTTCACGCTGCCGGTGTGCAGCCAGTCTTGCTGCCGGGCTCTGTGTTCGCGCTTCGAGGAGACCGATATCCCGCAGCGCGGACGATGGTGGACGTGGGCCTGGCAATCGTGCTGGCCACAGACTTCAATCCAGGCTCCTCTCCGATTGCGTCCATCCCGTTCATCTTGTCGCTTGCCTGCCTACACATGGGGCTCACGCCGGCAGAAGCACTGACGGCATCGACCATCAATGCCGCCTGGAGTCTCGACCTGGGACGGGAGATTGGATCGCTTGAGGCAGGCAAGCAGGCGGACTTTCTGATTCACGAATTCGGCGACTATCGCGAGATTGCGTACTTCATTGCCGCTGCGGCGCGTCCGCGCGTCTTTGTGGCTGGGCGTGAAGTCTGCGCCTGACGCCGTTCGCGCCGCCGCATCGTGTCACGGTCTTGCCATCCCTCGCAGGCGTGCTCTCCTTCGCTCCGCAAGAAACACGACCACACCCGTCCCCACCAACACGGCCGTTCCTCCCAGCACCTTGATCACGGTGAGTGTTTTGTGCGGGTCGTCCTCTGTGGGAATTGTCGAGAGCAGAATTGTGACGCACGTGCTGACAAAGCCCACGCACCCCAGCACAATCGCCACCGGCTTGCCTCCCGGCACCCGCCGCACCTCCGGCCCCACCGGCCGCTTCTGCAGCCGGATCATCGCTGCAAACAGCCCAAGATATGGCAGAAAATACGCAATCACCGCCATGCTGACCAGCACGTCGTAGGCTCCGCGAACGGTGGTGCCAGCCTGGCTCAACAGGGCCACGGCCATGCCTGCCAATCCGTAGATGCCAATCGCAATCCACGGCGTGCGGTAGCGCGGGTGGATGCGTGCAAAGGCCGACGGCAGGTAGTGATCGATGCCCGCCACAAACGGCAGCCGCGAAGTGGAGGACAAAAATGCTGCCGCGCCGCCTACGGCATTGAGTCCCACCAGCAACGCCACCGGCGCCAGCAGCCAGCCCACTCCCAAATGGGTGCACAGTGCGCGAATCCCGTTCACAAAGCCATCCGGCCCGGCAACCGCGTCGCTGGGCAAAGCCACCAGCAGCGCCGCGGTACCAGCAATGTAGCCAATGGCAAGCACGCTGCCGCCCACCAGAATCGCCCACGGAATCACGCGCCGCGGATTTTCAATCTCGTCGCCCATCGCCGAGCCGGCCTCAACGCCGCCAAACGCAAAAAAAACGGTCGACCAGAAGATGGCGTTGCGCAGCGTCCAGTGCGGCATATAGCTTGCAGCGGGAAAGTGCTCCACAGGCCCAAAGCGCCAGTACGAGACAGCTGCCAGCACCACCAGCACGGTCAGCGGCACCAGGCTCCCCAGCGAACTTACGTTGTTCAACCATTTGCCCGCATTAACTCCGCGAATATTCAGCAGCGTGATGATGCCAAGCCACGCAACTGCGAATCCGACAAAGTAAAGGGGACTTGCAGCCAGCACTTGTCCCTTTGCACCCAGCGCGAACAGCACCGACGCTGCGCCAAAGTAGAGGACGCCGGGAAAGTATGGCAGGTTGCTCATCCAATAGGTCCACGCCGTCAGGAAGCCGGAGAAGTCGCCAAAGGCCTCGCGCGTCCAGATGTAGATGCCGCCCTCGTCGGGATGCCGCGAGGACAGCTCCATCACGCTCGCCGCAAGGGGAAGAAAAAAACAGAGCAGCGCGGCCGCCCAGATGACCAGAATGCTGGGCCCCGCTGCGGCTGCGCTTGCCGCCCAGCGCACACTCAGGCCACTGACAACATAGAACAGCACCAGATCGCGGAAACGGATTCCTCGTTTGAGAGCGGGAGCGGTAGGCATGTACGGCGCAGCATACCAGAGGCGGGTTGAGCGCAGAAGCTAAATCTGGCCGAGATCTTTCAGCACGGCCATGGCCGCATTTCGCCCGTTGATGCCGATGACGCTGCCGCCCGGGTGGGTGCAGGCGCCGCACAGATAGAGCCCCGGCATGGGCGTCCGCGCCGAAAGGCGATCCGCCCACATGTACGGCGGAAGGCACTCGCCCTGAAAGATGTGTCCGCCGGTGAGGCCGACTTTTTGTTCAATATCGGGCGGACCCAGGACCTGCACATCGATTACGGCTCGGTCGATGTTGGAGCAGAAGCGCGCCAGCGACTTGAATGCGAGACGACCCACCTCCTCGCGTCGAGTCTCCCAGCTGCCGCTTGAAAAGTTGTACGGCACGTACTGGGCAAACACGCTCATCGTATGCGTGCCGGGAGGCATCACGGAGGGGTCATGCACGCTTTGGAAGTAGAGCTCGCACCATAGATTTTCAGGTAGCTCGCCCCTGCGCGCGGCGGCGAATCCGTTGCGCCACTCGTCTTTGGTGAGGGGCGCATTGATCTGGCCGAAGTGATGCGGCTGGTGCGTCCCCGGACGTGCGGTAAAGTTTGG
>Ga0307375_10001819_pt1 | contig 22632 bp, 27 predicted proteins | sample TR1MG_FD_202531 | JGI IMG/M metagenome (GOLD analysis project Ga0307375, IMG submission 202531) | Soil microbial communities from Risofladan, Vaasa, Finland - TR-1 | ecosystem: Environmental > Terrestrial > Soil > Coastal area > Acid sulfate soil | place: Finland: Risofladan, Vaasa | collected...
CGTAGGGTATTGCTGTCGTGTCCTTGAGGATGAAGGTCGGTTCGCCGGTCATGGAGTGATGGTGGTGACAACAGGAGAGTGTCATCTCTTGAATGTGTGTATTCACCCGCACTATCAGCGGCGCGGGCTCGGGCGTCAGTTGCTGATCCATCTTCTTGACGTGGCCCGCAAGGGGCGCGCGAAGGTGGCGCTACTCGAGGTCCGGCGGTCAAATGCGGCGGCCTATGCGCTCTACAACCAGCTTGGCTTTAATGAGATCGGTTTACGTAAGAATTATTATCCAGGGCATCGCGGGCGCGAGGATGCGTTAGTCTTGGCACGCGATCTCTAGTGCCCCTTTTTTAATCTGCGAGCCGCGCAATCCGCGTTTTTTGGTCACCCAATTGTTGCAGACGGTCCTGAAAATCCTTCAGTCTCCGGTGTTCTTCCTCGACTACTGCTTGAGGCGCCCGCTCGATAAAGTCGGGACGACCAAGCTTGGCCTGCGCACGGCTGATTTCACGTTCGATCTTGTCGATCTCTTTACCGAGACGCTGCAACTCCGCCGCTTTGTCGATGAGTCCCTTGAGCGGCACGAGTACGCGCCATGACCCGACCAGACCCACGGCGGATTCGGGCGCGTTGTGTCCGGGCGCCAGGATGGTGACGCTTGCGACCCGGGCCAATCCGGCTATGGTGGGCTCGTTGGCTTTGAGCAGTGCCGCAGAGTCTTCAGCCCCCTCAATAAGGATGGGGATCTTGAGGCTCGGGGCGATATTCATCTCCCCGCGAATCGTGCGCACGGTGCTAATAAGGCCCATAAGCCCGCTCATATCCGCGATGGCTTCGTGGTCGATCCGGCCGGGATCGGCTTTTGGGTAGGGCGCAAGCATGATGGTGGGGCCTGCGCGATCGCACAGAGGCGCGATCTTCTGCCATAAGGCCTCGGTGATGAAGGGCATAAGCGGGTGCAGAAGTCGCAGTGCCGTCTCAAGGACGCGCAGCAGGGTCCGGCGCGTCCCGCGGGCGCTTGCGGGCTTGGCATCACCTAAGACCGTTTTGGACCATTCGAGGTACCAACTGCAGTATTCATCCCAAACAAAGCTGTAGAGGGCTTGTGAGGCGAGGTCAAAACGATAGCTTGCAAAGGCCAGTTCGACGGCCTGCTCTGTTTGTTGCAGTCGGGAAATGATCCAGCGATCACCGACATTGAGGGTATATGAGCCCTCGTTGCCGCAGTCTTCGTTCTCCGTATTGAGGAGCACGAAGCGCGCCGCATTCCAAAGCTTATTGCAGAAATTGCGATAACCATCGACGCGGCCCAAATCAAAGTTGATGTTACGCCCCTGGGTCGCCAAGCTCGCAAAAGTCATGCGCAAGGCATCCGTTCCGTAAGAGGGGATGCCGTTTGGGTACTCGCGTTCGGTGGCTTTTTGGATCTCCATGGCTTTGGCAGGCTGCATGAGACCGCTGGTGCGCTTGATCACGAGGTCTTCGAGGCGAATCCCATCGATAAGATCAAGCGGATCTATGACGTTGCCGCGTGATTTCGACATCTTCTGGCCCTTGGCGTCCAATACGAGACCATGCACATAGACCTCTCGAAATGGCACCTCGCCCGTAAACTTAAGGCCCATCATGATCATCCGCGCAACCCAGAAGAAAATGATGTCAAAACCCGTAACGAGTACGCTGGTCGGATAGAAGCGTGTCATTGCGTCGTCGTGTTTTGGCCAACCCAGCGTGGAAAACGGCCATAAGGCCGACGAGAACCACGTATCCAACACGTCCGGATCCTGGCGCAAAGGGGTGTTTTTATCCAGGTTATGGCGTGTACGGGCCTCGTCTTCACTGCGGGCGACGTAGACGTGGCCTGCTTCGTCGTACCATGCCGGGATGCGATGGCCCCACCAGATCTGACGGGATATGCACCAGTCCTTAATATTGCGCATCCATTCAAAATAGGTTTTGGCCCAGTTATCCGGGACAAAGCGGATTCGACCCTCTTCTACGGCCTGTACGGCGGGGCGTGCCAAGGCCTCGGTGCGTACATACCATTGATCCGTAAGCCAGGGCTCGATGACGGTCTGTGTGCGTTCACCACGGGGTACCTTGAGCTTGTGGGGCTCGGTCTGAACGAGCAGGCCTTCTGCGTCAAGATCGGCCAGGATACGGCGACGGGCCTCCTCACGGCTCAGTCCGTGGTAGGGTGAGCCGGGTAAATCGATATGAGCGGTTTTGTCTAGGATGTTGGTCAGCGGAAGCTTATGGCGCAGGCCGACTTCATAGTCGTTGAAATCATGTGCGGGTGTAATTTTGACGCATCCGGACCCGAAGGTGGGATCCACATAATCGTCGCCAATGACCGGAATCTCACGGCCGGTGAGCGGCAGTGTCGCCATTTGGCCTATGAGTTTTTGATAACGCGGATCATCGGGGTGCACAGCGACGGCCTCGTCACCCAAGAGTGTTTCGGGGCGGGTTGTCGCGACGACGAGCGCCTCTCCAGAGGCTAGGGGATAGCGAATATGCCAAAGGAACCCGTCTTCTTCCTCGGCTGTGACCTCGAGATCGGAAACCGCTGTTTGCAGTAATGGGTCCCAATTGACGAGCCGTTTGCCACGGTAAATGAGACCTTCCTCGTGAAGACGTACAAATACCTCACGGACCGCCAGAGACAAGCCGTCATCGAGCGTGAAACGTTCACGTGTCCAGTCGACCGAGGCCCCCATCCGCCTTAACTGCTCACTAATACGGCCGCCCGACCGGGCCTTCCATTCCCATACGGCCGCCAAGAACGGCTCTCTTCCGAGGGCCGCCCGACTCGTACCATTGGCCTCTAGTTGGCGTTCAACGACTATTTGCGTGGCAATCCCCGCATGGTCTGTACCGGGTTGCCAGAGGGTGTCGTCCCCGCGCATACGATGATAGCGGGTGAGCGCGTCCATGATCGTGTCTTGGAAGGCGTGCCCCATGTGCAGACTGCCGGTCACATTGGGCGGGGGGATCATGATGCAATAGCCAGGGCCGTGGCCGGAAGGCGCAAAAGCGCCCATGGTCTCCCACTTCGTGTAGAGGGCCTTCTCGATCTCTTCAGGCTCATAGCTCTTATTGAGAGCCGGCGAATGTGTGGTCATGTCGGTTGGATCACGCTGGGTCTTGGAGAGCTTCGGCGAGTGCGCGCTCAAGCACTGCGATCATAGCAGGCTCAAGCGGGCTCTTCCCAGCTCCGCGCCAGATTTTATCGACATGCAGCATAATTGCGTGGGCTTTGGTCTGCGCGTTCAGTGCTAGCTTGCGCGATTCCTCGAAGGCGTCGATCTGGCCTTCCCTCTCAGGCCTTGCCATGACAGTGCTTAAAGTCGGGATCGGCGCGCCTATTGCGCGCGCACCTTTTCCTGCCGGCGCGGGGGTAGCAACGGCTGCTGTCAGGATGGGAATGCCATCGTCACCCAGGCTGGTGTCGTTTTGGAGCTCCGTTACCAGCGCCCTTAGTCCCGCCAGGATGTCAGGGAGAGCCTCGTTTTTGCCGTTTGTCATGAGAGTGTATGAACGGTCGGGCTCAAGCCCTGCTGACGGTAATAACGAAATCGGGCCCGTGATTGTTCTTTTTCCGCATCGGAGTCGCCGACGGCCTCCAAAATACGCGCGAAGCCCGCCAAAGACAGGGGTGGATCTGCGACGAGCGGAATGAGGACATCATTGTTTGCGATCTCGCGAGTCCCGATCAAGACCGGCTCATCGTGCGTGTCGGCTCGCCCATGGGGCACGAAGCTATTGTCCGAAAATGTCCATAACAGCGTATCCCAGGCCGCCAACTGCCCCTCCGGAACCCACAAGAGCACCTGGTGCCCGTGTCGATACGCGGTCTCGGCAAGCCGGCAGGCGAGGGCGTCGCGGGGTGTTCCCGCACTTGCGAGATAAAAGTCGACGCGTGTCATGACGGGTTGGCGCGACGCCTCAGGAACTCCACCAGCAGAGAGATGGGGCGGCCCGTTGCCCCCTTCTCTTTGCCACCCTTGTACGCAATCCCGGCGATATCCAGATGGGCCCATGGGTAGTTTTCCGCAAAGCGCGAAAGGAAACAGGCGGCTGTGATTGTGCCCGCTTCGCGTCCGCCAATGTTGGCCATATCCGCGAAATTGGAGTCGAGCTGCTTTTGGTATTCCTCCCATAAAGGAAGGGGCCACACCCGATCCGCGGCCGTTTGACCCGCGTCGTTCAACTCCTGGCTCAAGGCCTCGTTATTGCTCATGAGACCGCCTGCCTGCGATCCCAAGGCAATGACGCAGGCCCCGGTGAGGGTCGCGATATCGATGACGGCTGCGGGTTTGAAGCGCTCGGCGTAGGTCAAGGTGTCGCACAAGATGAGGCGGCCCTCGGCATCGGTGTTCAGGATCTCGATTGTTTGGCCGGACAGGCTTGTGACGACATCGCCGGGTTTAATGGCGCTACCGCCCGGCATATTCTCCGTGGTCGGAATGAGGCCTACGATATTTATGGGAAGCTTGAGTTCGGCTGAGGCCTGGATGGTGGCGAGCACGGTGGCTGCCCCGCACATGTCGAATTTCATCTCATCCATACTAGCGGAGGGTTTAATGGATATGCCGCCCGAGTCAAATGTCACTCCTTTGCCCACCAAGGCGATGGGTGCGGCAGTGCCGTTTCCGTGGTACTCGAGGACCAAAAGTTTGGCGGGCTCATGTGTGCCTCGGGCTACGGCAAGGAGGGCGCCCATGCCCAAGGCCTGCATGTCCGCTTCCTCCAATACCGTGATTGTGAGGCCTGTGCGCGATCCGAGCGCTCGCGCTTGATCGGCGAGATAGGAGGGGGTGCACATATTGCCGGGAAGATTCGCAAGGTCTTTGGCAAAGGAGACCGCGCGCGCAATGGCGTGCCCCGCAGCCAAGGCCTCTTTGGCCCCCGCCTCCTGAAGGCCGCGGATACCAAACGTGCATGCGCGGGGCATGACACGCTTGGGCGCGCGCGTCTTTAGTCGATCGAAGCGGTAGAGGGCGTCTTCGGTCGCCACTATGGCTTGTTCCAGGCCCCAGGTCGGAGTCCGGTCCTTAATGGCGATTTCCGGCAGAAAGTTGGCGAAGGTCTTGATGTGCAGATCCGCTGCGGCCTGAGTCGCGCGCTCAACCGCTTCTCTAAATTGCGCGGGCTTGCACTCCCCCTGTACGCCCATCCCTACGAGGATGACTCTCTGGGCCTGTGCGATCATACGCAACAGCGGCAGCGTCTGGCCAGGTTTGCCTTCGATGTCGCCGCGTTGCACAATGGCTGTTATTTCGCCATTGAGCACTCTATCTAGGGCCAGTGCGGCCCCCGAGAGCGCACCGTTTTCGTGCACTCCGACAATAAGGCATTCCGTTGCAAATTTTTCAGGGGCTTCTTGAGTGAGCGTGTATTCCATAGGTTTCCGGGGTCTCGTGCAAGTTCAAAAGCGTGTGGGCGCGACTGCGCGAATGTCCGCATGATAAACCGCTTGCGTCGTCAGCAAAAGCCGTGATTGTCCATAAGGCGTTTTATCGCGAGGTGACCCAGACCACTTTGCTTGTCACATTGACGTTCCTCACCCTGTATATGGTGGTGAGTCTTGTGAAACTTCTCAGTGAGGCCGCAAGTGGCGAATTTCCAGCCCACGTGGTTTTTGCTCTCCTGGGGCTCGAACTTCTGAAGAATCTTGCCATGATTCTGCCCTTAACGGTCTTTATTGGCTTATTGCTGACTATGGCGAGGTGGTATCGTGATAACGAGATCACGGTTCTTGCGGCCTGTGGCGTGGGTCTTACCCGGCTTTTGCGGCCGACGTTTGTTTGGATTACGGCAGTTGCGGCCCTGATCGGTGCCGTTGCCTTCTATTTGGCGCCCATGGCGGCCTTGCTATTACACAAGATTAAGCTTGAAAACACCTCGGCTTACGCAGCCGGCATCGTTCCTGGCCGCTTCAACCATACCCGTGACGGGCGCGCTATTTTCTACGTGGGACGTGTCGGCACAAGTGGGCGATTACACAATATTTTTGTCAGCAGCGCCCAGTTTGGGAAAAGCGGCGTCTTGATCGCCAAGCGGGGTTATGAGTTCAAGAATCGGAATACCGGCGCACATTTCCTTGTGTTGTTGAATGGTCGTCGTTACCAAGGCATCCCCGGACACGCCGATTATCGGATTCTCCGTTATCGGACATATGCCCTGCGCATCAAGCGCCGGGCCTTTGCGCCAACCCCTACCAATCTTACGCGCGACGAGGTACCCACTCTGACCCTGTTGCGCTCATCGGATCCGCGTGCCATTGCCGAGTGGCAGTGGCGGCTCGCGCAGCCCTTATCGCTTTTTATATTGGCGCCCTTGGCCCTCGTGTTTGCCTACACGGATTCGCGTAAAGGGGCCTTTGCACCGCTTTTTACCGCGATTCTGGCGTATTTCGGCTATGTCAATCTTCTGAGTATTTCGGAGGCCTTGCTCGTGCGCGGTCAAGAGGCCCCGTGGCTGGGCTTGTGGTGGGTCCATGGGATTTTTCTTGTGTTGGGCGCTACCCTCTTCATGCGTCGCGCTGGCGGTAAAACACTCCTGCCACGGATCGTTTTTCGCTGATGCGGCTCATCTATCGATACATTGCACGACGACTGATCCTGAGCACGACTCTTGTTCTGAGCATCTTTGTCGGCCTCTTTTTGTTTTTTGATCTTGTCACGACGTTAGGCCATGTGCGGCACGGGGGTCTCCGCCAGGTGTTTGTGATCTTGGCCTTGGGTTTACCGACCAAGATCTCGACCTTATTTCCTATGTCGGCACTGGTCGGTTCCACTTTAGGCCTGTCGTCGCTTGCGATTGATGGGGAATTGACGGCCCTGCGAGCGGCCGGCGTGTCTGTGGGGCGCATCGCTTACGCGGCCCTTCGCGCGGCCCTTGTGCTTGGTCTCTTGACGGCGGTCATCGGGGATTTGGTCGGCCCTAAGGCCGCGTCTTTAGCGCGCAAGTATCAGGCGCGGGAAGCGGGCTTGGGGGCTACCGAAAATGCTCAGGGTCTGTGGCTTAAAGAGGGCAAAAGTTTTGTCAACATCGGTGAGGTGCTGCCGGATCTTACGGTGCTGCGATTAACCATCTACGATTTTGATCATGGGCGCCTGGGGCGGGAGCTCTTTGCCGCCAGCGGTCGTTACCGCCATGGAAGATGGCAACTTAAAGGGGTGTCGGAGACCCTTTTCCAACGGCAGCGATTGACCGTAAAGACCAGTCGTCGCGGCTACTGGGAAGGTATTACGCCCAGTTTATTGTCGGTGTTTGCGGTCAATCCCCACGCCTTATCTTTGGTGGACTTGTTCCGTTATATCCGGCATTTGCACCGCAATCACCAAGCCACTGCCCACTATGAGTTGGTTTTTTGGTACAAGATATTGGCGCCGCTTACGACGGCGGCTATGGTTTTGCTGGCCGTACCCTTCGTGTTTCGCCATTCGCGCCACGGTGGTCTCGGTTTCCGGCTCTTTTTGGCCGTGGTTTTGGGCCTTATCTTTTTTGTCTTTAATCGCGGTTTTGGCGATTTGAGCCTTCTCTACCGTTGGCCGCCCATACTCGGCGCATCGCTCCCGACCCTAAGCTTGGTGGGGCTCAGCGCTTGGTTTTTGACGCGCGTGGGCTGATTTCGGCACGAATAGAACGCGTGTGCCCGCCATTCGGTCGTGCAGGGCCTGGGCCTCGGGGTCAAAAAATATCCAGAGGTAGGCCGTGCCAAAGAGGGCGAAGGGTATCAGGGCCAGCAGGTAGCGTTCGCGTAAGAGCAGTATGAATCCCCCGATCAACGCCGCAAACCAGGCCAGCGCCAACAGATAGCGCAAAAGGGCGCGACCGAGCCCCATTGGGCCATGGGCCGCGACGACTTTGAGGCGCCAGGCCTGCATGCCGAAGGTTTGACCCGTTCTAGTCCACGCGTAACCGAAGTAGGCGAAGCCGACGACGGGCAGGTAGACGTGCAGGATGTTTTGGAGAAGCGCGCTTTCCGGGTCGTGGAGGACCACGACAAAATAGATGGCAAAAGGTGCGGCAGCCAGGATCCAAAGCGTAAAGAGCAAGACGGCATCGTAGGCATTGGCGCCCATGCGACGAAAGAAAGCGCCATTACGGCCCGGGGTTTCGGAACTAGCAATCTCTTGTGTGTTCAAAGCGTAATCAATCCAAGCAAAGTGAAGGGGCGGGGCCGTCGACCAAAGTCAGCCACAGGTTTATGCACAGGGTTACTCACCATTTCTGTCGATATCTTGGCGCGCCCCATACTATACGGAGACGCCGGTTTGCGATACCCTGGCGGCCGACTCGCCATGGCCTGGTTCGTCTTTTAGGGCCTTCCCGTATTTTGTCATGAGGGGTGCAGCATGTGGTCTGGTATTTCGCTAAATCTCATTGAGCTTGGGCACTTTGCCGCGTATCTCGCGTTTTTTGTCGCCATCACCCAGGCCTTGGCGCCGGTTGCGGCGCGCATTTTCAAGATGCCGAGCTTGCGCGCCATCTCGGTCAATGCGGCCCCGCTGATTTTTCTGCTGACGACCGTCGGTGCCCTGACCATCGTGTACTCGTTTCTCACCGATAATTTTTCGGTTCTATACGTTGTCACAAACTCCAATACCCATTTACCACTCTTTTATAAGGTAGCGGCCCTCTGGGGCGGTCACCGTGGCTCCTTGTATTTGTGGGTCTGGATATTGACTGCTTATACCGCGGCCGTGGGTTACCACGGTCGGACGCGTTACCCTGATCGTTTGGCGGTCATTATGGCCATTCAGGGGGCCCTGATCGCGGGCTTCTACGGGCTTGTCATCTTTTTGTCTGATCCGTTTACGCGCATTTTTCCCATACCGGCGCAGGGGCAAAATATGAACCCGCTCTTGCAGGATCCCGGCATGGTGATTCATCCACCCATGCTCTACATGGGTTATGTGGGGTTTTCCATTCCCTTCGCGTTCGCTATGACGGCCTTGCTCACGAATTGGAAGAGCGAGCTCTGGATCGGTCATACGCGGCGCTGGTCGCTTGTGGCGTGGGGATTCCTGACCGCTGGCATCATCTTTGGTGCTTGGTGGTCGTATTATGTCCTGGGTTGGGGCGGCTACTGGGGCTGGGATCCCGTGGAAAACGCCTCGTTCATGCCCTGGCTCATGGGTACTGCTTTAATCCATTCGATCACGGTGCAGGAACGCCGGCGAATGCTGCACACCTGGAATATCTTTCTTATTATCACGACATTCGCGCTGTCGCTTTTGGGAACCTTTCTGGTGCGGTCGGGTGTCTTAGCCTCGGTGCACACGTTCTCCGCGGCCCCAGGCCAAGGTATCTATCTCTTGACGTTTATGGTCGTGGTGCTGACATTGGCCTTCGGGCTCTTCTTGATTAAAGGGGGCTATCAGCACGCCGAGGAGTCCTTTATATCGCCTTTGTCACGTGAATCGATGTTTATCTGGAATAACGTCATCTTCACGGTTGCTTGCGCCTGCGTCCTTCTCGGTACGCTCTATCCCTTGTTCCTGCAGGCGGCATCGGGCGCGCGCATTAGCGTTGGGCCGCCGTACTTCGATCTCGTCATGGTTCCCATCTTCCTTATTATGTTGGTGGTCATGGGGATTGGCCCCCTTGTGTCATGGCGTAAGGCCAATCTCTCCAAGTTACGCGGACGGCTGCTTCTACCGGGTCTCGTCGGGGTAGCCCTAGGTGCTGCGCTTTGGTTCGTGTTTGGCAAGATCTACTGGACGGCGCCCGTAGCCGTAGCCTTGGTGGGGTTTGTGGCAACAAGTATTATCGCCAATATGGGGCGCGCTATCTGGCAGCGTAAACGCCAACACCACGAGCGTCTTTCTCGGGCATTTGTGAAGACTGTGCTAGGTAATCGTCGGCATTACGGCGGCATGATCGTCCATGCGGGTATCTTGGTCATAGCGATCGGACTCATTGGATCAGGGCTTTTTAAAGCAAACAAGCTTGTCATGATGGCGCCCGGAGACATCCTGCATCTGGCCCATGAGCGGGTTCGATTCGACGGTGTGCAAGATATCCGCGGCGCCGATTTCACGGCCGTGCAGGGACGTCTGACCGTGCTCAATAACGGCGCGCAATTGCGCCCCGAGCAGCGCGTGTATTTGGGGAGCCCCATGGAGGTAACGCGTCCTAGCGTCAACTCGACGCTCCTGCGCGACGTGTATGTGGATATCGGGAACCATCACCACGGAAAGTGGGAGGTTCACCTGTTCGTGAATCCGCTCGTGAATTTCATTTGGCTTGGCGGCGGGATCGTGCTGTCGGGCGTGGCGTTTTCGTTAAGTGATCGCTTGGGCCGGCGCAGGAAGCAGCCGGTCGGATCCGAGGCCATGTCTGCGCCATTATGAAATATATCCTTTTGCTGTGCTGTTTTTGGGTATGGGCCGTGCCTGCCTTTGGGGCTACGGTCGTTCATGAAAGTGCGCTCCATAGGCGCGAGATCGCCATTGCCAAGACGTTGCGGTGCACGGTGTGCCAAGCGGAGTCTTTGGCCGAGTCGCAGGCCGGCATTGCGCAGGATATGCGTAAGCTGATTCGCGAAAAGCTGCGTGCCGGCGAGACTCCCGACCAGATCAAGGCCTATTTCGTGGCGCGCTACGGCGACTATATTCTGCTGAAACCTCCGTTCGACCCGCTCGGCGCCATTCTCTGGATTTGGCCGTTTGCGTTATTTGCCGTGCTGGGCGGTGTTGCGGTAGTGATGATGAGGCGACGCGCACGCGCGCCTTTGCCGCCACCCACGCCAGAACTTGCGCCAGAGGATCGGGCGCGCATTGAAGCCCTTACGCGTCAGGAGCAATCCACTGATGCTTGATTTATGCCCAGATATGCCTACACCTGCTCATTATGAGCAAAGCATACAGTATGGGTGAGTTCGCCAAGCGTATTGGCCGATCAGCCCAGACAGTTCGTCGATGGGAGCGCGAAGGCAAACGGGTTGCCAAGCGGTTTCCGTCTGGGCATCGCACCTTCGACGAACCGGGTGTGCGGCGTATGCTCGGTGGAGCACCGGAAAACCGAATTACAGTCGTCTATTGCCGCGTGAGTAGTGCTGAGCAAAAAGATGATCTGGTCTCACAGGTTGATGCTATGGAGGCATACTGCCGTGGCGCTGGTGTCGCCGTGGACGAATGGGTACAGGAAATTGGCGGCGGCATGAATTGTAAGCGCAAGCGTTTTCTTAACATCCTGGATCGTATTCAACGCGGGGAAATTGGAAAGTTACTGGTGGCGCACAAAGATCGGCTGTGGCGTTTCGGGTACGACCGCATTATGCATCTGGCCTCTGAAAATGGCTACGAAATCGTGGTCGTCAACCAAAACTCTCTGTCTCCGCAGCAGGAAATGGTCGAAGATTTGCTTTCCATAGTCCATACATTCAGTTGCCGGTTGTATGGAATACGGAAACACAAGAAACAATTGCGCGAAGATTATCCGGAACACAAAGTGAAAGAACCCAAGGACATCATCTTGCAATGACCGTGGTTACCCGCACGCTACAGGCTGACGTTCCTGAATCCTTGCACTCGATCTGCAAGACCATGGGGTCTGTGCGGGCGGACATCTGGCGGCGTTACGGCGCCCTGGGAACTGTGGGCAAATCAGCCAATGATGTCCGCAAGGCCCTATCGGCCGCCGGTTTGTACACGAACCTTCCGGTAGACGGCACCATCCGCAATGAAACCACCAAGGACATTGTGAACGACGTGCGGCTCTACAAGGCTGCGGCCATGCAGAAGGTACGGAAAGCGATCGCCGCCCGTGCTGAGAGTGAGACTGAACGCAAACGGCTGTTTACGTTACTGCGCACAGACCAATGGCTTACTGATAATTTTCTACACCGTCAAACGCGTAAGCATTTCCGCCATGGAAAATCACACGTCGCCAATCAGTTCATCGTGCGCTCCGACAAGTACGCTGCGGAAGTCGTGGATGGTAAGCTGGTTATCGTGATTCATGTCGCGCCGAAATATGGTGCGCCGATTCGATTAGCAACCACATCCAGCGGCCAGAACGTCAACTTGTCCGGCAGCAACCTTCGTGTCGTGGTCAAGAATGGATTTACAGAAATCCACTACGCCATCACCAAAGGTAATGGGCGTCCTTGCGGTGACCGAATGCTCGGCATCGACAAGGGATACACAGAGGCCTTTACGGATTCAGATGGCGTTGCCCACGGAAAAGCGTTTGGCATAGCCATGAGAGAATATAGCGATAAAACATCGGTAACGGGCAAGGCACGAAACAAACTCTGCGCATTGGAAAAGAAGCATCGGGAAGCGGGACGTATCCCCAAAGCTGACCATATCCGGCTTTGCAATCTCGGACGCGTCAAAATCGACGCTCGCAAGGAGTGCACCCATAAGCGGCTACGAACCATCGCTTTCCAGTCGGCGCATACGATTATGGATAAAGCGGTGGTCGTCATTTCCGAAGATTTAACATCTCCCATTGCCAAGAAGCAGGTATGGAAGCAGTACAACAGACGTATGAGTGCATGGGCCAAAGGCGTTCTCGCAGAAGCCCTGGACTCTGTATGTGCGCAGCGACAGGCTGAACACGGCCTGGTGAATGCAGCCTATACATCGCAAATGGACTCCGTTACGGGCTTGCTGGAAGGTAAGCGCGTGGCGGATAGATTTTATCGTGTAAACGGGGATGTGCTCCAGGCTGACCATAATGCTGCGTTGAACGTGCTGAGAAGGTACGAAGATGCCGAGATCACTCGGTTCACTCCCCACAGGGAAGTCCGACGTATTCTTCTGGCGCGCTCTCCGGCGCAACTGAGCGTCAAGGGGCACGAGTTGCAGGCGCAAGCCTATCAACCGTGTGCGGATAAATCCTCTGTACAGCTTTGTACAGGTTTATAGGAACAGTAGTTATGCTCTTTATCGTCATACTGTCGGCGTTCCTGGTTTTGTTCGCCGTGTGGTTTCTTACCCGCCCCGTCGGGGGCCGCGCGGCCGTGGAAGAGGGCTGCATCGCCTTGGAACTTACTCGCGATGAGACCCTAAAGCAGTTAAAGGAAATTGAATCCGACCGCGAAGATGGGCGCATTGATGAGTCGGTTGCGCACGACGAGACGCTGCGTTTGGAGCATGAGCTCGCCCAAACCCTGCGTTCCCTGGAAGCCATTCACGCTTCCGCGAAACCGGCTTCGGGTGCTATAGGCCATCGCGGTCGCGTAGCCCTGGTGTTTCTGTTCGCGTTCCCCTTGTTGGCAGGCGGCATGGATTACTGGCAAAACAAGCCGGCTTTGCTGACGTTTGCCGCACTCAATTCGAAAGGGCATATGACCGGCGTTCACGGGTTGCCGCCCATGGTGATGAGCATGGTGGCAAAGTTGCGTCGCCACTTAGTCAATCACCCCCGTGATACCGGGGGTTGGCTTGAGTTGGCGCGGGCCAGCGTGGTGCTTGGTAATTTGAAGGATGCGCGCGACGCTTATGCGCATGCCTACAAGCTCGCGCCTGATGACGTGAATGTTCTCGCCAATTATGCGTGGCTTCTCTACACATCGCACCCCACTAAAACGACAGGTCTTGTCGATACCCTTTATCGGCGCTTGTATGCGCAAGACCCGAAACAGCAGGATGCGCTGTGGTTTTTGGGTCTATCCGCCTACAACCGCGGGCACCTCCATCGCACGTTGAGCTATTGGTTGAGGCTCGAGGCGGAATTGCCGCCCGGTAGCAAGGCGAAAATCGGGGTTAAGACGGCGGTGAGCGATATTCGTAAGCGGCTGGGCTTGCGGAGTAAGCCATCCTCGGGGGCTGTGCAGCGGCCACAGGCTGGAGTGAACCTTAAACCCCAAGCTGGCGCCCCATGAATTCAAAAGGCCTGTTTTCTGTCCGGGCGTTGTCGTGTGCGCGAGGCGATAAGACGCTCTTTGCGGGCCTATCCTTTCAGTTGAACGCCGGCGAGGCGCTCCATGTCCGCGGTCCCAACGGTCTTGGCAAGACCACGTTGCTGCGCGCCTTGTGCGGGCTTTCGCGACCAACGCGCGGCGACATCCGCTGGCGGGGAGAGCGCGTCTCCGACCTTGCTGAAGAGTTTACCGCAGAGGTGGCCTATGTCGGCCACTTAAACGGCATCCAAGGCGAACTGACGGTCCTCGAAAATTTGCAGACGGCAGCGCGTATCTTTGTGCGGCGCAAGGATAGCGCGGCCGATGTAGAGACAGCGCTTGCCCGCGTTGGGCTGACAACGTCTGCCGACCGGCCGGCCCGCCATCTCTCGCAAGGACAAAAGCGCCGTTTGGCTTTGGCGCGACTTTTGGTATTGCGCCGACCGTTCTGGATATTGGATGAGCCGTTTACGGCTTTAGATGCGGCGTCCGTGGAAGGATTGTCATCGATCATTGGGGAACATATGAGTACCGGAGGCCTTGCGCTTATTGTGTCGCATCAGGCCTTCGAGTTGCCGGGTATTCGCGATTTCGAGCTTGCGCGTTTCTGCAAGGCGCGGAGATGAAAGGCGGCCTATTTCACGCTATGCGCGCGGTATTTATGCGCGAACTTTTGGTGTTTTGGCGTCGGAGCACCGAGGTCATGACAGCGCTCGTGTTTTTTGTGATTGTCACGACCTTGTTTCCCTTGGCGGTGGGACCCGAGCGCCACGAACTTATGCTGATTGCGCCCGGGGTCTTATGGGTTGCGGCCCTGCTCGCGACCACGCTTTCGTTAAATCATCTGTTTGCGAGCGACTATCAGGATGGCAGCTTGGAGCAGCTTCTTATGAGTCCTTACCCCTTATCGGCCTTGGTTTTGGCGAAAATTGCCGCGCATTGGGTCCTTACCGGATTGCCGCTCGCCCTATTATCCCCGTTGTTGGCGATCCAAATGGCGTTGCCAACGAAGGCCATGGGGACGCTTGTGGGATCGCTGCTCTTAGGGACACCGATCTTAAGTTTGATCGGCGCGATACCGGCGGCGCTGACATTGGGTGTTCGCGGCGGCGGCGTTTTAGTTTCCCTGCTGGTGTTGCCGTTGTATACTCCGGTCTTAATCTTCGGTGCGGAGGCCGTCGCCGCTTCTGCGGGACAGGGCTTCGCATCGGTTGCGCATTTGTCTTTATTGGGGGCGTTTTTGGCGCTGGCTTTGAGTTTTGCTCCTTGGGCGAGTTCGGCGGCCTTGCGTGTGTCACTCGATTGATTAAATTCACTCATAAATACGGTGCGCCCAAGCGATTTTATCTGCTTGCCGGCAAGCTTGTGCCCTGGTTTGCGGCGCTTACGGCGCTGCTCATGGTGACCGGTCTGTATCTGGGTCTGTATTGGGCACCACCGGATTATCAGCAGGGCGATGCCTATCGCATCATGTTCGTGCACGTTCCGAATGCGTGGATGTCTATGATGGCCTATATGGCCATGGCGATTTTTGCAGCGAGCGGTTATATCTGGAATGTGCGTCTCGCGGATATGCTGGCCAAGGCAACGGCCCCGCTTGGCGCCTCGTTTACCCTGACCGCGCTCGTCACGGGCTCTTTGTGGGGTAAGCCCATGTGGGGTGCTTGGTGGGTGTGGGATGCGCGCCTGACATCGGAATTGATCCTGTTTTTCCTCTACGTCGGTTATATGGCGCTGCAAGCGAGCATTGACGACCCGCGTCGAGCGGCGCACGCGAGTGCCATTCTGGCGATAGTGGGCGTGGTGAATATCCCGATCATTCACTATTCCGTGTACTGGTGGCATACCTTGCATCAGCCGGCGTCACTTACGTTGACGAATCAGCCAAAAATCTACGCGACGATGCTGATACCGCTCATAGTCATGTCGATGGCCTTCATGTTTTTCTACTTGACGATGTTGTGTGTGCGCGTGCGTAGCGAAATTCTGCTGCGCGAGCAACACACGGATTGGGTGCGGAAGTTGATAAGGACAAGGCGATGACGTTTTCCCAATTTTTGGCCATGGGCGGCTTCGGTTTCTATGTGTGGAGCGCCTATGCCTTTGCGGGGGTGATGGTTTTGATCAACGTGGTACAACCCTTGATCCACGGACGGAAGGTGTGGCAGACGTTGCGTCGTGATCTGGATCGCGCGGGGGAGGACGAATGAGGAAGCAAAGTAAACGGCTGGTGTTTGTGTTGATCGGGCTTACGGGAGTCAGTGTCGCGACTTGGCTCATTCTCACGGCATTCCGCCATAACCTCGTTTTCTTTTATTCCCCAACCCAAGTCTTGGAAGGCAAGGCACCCAGTCACGGCGTCTTCCGTTTAGGCGGCTTGGTGAAGAAGGGTAGCATCAAAAAGAACGGCCTGAAGACGACATTCACGGTGACCGATCTCCGGCATAGCATGGTAGTGCATTACACCGGTATTCTTCCTGACCTTTTTCGCCAGGGGCAGGGTGTGGTGGTGCAAGGTCGGTTGGCAAGCTCATCGGTTTTTATGGCAAGTCAGGTGCTGGCCAAGCATGGCGCGAATTATATGCCGCCAGATGTCGAGGCAGAGCTTAAACATTCGATTGCAATGAAGGCCAAGGCACCGTCGTGAAAAAGTTTTTGATCCCGTTTGTCATATTTATCTTGATAGGAATCGCGTTGGGGCGGGGATTGTTTTTGAACCCGACCTACATCCCCTCGCCTTTGATCGGCAAACCGATGCCGGCCTTTTCCCTACCATTGGCGTCTACGCCCAAGGTCAATCTCAGCAATGCGGATCTGAAAGGGCATGTGACCCTGATTAATATTTTTGCCTCCTGGTGCGTGACTTGTAGGCAGGAGATGCCCACGCTGATACGTTTGCAGGGGCTGCATCTGGTGGCGCTTGTGGGCGTCGATTACAAAGATGCGCACGCCGGCCTGCGCCATTATCTCAATATTTATGGCGACCCCTATTCGACCATCGTGAGCGATAAGCGGGGGATGACGGCGATCAATTGGGGAATTTATGGCGTCCCTGAGACCTTCGTTATCAATAAGAAAGGTATTGTGGTGTACAAATTTGTGGGGCCCATCAGTGACCGCAAGTTAAACGACAAACTGATCCCGCTCGTTGAGCGTCTTAAGGCGCAGCCTGCTTAAGGCCCCCGTATCGATCTCGCGCTTAAATCGTCTGGCAAGATCTCAAAAGATGGGTAATAGATAGGTGCCGATTCTATGCACATTGTAGTTGCGATACCGACTACGGCACCACCGCAAACCCCTCGGCGCCGAAATCCCCGCCCAGCGCCGCTGCGGTAGCAAGACCGAGCCGGCGCATGAGGACGAACGAGGTGCAATCGGTGAAGCTGTAACGATGGTCGGGTCGGGCGCAAAATAGCTTCCAGGCGGCGTGTTCATCGCTGGCGGTGAGGCGCACCAAATCCACTTCGTCGGGGTTCAGGAGAACGGTACCCACCGCCTGGGCGGTACGGTGACCGAGCCGGTAGAGACAGAGGGAAACCGTTCCTTGACGCTCATGAGAATTGACCCAGGTCTGCTCACTTTTTCGGACCCACTGGGTGTGGGTGGGAAATCAACGGCTGCTCTACAGAGGGAAACCACGACCTTGCCCAATCAATGTGTTGCGCACTTCCATGCGAAGCCGTTCTTTGGTTTTCACCTGTTGGCGCGCGCCAACGGCTGGGTCAACTTTTGTGGGCACAAGCGAGTCCGTCTTCATGAGCGTCGAGGACCGTTTCATCAAGGATGAAGTTCGAGGTCACGAGACGGCCCGGAAAATCGGGCAGCACTGCCGCGATATCGGTATGTTGCGGTTGACGAAGGCGAGCCATGCGCTGGTGTCGACGAACGAACGCTCCATCAGCGCTTGTTCGCGACGCCGTAGGGGTGACGATCATGATCCTTGCCGCCGACCGCTGCATCGTCGCCGATGCCTTCAATCACTTCGAGGCGGCGGCGTGATGCCGAAGGAGGAGCGGCTAAGGCCTCACGAAGGATTTCCCGGAGCAGATCCGACAGGCTGCGGCTTTCACGCTCGGCGCGCGCGTGCAGAGCCTCGTACTGCCAATCATCGAGTAATAGCTGGGTTCTGTGCATGCATACATATTGCATTATACATCAGCCATCTGGAATAATAAGTCTGAACGTAACTACTCACCCCCTTAGGCATCAACGCTACCACGGTTCCGTCAAAGTCACGCCGCTAGCGCAGCACCTCGATCACCGAATGCCTGAGGCGAGCCCAGTCGATGGGGTGGGTGGCCAGAAACGGCTGGGGGACCGCTTTTTTGGGGAGAGTTTCTACCGAAGAGGCGATAGAATGCAAACGCCCACGGCGGGATGACACCGCGCTGTCCTTTTCTTCTGGCTTTATGGGCCCTACAGACGCAGCATCTCTAATACCTTGTCGGCCTGCGCCGCCAAGCCCCGCAGCGCCGCTTTGATGTTCGAGACGCGGAACAGCGCAATAGGCTGATGGCATAAGTTCCGCAGGCAGGCAGGGCCTATCTGACGGTGCTTGGGCGCAGATCCCGTTTGGCGTCTGTTTCCCCCTGTAAGCATCATGTAGCGTTCGATTTACGGTGGCCTTAAGGCGGGGCTCGCCTTGTGTGCCCCGAGCGGGCATCATGGGTGCGAGGGTACGGTGCGGAGGATCCTTATGAGCGGAAGCGAGGGCTTGGCCGCCCGGTTCACGATTGGGCAATTGGCGAAAGCGTGCGCAATCTCGGTGGAGGCGGTGCGGTTCTACGAGCGCAGGGGTCTTATCGAGCAGCCGGAAAGACCATATTCCGGTATCCGCCATTATCCGCAACAGATAGTAAAGCGCATTCAGTTTATCAAACACGCGCAGTCCTTGGGTTTCACTCTTCAAGAAGTGCATGAGATGCTGGCCCTGCGGGTCGACGATCCCGCGAGCTGTGGCGAGGTCCAGCGGCTTGCCGAAGACAAGCTCGCGCTTTTACGCTCCAAGATGGAGGCCTTGCGGTTTATGGAGGTTGTACTGGCAACGTTGGTGAATGATTGTCGCGAGCACCGCGACTCACGCGACCCCTGTCCAATTCTGGAGGCCGTTGAGGAGGGGGCGCTCGGCGGTGTTCCGAAGCCTTCTCCTTAACGGACCCGTTGAGGAAGCGGTAATCTATTTCGCGTATTGAAAACCCGCGAGCTCCAGCTCCGGTAATGTCCCCACGATGCCCGGGGTCAGGACGACGTTGGGTATGAGGTGATTCGTGAATTCGGCCGCCATGCGCTCGTGGCTCAGGTGGTCTGGATTGACCCCTTTCTTATGCAGCCCCATGGTTAATTCCCAGATCTCGTTATGACAACCGAGGAACACGGCCCCGCGCCGCTGAAGTACGGTAATGCTGTTGTCGTGTGGCGAGAACACCCCTTCTGCGTCTTCGTAATACTTGTTGTTCGCACGGGCAGCTGGCGGCTCATTGACGAGCGTGTTAGTTGGAAATTTACCCTTGGTGAGATCGCTGAAGCGATACTTGTCCCAAATAAAGGTATCGTATAGAGCGAGATGGGCGGAGCCGTGGGTTGCGGATACGCATAAAAAATTCGGGTGACGAAATGACCATATTTGCGTATTCATGGAATTGCGCATGAGATTTAACCAGGGGCTCGAGATCGCCGTATTATCCCAGACCTGTTTAGGACCGGCTCGGTAGTGTAAGACGAGATTCAGAGCCTCGCTGTCCCATTCTGATGGGCTTGTTAGGATCATAGGCACGGTTTTGAAGGCGCGTTTGCGGGGTGCGCGGGCGAGCGCGCTTGTCAGTTCATGAAGGCTTGGAGCGGAGCCCCATTCGAGGTCGCCAGGGGCGACCATGCGGGCGCTGGCGCCTCCGATTACGGCGGCACCAATGGCTGTGGCCCCGACTTGTTTTAAAAGATCACGTCTCGTTACCATAATGAAGACCTCCCTGTGTTTCGTAAAACCATTACTCCCTACCAGCAAAGTGGAGCTTACGCACAAATGGTCGAGGAGCATATAAAGCCGGATCGGCTTCGCTAAAGTAGCGGCGCATCCTGTGGAATGAATGGAGCTGACGCGGTTAAGATTCTGAGGTCGTCGGGAGTATCCACGTCTGCCAATATGCCGGAATCCGAGCACGGCACTTTGACGAGCAGATGACGGTACGCCTTGATAAGCGCAACGGCACCCGCGTCCCCTGTCAATGCTCCTAGTTGTGGGCCGAGGGCGCGCCCAAATCCCACCGGATGGCCGCGACGACTACCAAAATAGGGCGCGGCAATGATGGCTCCTGCGCGCAGTCTGGTTGCGACCGCTTGGGCGGTTTCTGGTTTGATATAGGGCATGTCAGCGAGGGCAACAAGCCAAGCTGTGGAGCCACCCGTAACGCGCACACCGAAAGCGAGGGTCGCGCCTTGGCCGCCTCGCGGATCAGGGCAGCATACGACCTCGAAGCCATGTCGGCGTAATTGCGCGGCAAGCACGAGATCGTCTGGTCGGACGATCGCTACAGCGCGATCTACCGCGCCAAGCAAGGAGCGTGCGCTGTGAATGGCAAGCGGCTCGTCGTCTGCCAGACGCTGAAGAAGTTTGGGGCTGCCAAACCGCTGGCTTTGCCCGGCGGCAAGAAGAAGTCCTGTAATCATAAAGATCGGGGTATCAAGCGTTGCGTGTACTGTCTTTTAATGTTGTTAACGTAGACCCACATGGTGCCACCTCTCTTTTGCGCGGGCTCAGTGTAGGGTTCATAAGTGCAGACTCCTATGAGACCTTTGGGGTTGCCGGGTCTGTGTCTTAGCTGCGCACTAAGATGGTCGTGCCGATCTGGGGCGATTGTCAAAGTAAAAGCGGCGAGCTGTCAGGATTCCGCGGGGTCGTTCGCTTTGTCGGCTTCTGGCATAAAGCGTAGGGAGATCGAATTGACGCAATGGCGTTCGCCAGTGGGCGGTGGCCCGTCGGGAAACACATGGCCGAGATGGCTATCGCAGCGGGCGCAACGAATTTCGGTACGCGCCATGCCATGGCTTAGGTCGTTTATTCTGCGCACATGTTCAGGGTCGAACGGTTGAGTAAAGCTTGGCCAGCCGGTCCCGGAATGAAACTTGTCGGCTGAACGAAAAAGGGGCAGGTCGCAGAGGCGACAGACAAACAGCCCTTCGCCGTGTTCGTCTAAGAGACCGCCACAGAAAGGCGCCTCAGTGCCTGAGGCCAAAAGCACGCGCCGCTCTTCTGCGGTTAAGCCCTGAATGCGTTGTTCGCGGACGGTGGCAGGAAGGACCTCCAAGTCGTAGCCCGAGGCCGAATGTCGCGCGCTGTTTTTGTGATCCATAAATGAGGTCCTTTAAGGAAGAGGCTTGGTCCGCAACATGTGAGCAAAGTAACGCCGCAATTTCTCGACCTTGGGCGTCGCGATATGGGTGATATAGGGTTGGCTCGGGTGGCAGGCCGCGTAATTGTGATGGTGCGCCTCAGCGAGATAGAAGGGTGCGAGGGGGACGACTTCGGTGACGATCGGTTCCTCGTGTATCTGACTTCGTGTCAGTTCCTCGATAGCGGTATGGGCGGCTATTCTCTGTTCATTATCAGCGTAGAAGATAGCCGAGCGGTACTGGCGCCCGCGATCGTTCCCTTGTCGGTCCTTTTGGGTAGGATCATGGGCGACAGAAAAAAAGACCTTAAGTAAGGCGTCATAGGTAATCTGGTTCTGGTCGTACTGGATACGCACGGCCTCGGCGTGATCCGTGCCGCCGGCACATACTTGTTCGTAATCGGCGGTGTCTTGGCTTCCGCCACAATAGCCTGGCTCGACCTTTAGGACGCCGCTCAGTTCACGAAAAACGGCCTCAAGACACCAGAAACAGCCGCCCGCGAGTACGGCTATGCCAACTGCCGGTGTGAGGCTTGTGTTGGCTTGGGTCGTGGATGTCTCGCTATGTCGTTCGGTCATGCTCAGTCCTCAAAGGCCGCCCCAGGGTATCATGAGCCACAAGGCTTGGCATGAACGCCTTGTACGCGAACTGCGCCACGCTCCTTTTATCCTAAACCCGTCCGGGTTTTTTACCTATCGATAGAACGGCGGAAGGTCGATTCATGGGACCTCGGGAGCCGCCCAATTCTTCAAGCACGATGTACTTGTCTTGGCGCCGTGAGCGGGGCACAATAGGTTCTACAAGAGGAAAAAACATGGTCTCTCGGGTCCTTACGCATAAAGACGATAACGCCAGCTGTCGCGCTGGTGTGGTTCTGGTCGTACGCGTATTGAGCGCCGGCGGCCGGAACGACCTTTTGTAAACGTCTTCTTAACCCGCCGGCAATCCGCCGGCGGGTTTCTTCGTATCAGTCGGCGGACTCCGGCCTTATCTGGAGTCAGACAATGACCGTAACTGGTGCGCAACTCCTCGTGAACATTCTCGAACGTCAGGGCGTGCGCCTTGTGGCAGGAATTCCCGGGGGAGCAATATTGCCGATTTACGATGCGCTTGCGCACTCACAACGCATTCGCCACGTCCTTGTGCGTCACGAGCAAGGCGCAGGTTTTGTGGCACAGGGCTTTGCGCGAGTAACGGGTGAAGCGGGTGTGTGTTTGGCGTCCTCGGGGCCTGGGGTCACCAACCTTTTGACGGCCGTTGCGGATGCTAAACGGGACTCTATTCCGCTTGTGGTCATTACGGGTCAGGTGCCACGGTCTATGCTGGGCACAGACGCCTTCCAGGAAGTGGATACGTACGGTCTTTCTCGCCTCGTCACGAAATACAGT
>Ga0307375_10001821_pt1 | contig 22581 bp, 18 predicted proteins | sample TR1MG_FD_202531 | JGI IMG/M metagenome (GOLD analysis project Ga0307375, IMG submission 202531) | Soil microbial communities from Risofladan, Vaasa, Finland - TR-1 | ecosystem: Environmental > Terrestrial > Soil > Coastal area > Acid sulfate soil | place: Finland: Risofladan, Vaasa | collected...
GTGGCGCTGGTGTTGGCAGGGCCGCTGTGGATGCAGGCGCAGCAGATGGCTGCGAAGAGCCCGCAGACAGCGAGCCTGCCGGATGCGCCGGCGGTGAGCCCGGGTGTCAGCTCCGGCGGCACAGCAGCGAATACGCAAAGCGCGCCCGCCACAGTTGCCGGGACGGTGCTAGACACGAACGGATCTGAGGTGCAGGGAGCAGACGTGCTGCTGACCAGGGACGGCGCGAAGGTAAGCGAGTTGCAGACGGGGGGCAACGGGGAGTTTTCCTTTGCGGGGTTGCCGCCGGGCGAGTTCCAACTGGCGGTGAGCGGGCAGGGGCTGGGAACGATCCATCGCTCGCTTCAGGTGAAGGCGGGCGATTTCCTGATTGTGCCGCACCTGCGGCTTCCGGTGGAAGGCGTGACGTCTGTGGTGCGGGTGGTTGCGAACCCGGAGACGGTGTCAGAAGAGCAGGTTAGCATTGCGGTGCATCAGCGGGTGCTGGGCGTGTTTCCGAATTTCTACAGCACCTACGACTGGCATGCGCCGCCGATGAAGCCGAAACAGAAGTTCCAGCTGGCGATGCGGTCGCTGGTGGACCCGGTGACGTTTTTCACTGTGGGCGCGGTGGCGGGAGCCGAGCAGTACAAGAACATCTTTCCGGGATTCGGGCAGGGCGCGCAGGGCTACGCGAAGCGCTACGGCGCGGCGTTTGCCGATGACGCGGCGGAACGGATTCTGGGCAATGCCCTCCTGCCCGCGGTGTTTCATCAGGACCCGCGATATTTCTACAAAGGCTCGGGCAGCCTGCACTCAAGATTCTTCTATGCGCTGGCCGCGGCGTTGATTACGCGAGGGGACAACGGGCACTGGGAACCGAACTACTCGCACGTGCTGGGCAGCTTTGCGGCGGGTGGCATTTCGAACCTGTATTACCCGTCGAGCAGCCGGGGCGTGTCGCTGATGGCAGTGAACGGGGCGATTGGTATTGCCAGCAATGCGGGGGAGAATGTGCTGCGCGAGTTTGTGCTGAAGCGGTTCACGACGCACTCGTCGGACGGCACAAATCCGTGAGGGTGCGCTAGTCGTAGCGCTCGGAGACGATCTGTTTGCGATGCCAGCCGAAGCCGGCGAGGCACTGGCGCACGCTATTCACCATGGGGTGCAGGCCGCAAATGTACGCATAGACATCAAAATGCAAACTTGCGGCAGGCGTAGCGGGGTCCGGCGGCGGCAGGGGCAGCGATTGGCCGAGGCGGGCGGCGCGCTGCTGGACGATGCGCGCGACGTGATCCTGCACGTAGCCGCGCAGGCCGGTCCAGCTTTGAGCGGCGCGGCTGAGTGTGGGCAGATAGTGAAAATTGGGGTGCGCTGCGGCGAGCGCTTCGAACTCCTCGCGATAGTAAAGTTCAGATTCATGACGTGTGCCGTAGACGAGCCAGATGTCGCGGCCTTCGCTGCGGTCTGGTCCATCCTGCGGAAAGAGCCATTGCGCGAAGCCGCGGATGGGCGCGATGCCGGTGCCGGTGGCGACGAGGATGGAGTCTGTGAGCGACTGGCGGAGGGTGAAGAAGCCGTTGGGTCCGTAGACCTGGATGGTCTGGTGGACGTTGAGATCGGGCAGGTCGGCGAGGTAGTTGGAGAAGTAGCCGTCCTGGACGCGGTTGACGCAGAGCTCGAAGCGGTTGCCGTTGGGCGCGGAGGCGAGCGAGTAGGCGCGGGTCTGCTGCTTGCCGTGCTGGTCCTGCCCGACGAGCGTGATGAACTGGCCTGGCGCGAAGGCGAAGCTGCTCAGATCGTCAAGGACGAAATCAAAGTGGAAGCATTGCGCGGATTCTGAGAGGCACTGCTTGTGCGCCAGTCGTGCGGTGAGGAGCTCTTGCGCCAAAATGAATTCTCGCCTGGATGAAAGGATGCGGCCGGGGATGCGCCAAGGGCAGTATCGCCAGAGGGACGCGGAGATGGCAAGGCGCGCTAGCCGTGGACCCGGGCGAGAGCGTGCCAGCAGAGCTGCATGCCCATGGCAAACAGCCAAAGTGAGAGAGCAAGGCGCATGACGCGCGCGGGGATGCGCGGGGCGAGTCCGCTGCCAGCCAGGGCGCCGAGGACGCCGCCGGCGACGAGCTGCAGGAGGAGCGCCAAATCGAGGCCGCCGTGGCTGATGTGGAGCGAGCCGCCGATGAGAGCAAGGCAGAGGCCGAATGCGAGGTCCGTGCCGACAACCTGCGCGGGTTCCAGCGGCGAAAGACCGAGCAAGGCCAGTGTGCCGAGCGCGCCGGCGCCTGAGGAGGAGAAGCCCACTTCCGCGCCGACAGGCAGCATGGCCGCGGCCAGCAGTGCGGGCCGGGAGCGGCGCGCGCCGCCCTGGACGCCGGGACGGAAGTGCCGATAGATGTGCCAGGCCGAGGAGATTGCGATCATAGCGCCGAGAGCGAGATAGAGCCAGAAGTTGTTGCCGGGGCCGCGGGCGACGCGCTGAAAGACTTCCGCACCAAAGATGACGCCGGGCACGCCGGCCAGCAGCATTACGCCGAGGGTGTGCCAGACGACATTCCGCCGCCACACCTGCACAGGCACGACGACCAGCTTGACGGCCGCCGAGTACGCAAGCGCCGTTCCGATGGCGGCCGGGACCGGCACATGCAGAAACAGGATCAGCATGGGCGCGATGATGGTTCCGGCGCCGACGCCGGTGATGGCGATGAGCGCGGCGATGGCGAAACCGAGGACAAGCTCCATTGCGATCTCCGGCTACGAAGCCTGAATGTGAATGCCGCACTCGAGCTTTTGGCCGGACCAGCGCCCGGAGCGCGGATCGGCGGGGTCAAAGGGGAGCGAGGTGCAGGGCTGGCAGCCGATGCTGGTGTAGCCCTGGTCGTAGAGCGAGAGCAGTGGGATGGCATGCGCCTCGGCGTACTGCCACACGTCGCGCGTGGTCCACTCTGCCAGCGGACTGAGCTTGGCGAGCTGTTGGCCGGACGGAAGCGCGAAGGATTCTTCCGGCTGCAGGTTGGCGCGTGATTTGGATTGCTGACGACGCAGGCCGGTGACCCAGACACGATAGCCCGCGAGCGCACTGAAGAGCGGGCCGACTTTGCGCAGCGCGCAGCACTTGTCGGGAGCGATTTGATTCAGGATGCCGAACTGCGCTTCCTGGTTGGCGACGGACTGCTCCGGCACAACGTTGACAAGGTTCAGCTTCCAATCGGCGGCCATGCGGTCGCGATAAGTGAGCGTTTCCGCGAAGTGATAGCCGGTCTCCAGGAAAAGCACGGGGACATCCGGAAGAATTTCGCGCACCATGTGGAGGACGACGATGTCCTCGGCCTGGAAGCTGCTGGTGACGCAGACATCCGCGGTATTCTTCAATCGCTCCAGCAGGAACTCGCGCGCTGTACTGGCGCGCTGTTTCACATCAGATGCCAAGTCCGTCGTCATTGATATCTTCTCCATTGGGAATTGCGCCGAGGCGCTCAATTTCATCGAGGATCGCATCCGGCTCTTCAAAGGCCAGCGCGTGGGGAGTGGTGTTGGCAACATGCGCCGCGGTGAGGGTAATGGGGGCGGGCTCGTCACTCTCCAGCAGCACAAAGGCGCCGAGCCGGGCGATGGCCACCAGCGAGGGCGACAAGGGAACGCGGGTGCGAAGGACAACAGCGCCAGACTGAAGCAGTGACCGCTCGAGTTCGGCAGCCAGATGCGCGCGGTTGCCCAGTGCGAGCAGGCCTCGGGGCGCGCGATCATTTTCTGAACCGGTGGCGGTCGCGTCTGCAATGGTGCGAATCATGCCGGCGCCCGCGGTGGCATTGTCCTCTGGATCAATCAGGATGAAGCTTCCGGTGGTGCGGCTCGAGCGATAGAGATCCGCCATGAGAGGACGGCTGGTTTCGATGACGACCTCGCCGATGTCATTGAGGCCGAGCTGATCTGCAGGGCGCTCCTCCAGGTTGACAACATCCATGCGCGAACGGATGGAGACGACGTGGGCGCGCACGGTCTGCGTGGTGTGCTTGAGCAGATAGGTCGATCCGGGGCGAAGCGGCCTGGCGTGCATCCATACCACGGTGGCTTGAAAATGCCGGGTCCGGTGCGGAAGATCGGCGATCGATGCAATCATTTCTCCGCGGCTGACATCGACTTCATCTTCCAGGGTGAGAACGACCGATTGCGGCGCGCTGGCCTGCGCCAGATCGCCATCCCACGTGGCAATGGAACGGACGCGCGTGCGGCGGCCGGATGGCAGAGCAACCACTTCATCGCCCGGACGCACGGTGCCGGCGGTGATTTGTCCGGCGAATCCGCGGAAGTCCTGATGCGGACGGATGACGCGCTGCACGGGAAAGCGGAGGCTGGTTTGCGTGCGCTCGATGGCGAGCGGCACGGTCTCCAGCAGTTCCATCAGGCTGGGCCCGGTGTACCAGGGCATGCGGCTGCTGCGATGGACGATGTTGTCGCCCTCGAGCGCGCTGACGGGGACGGCGATGAGCTCGGGAATCTGCAGGCGATGGGCCAGTGCGCGCAGCGACTGCTGATGTTGCTCAAAGACTTCCCCGGAGAAGTCCATGAGGTCCATTTTGTTGATGGCGGCGATGACGGTGGGGATGCCGAGCAGCGCGGCGATACAGGCGTGGCGACGAGTCTGGTCGAGGATGCCCTTACGCGCGTCGACGAGAACGATGGCGACGTCTGCGGTGGAGGCTCCAGTGGCCATGTTGCGTGTGTACTGCTCGTGGCCGGGGGTGTCCGCGATGATGAATTTGCGTTTGGGAGTAGAGAAGAAGCGATAGGCGACGTCGATGGTGATGCCCTGCTCGCGCTCGGCGCGGAGACCGTCTGTGAGCAGAGCGAAATCAATGGCCGAGTTGCGGGTGACGGACTGGATGTGGTCGTCGTAGACGTTGCGTGAGTCATACAGCAGGCGGCCGATGAGGGTGGACTTTCCGTCGTCCACGCTGCCGGCGGTGCTGAAACGCAGCAGGTCCTTGCCGCGCTCGGCTTCCAGATGCTGCTCGATGCGGAGATCGGAATCGTCGGCCAGCAGCGCGCTTGCGGCGATGCTTTCTTCGGTGGTGCTCATTAGAAGTAGCCCTCGCGTTTCTTCAGCTCCATGGAGCCATCCTGGTCGTGGTCAATGATGCGATTGGCGCGCTCGGAGTTTCGCACTTCCATGAGCTCAGCGATGATTTTGGGAACGGTGTCAGCATCTGAGCGGATGGCGCCGGTGCAGGGGCTGCAGCCGAGCGAACGGAGGCGACACTTGACCCACTGCTCTTCTCCCGGCAGGCCCTTGACGAAAGGCTGCTCGGCGGGGATGAGGCCGTCGGAGCGGACGAGCATGCGGCGCTCCTTTGCCAGATAAAGCGGCACGATGGGAATGTTTTCGAGATGGATGTAATGCCAGATGTCGAGCTCGGTCCAGTTGGAAAGCGGGAAGACGCGAATGCTTTCGCCGGGGGCGATGCGCGCGTTGAAAAGGCTCCACAGTTCGGGGCGCTGATTCTTGGGGTCCCACTGGCCGGCCGCGTCGCGGAAGGAGAAGATGCGCTCTTTGGCGCGGGATTTTTCTTCGTCGCGGCGCGCGCCGCCGAAGGCTGCGTCAAAGCCGTGAGCGCGGAGTGCGTCGAGCAGAGCCTGAGTCTTGAGCAGGCCGCAGCAGCGCTGAGTGCCCAGGGCAACGGGATTGGCGCCGTTCGCGAGAGCCTCCTCATTGCGCCAGACGATGAGCTTGACGCCAAGCTCGGCGGTGTAGCGGTCACGGAATTCGAGCATCTCGCGGAACTTGTAGCCGGTGTCCACGTGGAGCAGGGGAAACGGAATGGGGCCGGGATGGAAGGCCTTCTGCGCAAGGCGCAGCATGACGGAGGAGTCCTTGCCGATGGAGTAGAGCATGACCGGGCGCTGGAACTCCGACGCGACCTCACGGAGGATGTGAATGCTTTCGGCTTCGAGCAGCTGCAGGTGCGTGAGCCGATCTTTGACGCTCATGAATGTGCCTCCCGAAGAGCCTGGACGTGGAGCAGAGCGCGCTGCGCGGGCCCACGCGACGGTATGCGGCGGGCGGGGCTGCGGGCGGTTGCGGGGAACATGGTCAAGGGCTCTCCAGTGTGTGTTTTGTGCGGAAAAAGAAAAAACCCGCGGCGGCAGGGACTCTGCAGCGCGGGCTTATGGGGATGGAACTGAGTTTAGTTCTGGCTTACCCCACACACCGGCGCACTGCGCAACAACATGCGCAACCCATGGCCGGGGTGGAGCAGAAACTCATAGGCCCACTATATCGGTAGTCGGGCGCGGGGTCAACTGCCGCAAGCGCAAAGGCTGCCCGCGGGAGGGAGCAGAAGTGGGCCTGCCGCGGAGGCAACGGCTGCTCCGGCAGGCACTTGGGGCCGCGGTGGGCGGGGGAGACTAGGCCAGCCCGTCAATGTCGGCGGCGAGGTCGAAGTCCTTTGCGGTGATGCCGCCGGCGTCATGCGTGACCAGGGCGATTCGGACGCGGTTGTAGCGGATGTCGATGTCCGGATGATGGCCTGCCTCTTCCGCGAGCGTTCCGATCTGGTTGACGAAGGCGAGCGCGGCGACGAAATCCGGGAGCTTGAAGACGCGCTCCAATGCGCCGGAGACAACCTGCCAGGATGGCAAAGTGACGAGGCGCGTGGCGACTTCCTGCTGAGAAAGAGCGGACATGCGAAGACCTCCTGAAGGATGAGAAGCGAGCAGCGCGCCAGAATGCGCCGCGAACGACACAGCCCGGCAGGTTTGCACACTCTATGGTTGCACGATCAGGTAATGTGTGGAGCCGCAAATGTTGCTCAGGAGGAGCACGCACGGGCAGCCGCGCTGCGGCGATTTGCAGCGGCTGGAGAACACGGATGCAGACCGATCCAAAGAAGAACGGGACGGGCCTGCGGCCAGGGCTGGGGCGCACGCGGAGCGGATGGTTCGGATGAGAAAGGTATTCCAACGCGAAACGGATGGGCTACACTATTGGACAACCGCGAAAAGTCCAGTTCACGACGCGACCCCTAAAGCGATGCCTGACCAAAAGCCCAACTGGCGAATTCTGATTCCCGTGCTGCTGATTGTTCTGCTGCTGGGGACAACGTTTGGTGCGGTCTGTCATACGCATGTGAATTGTTCGCCGTTGAACTGCCCGCTTTGCCATCTTGCCATTGAGCCATCGGTGGCAGGGGCTCCGTCCAACTGCATGATTACTGCTGGCAGCGGACCGGAAGTGGAGCCGGTACGCCAGATGGCGCGCATGGCTGTGCAGCGGATTCCCGCGCGCGCGCCGCCCGCTTAGTTCCTCCTCTCGCCTCAATGCCCCGAGGGGCATAACCCATTTTGTGCAGTTCCCTGCTTCAAGGAGAGTGAACGCCTATGCGCTCGCAACCTTTGCGCTATTCGCTTCTTTTGGCTGCGCTGCTGGTTTCCATGGAAACCGCGGCCCAGTCGCCCCCGCAACAGAGCTCGTCCCCACCGGCGCCAACGGCACAGACGCTGGCGCAGAAGCCGGGCGCACCGATGATCACGCTGGACGAGGCCATCCGCATGGCGCGCGACCACAATCACACGCTGCAGGCGGCGCGGACAACGATTGATCAGAGCAAGGCGGAGGAGAAGACGGCGAATCTGCGGCCGAATCCTGTGCTGGTGGCCGACTCTGACTTTCTGCCGGTGTTCCAGCCGAGCAACTTCAGCCGGGACTACTTCGACAACCTGGCGCAGTTTGACCTGGGCATGAGCTACCTGTTTGAGCGCGGAAAGAAGCGGCAGCACCGGCAGCAGGCGGCCCGGGACGTAACCGCGGTGACGCAAGCACAGGTGGCCGACAGCGAGCGCGGCCTGTCCTACAGCGTGGCGACGCAGTTCATCAGTGTGGAACTGGCCGAATCCACGCTGGCTCTGGCGGAGCGGGATTTGAAGAGCTTCCAGCAGACGGTGACGATTGCCGAGGCGCGCTACAAGGCCGGCGACATTGGCAACGGCGACCTGCTTAAGATCAAGCTGCAGATGCTTCAGTTTGAGACCGATGTTTCCGCGGCAAAGCTGGCGCGGGTGCAGGGGCTCAGCGACCTGCGGCAACTGCTGGGGTACGAGTCCGTGAGCGCCGACTACGATGTGGCGGGCTCCTTTGCGTATGTCCCTGTGACTGGAAACGTGGACGACTTTGAGGCGAAGGCCCTGCAGAATCGGCCGGACCTGCGTGCGGCGCAACTGGGCGTGACTGCGGCCAGCAGCCAGCTGGCGCTGCAGAAGGCGAACAGCAAGCAGGACGTGACGGCGCAGCTAACTTACTCGCACCTTGCTTACCTGAGCGATGTTTCTGTGCTGGGGCAGATACCGCTTCCGTTTTTTGACCGCAACCAAGGCGAGATTGCACGGGCGCGCTACGGAGTGTCCCAGGCGCAGGAGCAGGTGAAGGCCGCAAATGGGCAGGTGCTGACCGACGTGCGCGATGCCTACGAGAGCCTGCGCTCGAACGACCAGATTGTGAGCTTGTATCGCTCCGGATACCTGGACGAGGCGCAGCAATCGCGCGACATCAGCGAGTATGCGTACCGGCGCGGCGCAGCCAGCCTGCTGGATTTTCTGGATGCGGAGCGAAGCTATCGCACTACGGAGCTTGGTTATCGCCAGGCGCTGGCTTCGTATCTGGATGCACTGGAACAACTGCGGGAAGCCGTGGGAACGAGGAGCCTGCCATGAGGAATAGATTCCATTTTTCTTGCCGGTCCAAGGTCGCGGGCGCATTGGCGCTGACGGCCCTTCTGGCGCTGACGGCCTGCCATGGGGGCAGCTCGGGAAGTGCCGGCGAGATGACCTCGTTCTCGACGAACGCGTCCAAGTCCGACACGCCGAGACTGTTTACCATTCCGGAAAACCAGAAGGGACATGTGCAGGTGGTGACGGTGGCCCCGACGACGCTGACGCGCACGCTGCGGCTGACGGGGGCCGTGGCGTACAACGCCTTCAAAACCACGCCGGTGATTACACAGGTGGGCGGACCGGTGAGCCGCATCCTGGTGGTTCCGGGCGAACGCGTGCGTGCCGGCCAGGCCATGCTGGACGTGACCAGCCCGGACTACTCGCAGCTGCTGGACGCATATCTGAAGGCTGCCGACAGCTACCGGCTGGCGGAGAAGAATTATGCGCGCGCGAAGGACCTCTTCCAGCATCAGGCGATTGCCGAGCGCGATCTGGAACAGGCGGAGTCTGACCGGAACCAGGCAAAGGCCGATTTGGACTCTGCCGAGCAGGGGATGAAGATTCTTGGTATCCGGGATCCATCGCAGCTGCAGAAGTCGGCGAGTTCGGCGGAGATTCCGGTGCTGGCGCCGATTGGCGGAGAAGTGGTGGAGCGGCTGGTGGCGCCGGGACAGGTGGTGCAGGCGGGGCAGACGCAGGCCTTCACCATCTCTGACCTGAGCACGGTGTGGGTGCTGGCAAATGTGTACCAGGCGGACCTTGCCTATGTGCGTGCGGGCCAGGATGTGACGGTGTCCACGGATGCGTATCCGGAAAGTTTTCACGGGCGCATCTCCTACGTTTCTCCGGCGCTGGACCCGAACACGCGGACCCTGCAGGCGCGCATTGTGGTGGACAATCCCGGAGAAAAGCTGAAGAAGGACATGTACTGCACGGTGACGGTGACGGCCGGGAAACTGGCCAACGCGGTGACCGTGCCCAACGCCTCGGTGCTTCGCGATGACGACAACCAGCCGTTTGTGTACGTGGCCAGCGGGGACAACCAGTTTGGCCGGCGAGATGTGGAACTGGGCGAGAGCCAGGACGGGCAAACGCAAATTGTGAAGGGACTTTCAGCCGGCGAGAAGGTAGTGGGCGACGGCAGCCTGTTCCTGCAGTTTGCCAATTCGCTGCAGCACTGAGGAGGCGGCCGGGCATGATTCATCGTATTGTGAAGTTTGCGCTGCAGCAGAAGGTGCTGATCCTGATGCTGGTGGCGTTTATCACGGCGGGCGGCATTGTTTCCTTTGTTCACATGCCGGTGGACGCGTATCCGGATCTTTCGCCGCCGATGGTGGAGATCATCACGCAGTGGCCGGGCCACGCCGCCGAGGAGGTGGAGCGACTGGTGACTGTTCCCACGGAAGTGGAGATGAACGGCGCACCGAAGATGAAGGTGATGCGCTCCATCTCGCTCTACGGATTGTCGGACGTAATCCTGACCTTCCAGGATGGCACGGACGACTACTTTGCACGGGAAGTGGTGTTCCAGCGGCTGAGCGACGTGGCGTTTCCGCAGGGCGTTGCGCCGTCCCTGGCGCCGCTGACCAGCCCCTCCGGACTGGTGTACCGCTACGTGCTGCAGAGTCCGGACCGCACGCCGCAAGAACTGAAGACCATTGAAGACTGGATGGTGGATCGGGAATACAAGCAGGTTCCGGGCGTGGCCGATGACTCCGGCTTTGGCGGCACGGTGATGCAGTACCAGGTACTGCTGGACCCGGCGAAGCTCTACGCCTACCACATCACGGTTCCGGCGGTGCTGCAGCAACTTTCCGTCAACAACTCCAATGCCGGAGGAGGATTCTATTCGCAGGGCGGGCAGTTCTACTATGTGCGCGGCATCGGCCTGATCCGCGACACCTCCGACATCGGCAACATCGTGGTGGGCTCACAGAATGGCGTGCCAGTGCGCGTCCGCGATATTGGCGAAGTAACGATTGGCCACGCGCCGCGGCTGGGCGAGTTCGGCTTTAACAAGACGGATGACGCGGTGGAAGGCGTCATCATGATGCGTCGCGGAGAACAGACCCAGAACGTGCTGAAGGGCGTGGAAGCGAAGACGCGGCAGCTGAACGATAGCATTCTGCCGCCGGACGTGAAGGTGCGCCCCTACTACGACCGCAGCGACCTGGTACACCTGACCATCCACACGGTGGAGCACAACATGGTGCTGGGCATGATCCTGGTGCTCGTGGTGCTGATGATCTTCCTGGTGAGCGTGCGGGCCGCGGTGATTGTGGCGTTGACCATCCCGCTGTCGCTCTTGTTTTCCTTCATCTTTCTGCATGCGCGCGGCATTCCCGCGAACCTGCTTTCGATTGGCGCCATCGACTTTGGAATTCTGATTGACGGCACGCTGGTGATGGTGGAAAACATCTTCCGCGAGCTGGGCGACCGGGAAGGGCAGGCCTATTCTCTGGAGGATGTGATTCGGACCGCGGCCAAGGATGTAGACCGGCCGATCTTCTACTCCGTAGCAGTAATCATTGCTGGCTACCTGCCGATTTATGCGCTTGGCGGGCCTTCCGGCAAGCTGTTCAAGCCGATGGCGGACACGGTTGCGATTGCGCTGGTGGGCGCGCTGATCCTGACGCTGACGTTTGTGCCAGTGATGTGCGCGTACTGGTTCAAGAAGGGCGTGCATGAGCGCGCGAACAAGCCGTTCGAGTGGGTCCGCGACAAGTACGCGGTGCAACTGGAGTGGTGCCTGGATCATCCGAGGGCGACGATGATCGGCTCCACGCTGATCTTTATTGCGTCGATCGCGCTGGTGCCGTTCATCGGCGGAGAATTCATGCCGCATCTGGATGAAGGGGCGCTGTGGATTCGCGCGACCATGCCGTACACCGTCTCTTATGAAACAGCGAGCAAATTTTCTCCGCAGGTTCGGAACCTGCTGCTGCAGTATCCGATGGTGACCGACGTGGGCTCAGAGCTGGGCCGACCGGACGACGGAACGGACGCCACGGGCTTCTTCAACGACGAGTTCTACGTGGGTTTGAGACCCTATGACGATCCCTCGTGGCAGAAGAGTTCCATCCACACCAAGGCCGAACTGACAGCGGACATTCAAAAGCATCTGGAGGCCTACCCGGGTGTGATTTTCAACTACACGCAGCCGGCCGAAGACGCCGTGGACGAAGCGCTGACCGGGCTGAAGAGCGCGCTGGCGGTGAAGATTTACGGGCCGGACCTGAATGTTCTGCAAACCAAGGCTCTTGAGATCAAGCGGCGGCTGGCGAAGGTGCCGGGCTTCAAGGAGCTGACGGTGGTGCGTGAGCTGGGACAGCCGAGCCTGCTGATTGACGTGGACCGCGACAAGATTGCGCGCTACGGCATCAACGTGTCAGACGTGGAGGCCGTGGTGCAAACCGCGGTGGGCGGGCAGGCTGCAACGCAGGTGATCCAGGGCGAAAAACTGTTTGACCTAGTGGTGCGAATGAAGCCGGAGTTCCGCCAGAGCGCGGCGCAGATTGGCACGCTGCTGGTGGGGACGCCGACGGGCCAGCAGATTCCGCTGAGCGAGCTCGCGAAGATTCACGAGGCCGCCGGCGCTTCCTTCATCTACCGCGAGGACAACTCGCGCTACATTGGCGTGCAGTACAGCGTGGAAGGGCGCGACCTGCAGAGCACGGTGCAGGCGGGGCAGAAGGCAATTTCCGACATCACGCGGACCTTGCCGGCCGGTTACCGGCTGACCTGGGGCGGCGAGTACGGCGAACTGCTGGAAGCGCAGCACCAGATGGAGTACATTGGCCCCCTGTCAGTGCTGCTGATCTTCATGATTCTGTTTGCACTCTACGGCAACTTCAAGTTTCCGATCACGATTGCGCTGGGGGTGATTCTGACGGTGCCGGCGGGCGCGTTTCTGGCGCTGAAACTGACGCATACGCCGTTCAGTGCCTCGTCCGCGCTGGGCATGCTGGCGCTGATGGGTGTCTCTGTGGAGACTGCGGTGATTCTTGTCTCCTACATCAATAAGCTGCGCCTGGAGAATAAGGACATCCGGACGGCGACGCGGGAGGCTTCCCTGCTGCGGCTGCGGCCCATCATGATGACGGCACTTGTGGCGTGCCTGGGGCTGCTGCCGGCGGCCTTGTCGACGGGCGTCGGATCGGACACGCAGCGGCCCTTCGCGATTGTGATTGTGGCTGGGCTGGTTTCGCGACTGGTGCTGGGCTTCTTTGTGAATCCGGTGCTGTATGAGATGGTGGCTCGGGAAGGCGACGTGCTGAAGGTGTAGCCGCAGGCTACTCGACGGTGACGGACTTGGCGAGGTTGCGCGGTTGATCGACGTCGCAGCCGCGGCGCACGGCGATGTAATACGCCAGCAACTGCAGCGGGACAATCTCAAGGAGCGGCGAGAGCAACTCGACGGCGTGGGGCACGTGGATGACGTGCTCGACGAGGCCGCCGATGGTGGTGTCGCCTTCCGTGGCCACGGCGATGACACGGCCGGAGCGCGCGGTGACCTCCTGGATGTTGGAGAGTGTCTTCTCGTAGCGCAGGCGGGACGCGGGATCGGCATGGTCACACGTGGCCAACACAACAACGGGCAACGTTTCGTCAATGAGCGCGTTGGGGCCGTGCTTCATTTCTCCGGCGGGATAGCCTTCCGCATGGATGTAGGAAATTTCCTTGAGTTTGAGCGCGCCCTCGAGCGCGATGGGGAAATGAATGCCGCGACCGAGATAGAGAAAGTCGCGCGCGGTGGAGAACTCCTTGGCAAGCTGCTCGCACTGGGTGGCGCAGACGGGCAGAAGGTCCATCATTTTTGCGGGAATGCGGCCCAGCTCCTCAATGAGCGCGATGGAGCGGGCTGCGTCCAGAGTGCCGCGGAGCTGGCCGAGCTTGAGCGCGAGCAGGAAGAGCGCGGTGAGCTGAGAAGTGAAGGCCTTGGTGGAGGCGACGCCGATTTCCGGGCCAGCGTGGGTGTAAATGGCGCCGTGGGCCTCGCGCGCCACCATGGCGTCGACCACGTTGCAGATGGCCACGGTTTTGGAGCCGAGGGTCTTCATTTCGCGCTGCGCGGCGAGGGTGTCGGCGGTTTCTCCGGACTGGGTGATGAGCAAACCCAGAGCTCCGGGGCTGGCGATGGGTTCGCGGTAGCGGTACTCGCTGGCGTAGTCCACGTCGACGGGCAGGCGCGCAAGGCGCTCAATCATGTACTTGCCGGTGAGCGCGGCGTGCCAACTGGTGCCGCAGGCGGCAATGTTGATGCTGGTGGCTGCGGCCAGCGCGGCGTCGTCGATATCCATTTCGCCGAGGAAGACGGTGCCGGAGTCCAGAGAGACGCGGCCGAGCGTAGTGTCACGGATGGCGCGCGGCTGCTCCCAGATTTCCTTGAGCATGAAGTGCTTGTAGCCGCCTTTTTCCGCCTGGATGGGGTCCCACTGGATGCGCGTTAGCTGGCGCTCGACGGGGTTGCCGTCAAAGTCAGTAAACTGCACGCCGTCGCGGGTGAGGATGGCCATATCACCGTCGGCGAGGAAGTAAATGTTGCGGGTGTAATGGAGGATGCCGGGAACGTCAGAAGCGACGAAGGACTCGCCCTCGCCCACGCCGACGACGACCGGCGGCCCGGAGCGGGCAGCGATGATTTTGTCCGGCTCTGCGGCGGAGAGGATGCCGAGGGCGAAGGCTCCGGTGAGCCGCTTGACGGCGAGGCGGACGGCGGCCTCGAGCGAGAGGGGCTTGCCGGCGGCGTCGGCGTCCTTCTGCAGCTGCTCAATGAGGTGCGCGATGACTTCGGTATCGGTTTCCGTGACGAACTTGTGGCCCTGCGCGGTGAGCTCTTGCTTGAGCGTGAGGTAGTTCTCCACGATGCCGTTGTGGACGACGACCAGGCGACCGGTGCAGTCGCGGTGGGGATGGGCGTTTTCCTCGGTGGGGCGGCCATGGGTGGCCCAGCGGGTGTGGCCAATGCCGAAGGTACCCTCCAGCGGGTGCTCGCGGAGAACTTCCTCAAGCCGCTGCAACTTGCCGGGGGCGCGCGAGACGCGGAGGGTTGCCGAATCCGGGCTGCCGACAGCGATGCCCGCCGAGTCATAGCCGCGATACTCAAGACGCCGAAGCCCCTCGAGGATGACCGGAACCACTGGCCTGGAGCCTACATAACCAACAATGCCGCACATGCAACGATTTTAAGCGACGTCAACCCCAAAGGGGGTCTGGAAGCGGAAAGGGAAAGGGTACGAAGGAGGCAGATGAGGGGCTATTCCTCAATGCGGTATGTAAATTCCTCGATCACCGGGTTGGTGAGCACCTCGCGCGCGATGCGCTCCACCTGGGCTCGAGCCGCCTCTACGGACAGACCAACTGCAAGGGATAGGGCAAAATACTTGCCTTGGCGCACGGCAGTAACATCTGCGAAGCCGATCTTGCGGAGGGCATTCTGAATGGTTTGACCCTGGGGATCCAGGACCGATGGCTTCGGCGTGACATAGACATGGGCCTTCATCATCGCTGATTATAGAGGTTCCGGCAGATGGTCGGAGGATGCTGTGGCGATTTCCCGCCCTGACGTCAAGGAATCCCCGGGCGGACCGGAGCCTGCCGGCCAAGGCAGACCGGGCAGACGGGAGTCCCGGCGCGGAGCAGAACGCCGTTCCTGAATGATTCGGCCCGGAGACGACGGTGCCGGACCGAACCTTCCCCAAGGAGAAGTGGGACGCATGGTGAACTATCTGGAGTTGCCAATCGGCGAACGGTCCCCTGAAGTATTTCGGGCCGTGATCGAGATTCCCAAGGACGCAACGAACAAGTATGAATATGACAAGCAGTTGCACGTCTTCAAGCTGGACCGCAATCTGCATTCTCCGGTGCACTACCCGGGCGACTATGGGTTTATTCCCTCCACGCTGAGCGATGACGGCGACCCACTGGATGTGCTGGTGCTGGTTCCGAGCCACACGTTTCCGGGCTGCGTGCACGAGGTTCGGCCGATCGGACTGCTGGAGATGCTGGACCAGGGCATTCTGGACGAGAAGGTGCTGGCCGTAGGCAAAAACAACCCGCGGTACTCGAATGTGTGGAACTACACCGACATATATCCGCACATGCTGAAAGAGATTACGCACTTCTTTTCCATCTACAAGGACCTGGAAGGCAAGCGCGTGGAAGTGAAGGGCTGGCATGACGCGGCGTATGCGCGCGACCACGTTTTGCGGGCGGTGAAGATGTTTGACGACGCGAAGACAAAACAGGCGGGCAAGGAAAAGCACAGCAAGTAAGGCTGGCGCTGGGTTACTCTGACGCGGGAACCGCCTCTGGGCGGCGGCGGACCAGGGGCAGCGCGGTGCACCAGTAGAGCACCGGGCCCAGCAGCGCCACCAGCAAAGCAAACAGCAGTGCGGAGAAGGAGCCCGTCAGCTTCTCCGCGCGCGAGGCCCACAGAGCGTACCCAATGAGCAGAGCCGGCCCCACGGCGAGGGTGCAGGCAAAAGCCAGGTTGCCTGCCTTGAAGGGCCGCTCCAACTCGGGCTCACGCAGGCGAAGCACAATCAAGGCAACAAACTCCAGCATGAGGCTTGAGCCGTAGAGGATCAGGTCAATGGAGATGAGCCGCTCAAACGGAAGGCGGAGGGCAAGCGCCCATGCCAGGCCGCAGAGCAGCACACTTACCCAGGGCACGCCGCGCCGATTTTTACGCGCAATGAAGCGAGGGAGCATGCCGTCCTCTGCCATAGCCATGGGCAGTCGGGTGTAGCTCAGCATGAGCGCGTTAAACATGCCCACGCCGCAGATGGCACCGCCGGCCACCACGGCAAGGCCGAGCCAGGAACCGCCGAGGAAGCTGGCCGCGGTCATCCAGTCGCCGGTGGAGAAGCTATCCACCGACAGTCCGGCAAGCGCCATGGCCAGCAGGGGCAGGATGTAAGTGACGGCGACAAGCGCAGCCGCAGCCACCATGGCTCGAGGGTAGTTGCGCTGCGGATCTTCCACTTCCTGGGCCACGGTGGTGGCGTTGTCCCAGCCCATGTAGTTCCACATGGCCACGAGAAACGCGGTGGAGAGCGCGGCATCCGAGCCGGTGCGACCCCACTGGATGGCAGGATGCTGCGTGAATCCGCGCCACACGCCCAGCGCGACAAAGACGACAAACGGCGCCAGCAGGACGACGAACAGGCCAATGGATCCCTCACCCACGACCGGCGCGCCGCGCAGGTTCCACAGGCAGCACACCACCACCACGGCGAGCGACCAGGCATATCCGTTCCAGCCAGCGGTGAGCGAAGCGTGAAAACGGCTGAGGTAGAGGACAAAAATGGCCGGGTAGATGGCCATGTCAAAGATGCTGGCGGAAAGCGAAAGCCAGCCCTCCTGATAGCCCCAGAACGGTCCCAGCGCGCGGCGCACCCAAACGTAAAAGCCACCTTCTGCAGGGATGGCGCTGGCCAGTTCGCCAATCATGAGCGCGGTGGGCAGGCTCCACACAATGGGCAGAACGGCGAGCAGCAGGATGGCTCGCCCGTAGCCGGCGCCGCCCAGGATGTCCTCAATGCCATATGGCCCGCCGGAGACCATGAAGTACGTGGCCGCGATGAGCGGGAGGAAGCGCATCTTTCTGGGCACAGCAGGAAGGCCGCGAGTCATACCACTGAATGTAACAATTCCATGCAGGCACCCAAAGCGAAAACCGCGCGGCAAGCCCACGTGGAAACTGCGATGTGGGCCGGAGTTGACGGGACCATTTTTTGCGGGATGGAGCGATACCGAGTTGAAGGCCGAAGCTGCTTTGCGAAGGAATGCAGGCGAATCTGGTCCGCTGTGCAGTTTCCGGTATAATCGGGTGCAGAACCGGAGAGATGGCCGAGTGGCTGAAGGCGGCGGTTTGCTAAACCGTTATAGGGGCTAACACCTCTATCGGGGGTTCGAATCCCCCTCTCTCCGCCATGTCCTCGCTCAAATTCTTGATTCTAATCATAACTAAAAGATATTAAATAGCTTATTTAAATTCACCACCGTCACATCTGTCACCTGAATACATCCTCATAGAACCCATCTCGGGTCAAAGATCGTATCAATCGCATCACGGAAACGAGTGAAAATTGCCCATCGTCTCCAGCGAAAGGGAGTCCTCAAGGACTCGGGATGTTCCGCGACCAAAATGGCAAACCTGTTGCGACAGGCAAAGGCGACCCAATCGATCGCATTCACGAACGAGGATGCTCAAAGGCAAGCCGCTCTTCCAGCACAGGGATCGGACTCATGCACTTGAGCGCTGACACCGGCTTCGAGGATTCTTCCTGAAGTTCGCGCACTGCCGCCAGTCCTGCGGCAGAGCTGCGAAGTTCTTCGCCAATCTGTCGGAACCGCTCTAGTGCGAAGCCAGCCCAAGCCATCAGCGACTGCTCTGATCCGTTTCCGCGCTTTACTGAGTCAATGTAGGCAGTAGCTGCCTGGGCAAAGTCCCCGAGACTCGCGTACGCCTCACCAAGGTACTCCTCTGGCATTTCCTCCTTAGGGTTGGCCCGCGCAGCTGCCTTCAGGTAGCGAACCGCCACCGCAGCCCTCCCTGTCTTCAGAATGTCGATTCCCAGAAGTATGTTCGCAAAGTAGTCGTCGGGTTCCAGTTGTCTCGCTCTTTCAAAGAGCGGGATTGCCTCCATGTACTTTGCCTGCTGGTGCAGCGCAAATCCCCTCTGGACCAGTTGGCGGTACTCACCCTCATGCGGAGCCTGTCCTCGGGCACTCAACGCAAGCACCACGGAGAGGCATAAAGGCGCAAAGGCGTTTCGTCGGATCTCCTGAAGCCAGCGCATGCATTTGCAACAATAGCTTGCGGCGCTCCGGCTTGCAAACGAATGTGCCCGAAAGAATCCATGCCCCTGAAGAAGCGTCCGGCCGCTGCCTGGGACGGTCTCAGTTCGCTTGGTGGGGATAGCCATTTCGTTCTCTAAGGGCTCGTTATTATCTTTATCCCTTTGTTTGCTTTGGCATAGAGAAATGAGTGTGTGCCAGTGAAGGGCCCAGTCCTTTTGAATCAACTTGAGTGTTAGTCTTCCCCTGGTTTAGGTTGCAGTCAATTCGCGGCTAGCCGCGAATTGACTGGCGAATTCGCTCGGTGCCCTCTCTCCGAAAGCCCTGTGAGGACGACTTCCCTTGTATTCTTGTCGCCAGGTTTCGATAAGCTGTCTTGCCTCGACGAAGGTTTCTAACCAATGCACGTCGAGGCATTCATCGCGAAAAGTTCCATTGAACGATTCGATGAATGCGTTGTCTGTTGGCTTGCCGGGACGTGAGAAATTGATCTTTGCGTTGTTTTGGTAGGCCCACAGATCCATCGCCTGGCCAGCGAACTCGCTTTCCGCGGGTGCTCGATGAGCTGAACCATCTGGAGGTCGAGTTCATCAACTTCGGCGAGCAGATTGACGCGGGCGTTCCGCCGGGCCTGGCTATCGTCGTCATCATCGGCGCCATCGCCGAGTTGGAGCGGTCGTTGATCATCGAGCGAGTCCGCGCCGGCATGTGGCGCGTCCACCTGGAAGGCAGACACATCGGGAGAGCTCCACTCGAACTGGAGCGCAAAGCCATCTGCCGCGATCGTCGCCGCGGGCTCAGCATCCAGCAGACTGCCAGGGCGCACGGCATCTCAAGTGCGACTGTGCAGCGTCTGCTCAAGGGCCAGGCACGGAGCCAAAACCCGCCCAATCGCAACCTTATATGAGCGTGACACTTGGGTCTTCCCAGACCGCTGCCTAATCCCCACAAAATTAATGTCCGGATCGCAGCGATCCGTCCGTGTCAAAAGGTAATGGTTTAGAGACAGCTCCGGCACTTCCAGACTTCAATGAGTGGGTTGCGATTTATCGTAACCGGCCATAGGGAGATTGCAGGCGATAAACGAAGATTCAGCACACAGCCTGCTCGACCGCACTTAGTCCAACCCCTGGGAGCACACCTGGAAGTCCCAGGATCTGGGCGGATACCTATTCCGGGACTCGCCAGCAAGGTTGCCGCATGCAAACGTTTTTCGTATCAATCGCCAAGGCAGGTTTCCAATCTGCGAGCCGTCTCTATCCAGGAATGGTCATGCGGGACTGACTTTCGCTTGCCTGCGACTTGATCCAGCGGCACCGGTTCCGTATTGTCGCCGCGTGCCGCCACCATAACACCAAACTTCCCCTCGTTGATCATATCGGCGCAGGCGGTGCCGAGGCGAGTGGCGAGGATGCGATCTGCTGCGCAGGGCGTGCCGCCGCGCTGCACATAGCCAAGAATAGTCACACGGGATTCGAGGTGCGTGAGCTCCTCGAGCTGCCTGGTGAGGCGCATCGTGTTGCCCTGATGCCGAAGATCAAGCGCGGCGATCTCACCCTTGGCCTCGATCTTATCGTTGAGGGTCTTGGCGCGTTTCAGCTTCTTCTCGGCGCTGTCATACATGCGCGCGTCGTCGCGGCTCTTCGCGCCTTCGGCTACAGCGACAATGCTGAAGTTGCTCCCCTGGTTGCTGCGTTGGCGAATGGCAGCCACGATCTTCTTCACATCGTAAGGGATTTCGGGAATGAGGATCACGTCCGCGCCGCCAGCCAGTCCGGCGCCCAGCGTAAGCCAGCCGGCGCGATGACCCATGATCTCGGCCACGATGATGCGGTGGTGGCTGTGAGCGGTACTGTGTAACCGATCAATTGCCTCAGTGGCAATATCCAGCGCGGTGGCATAACCAAAAGTGGCGTCGGTCATGGCCACGTCGTTGTCAATGGTCTTAGGCAACGTAATCACATTGATGCCTGCGCGGTGCAAGCGCAGGGCGTTCTTCGCTGTGCCGCCTCCGCCAAGGCATACGAGGCAATCGATTCTCCATTTCTTGAGATTGTCCCGGATAACGCCGGTCATGTCCTTTGTTTGACCGTTCATCACCATGCGATGTGGCTTGTCCCGGCTGGTGCCGAGAATCGTGCCGCCGATCGTGAGAATTCCGGAAAGTGCGGCGCGATCCAGATTGATCCTTCGGTTCTCGACCAAGCCACGAAAACCATCGCGAAAACCTACGATCTCCCAGCCGTAGTAGCCAAGCGCGGCTTTGCCGACGCCTCGGATGGCTGCGTTCAGGCCGGGGCTGTCTCCGCCAGCTGTGAGTATGCCGATGCGTTTCATTTTTGGGGCCATTCACAACAAATATCAGACACGGCGGAGCTTTTGTCGAGCCGAACCGCCTTGATGCGTCAGGGCCTCTTCCTGGGCGCATAACCGAAAAGGCTGACCCGACGCGAATTTCGGCCTTCTCCGAGTCTCCGGCCGGCACCGCCTGGGGTACTCTTGGTGCTGGGTTGGGCGGGGCTCTTCAGATGAAGGTCATGCGCCGCAAGCCGGGCTTTGATTCGCCGATTTGCTGTGCGGGATGCATCGAGTCGATGACCGAGGCGCCCTCACAGCCAGACTCGAATTCGATATGGCACAATGTTGCGACAGCGGAATGAGCCTCTGACCATAGCGCAAATGTGAGAGGGGCGCGGTGCCGAATGGTATTGACTGGGGCGCCGCTTGGCGAAGTAATTGCAGTGAAATGACAGCGAGTTGGATTGTCCGCGAATCCGTTCGAACGGTCGAAGAAGAGAGAGTGAGGGAAGAAGGATGCTGGTTGCTGGTGTGGATCTTGGTGGAACCGCCGTTAACTATACGCTGCTGAACGATCACGAAGAGTTTCTTATCCCGGGCATGTGTGAGTATCCCTCCCGCTCAACCGAGGGGCCTGGCATTTGTCTGCAGCAGATTGCGGATGGTCTTGAGGTTGCGGTGGAGAAGGCGGGGGTTGCGCTTGCGGATGTGGCCGTTGTGGGCCTGGACACGCCGGGCCCGGCGAGCGCGACGGGAGTGCTGAGCGCAAAAGGCTCTACGAATTTTGTTCATGGCGATTGGGCGAATTTCGATATGTGCGGCAATCTTGCGAAGATTCTGGGCAAGCCCGTGGTGTACCTGAACGACGCAAACGCCGCAGCCGTGTGGGGCCACTTTGCTCTCCTCGGTTCGGCCAGAGGGACCACCTCAATCTCGTGCGTCGTTGGCACTGGGAATGGCGGCGGAATCATCATGGATGGCTCTGTTATCAAGGGCCGGAAGGGGTTCGGCGGAGAGTTGGGCCACGTCCTTATTCCGTATCAGATGATTCCCGGCACCGAGGGGTTGAAGCCGGAGTGCAATTGCGGCCGGATCGGAGACCTGGAATCGCTGTGTTCTCTCACTTCGATTCGGAGACATCTGTTGCCGCATTTTCTGAAGAAGTATCCCGATCACGAACTGGCCAGTATCGAAGACCCTCACAAGGCTGCCTATCGCGTACGTGGAATGGCGGAAGAGGGGGACCCGATGTGCCGGGAGATCTTCCGGGTGGAGGCGCGGGCGCTTGGACTGTTTTTCGATCAGATGATCAACACCTTCGACCCTGACGCACTGATTGTGGGCGGCGGTGTATTAGAGACGGCCCCGGAATTCCAGCGTTGGTTCATCGATGAGATTCGCATCGGAATGGGAGTACAGCGAGAAGAACAGGCCGACATTCCGATTCACGTGATGCCGAACGGCGACACGGCGGGCGCTCGTGGCGCAGCTCTGGAAGCGCTGAAATTTGCGCTCGAATCCAATCTTCTGCATGGCTCCGAATGACTTTCGAATGATTGGGGTGGACCACTCCACCTTGATTCGGAAGCGCAACATTTGAAGTCCACAAATGAGCGACAAGACGGATTGCAACGACCCCGACGCGGCTTCGTTCAAGTCGGTTAGCCCCTAGTACTACAGTTGTAGATGCTAAACTGATTTTGCACTGGTCAGTGGTTCACCGGCGTGCGCGATGGAGAAGCGATTTTCGATATGGAAGGGTGAGTTGTTGCGATGCCACGACCGCATTGCGGG
>Ga0307375_10001823_pt1 | contig 22566 bp, 15 predicted proteins | sample TR1MG_FD_202531 | JGI IMG/M metagenome (GOLD analysis project Ga0307375, IMG submission 202531) | Soil microbial communities from Risofladan, Vaasa, Finland - TR-1 | ecosystem: Environmental > Terrestrial > Soil > Coastal area > Acid sulfate soil | place: Finland: Risofladan, Vaasa | collected...
TTGATATCATTAGGGGGATTAGAATTTTATAGTCCCCAGTCATTTCGAAAAGGATGAGGATTGCCGAGATGGGCGCTTGGGCAGAGCCCGCAAACACTGCTGCCATTCCCACCAATGCAAAGCCACCAATTGAGATAGGGATGCCGGGGAATAGGATGTGAAGCAGGGAACCAAATGCACTTCCCAACATTACACCAATAAAGAGTGATGGTGCAAAAACGCCTCCCGATCCACCGGATCCAAGTGTTAAGGATGTGGCAAGTATTTTTAGGCCAATAAGTCCAAGGATCAACATTGGAGCCAGCTGTTCGTTCAAAACCTGCTCAATGGAGTTGTATCCAACACCAAAAATTTCGGGAAAGTAAAACCCAATGCCCCCAAGAGCTAGGCCACCAATGGCCGGCTTTAGGTAGGATGGGATTTTCCAAGCATCAAAAAGATCCTCGCTCTTATAAAGCACTTTGATAAATATCCAACCCACTAGCGCCGCTAGAAAGCCGAGTATGACGTAAAAGATAAAATCCCAGTTACTTAGAATTTCGTACGGTGGTGTTGCAAATGCGGGGTTGGATCCCAGAAATGCTCTAGAAATTACAGTAGCAGTTACTGCCGATAGCACCACCGACGAGAAGTTCCGCATGCCGTACTGGCGAAGAATTATCTCGAGCGCAAAGAAGATGCCGGCCAGAGGGGCATTGAACGTCGCTGAAATTCCTCCTGCAGCCCCACAGGCAACTAGTATTTTAGTTTTGTCCTCCGAAAAGCGAAATAGCTGCCCTAGCGATGAGCCTAGCGCAGAGCTAATCTGAACGATGGGACCCTCGCGGCCAACGGAGCCACCCGAGCCAATGCATATGGAGGAAACCAATGCTTTCATTGCCGCCACGCGAGGACGTATTTTCCCTCCTCCAGTGGCAACAGCAAGCATTACCTCAGGCACTCCATGTCCCTTTGTTTCACTGGCAAAAAAATAAATTAGCAATCCAACCACAATTCCACCCACGGCAGGAATCACCACCACATAGTATGGGCCCATAAATGAAAGAACCTCCTTTCCATCACTAAAGAATGTTTTCTGAAAGAAGGCAATGAGCCAGCGGAACAATATTGCGCCAAAACCAGCACCCACACCAATAATATTGGCAAAGAGAAGTAGAAATACGGTTTCTGAAGTTCGGAGGTAGGTAATCAGCTGATAGAGGTATTTTTTGCTCTTCACTATTCCAATGTCCAAACTCTCCAGGAGTCTTTTGGGTAGTATCTTCATACTGTATACTTCTAAATCTCACCAGAATGGCTCGATTTGATAAGCCTAAAAATAATGATTTTATGATACTAATGTTTGTTGGAGGCGATTTAATCGCCTTTTTAGAACCAGTTTAGCCTTATTCTTTATAAGTACAATATGGGGTTATTTGTGGTAGCTGCAGCATTACCACTATTTGTGGAGGACTCGGGTAACAAATTTTTATCCTATCTGTTGAGGTATTACAGATGCCGATATTCCTTGTATGCCGATTTAGTTGGCAATCCTTATAGGAATAGCGGAAAAAGCATCTTGTACTGTAGAAAGATATCAATGGAGAAGTGCACCATGAAGCTAGTATCGGTGAAATAGTGTTAAAACATGTTAACGCGCTGTTATTCTGATAGTTTTTTTACTATTATTGGCAACTTTTCAAATGTGCTACTATGAATGATAATGAGGTAAGTTCAAGTAAGGATTCTTCCGTTCAGGAGCTAATTAAGCAGCTTGACAGCGAGAGCGGCAACGAGAGAAAAAATGCCCGTGCAGCGCTGGTTCAGCTGGGCAAAGAGGTGATTCCTTTTTTGGTGAAGCATTTATCCTGCCCTAAACGTATGACCCACTGGGAGATTCTTAAAACAATTGAAGAGATTAAAGATCCTGAAGCTATTCCCTTTCTTATTGAAGCGCTGGATGAGGAGAGTGGCGATTTACGCTGGATTGCTTCCATTGGTTTGATACATCTGGGCTTTCAGGTGGCGAAACCGCTTTTACTTTCACTCACCAAGAAAAAGGATATTTCGGTATTTGTTTTGGCCGGAGCACACCATGTATTTTACGAATTGAACAAGAAAAGAAAAATCCCCAAAGATTTTCCAATTAAGGAACTTTTAAAGGCTTTCAGGTATCCGGGAAGAAAAGGACATCTAATGGTTATTATATATAAAATTCTTGAAGAGTTGTAGGTGCCTTTTTATCATGCAATAATGTTTGAAAGATAACCTCCTCTATTTACCAGTAAGGGGCTTCTTTTCTTCCCTTAGTTGCTTTGTGACTAACCCTCATTGCCATTGTTCCAAATGCTCTGGGCAGTTTTTTCTATTCTAAGGAGTAATTGCAATACACTTATGTTTAGGTTTTTTGACTTCTAATACGTCATTTTTGCCATCTACCCTAGGGATGGAAAATTGGTGCCCTTTAGCAGGTGCGCTGAGCGAATTCCTTTGAGGTAGAATGTTCTTAGCTTGTTTTGGGAGGTGTGTGACCCGAATAGCTGGCTGGGAGGACTACTTGATTGACAACCGTTATTAAAATCGGTTATAAGTAATTTACTAAATCTTGGTCAGCTATACTTATATGTTGAATTAGCCAACTAGAAAGAAATTTTAATATTTCATTTGTAACAGTTGCCTTACCTTCTGATACATCATTACAGAACATTGCAACTTGATAGACAAAGTCTTGATGTTTTTTTTTATGCTCTTCAAGTTTTGGGTAATTGAATTTTTCCATCAAATTTTCCTCAACACGAAAATGATATTCAGTGTATTTCAATAATTCATAAAGAGTTTCATTAACAATTTTAGAATTTGGCGTTGCATCGGCATGCAGAATTAAATCGTTTGTTAATTTAATCAGTTTCTTATGCTGATTATCTATTTTTTCATTTTTTACACTAATTTTTTCAGTCCATTGAATTGTTTCCATAATTTGAGATTTAATATTATCTGTAAAAATCGCTCAATTATTTACTTGAATATTTTTTCAAGTTTTTGTTATTCCCTTGAGAAAAAATCAAGTTCTCAGTAATAACGTCTCAAAATGGTTGCCAACTTATTTATATTTACGGAAAAACTGCATATACACACCCTTGTTGGTATGTATTGTGTGGTTTTAACCGTATCATACACAAAACTACAATTAATTTATGAATCGTCAATCGGTGATTTCGTTTTTAGGCTTTATGTAATTGTATATGCCTAAATATAAGATGATTGCAAAGCAATTCTGCTTAATTATCGCCAGGGTTTTTATTTGGCTGAATGGCAAGGAGCCTCTAATTCGGCTCAGCTGGCTTGGCGGTCTACCTTCAGTATAATTATCACCTTCGGTATCATTAAACCATTGGATACTACAGCAGCGGCTTACCCGTTTCCCCCTTTTAGTAATTAACCTATTTTGCTATTTTCAAATCAAGTGAGTTTAAATAGAAAAGAGAGCCTCCAGTAAGTTGAAGGCTCTCTCTAACCAATAAGTTAGCTGTGATCTACTGTTTTACAAAGCGTTTCGCTACTCTTTCTGTATCGGTTTGTATGCTGATGAGATAAACTCCCGGTGCAAGAAAACCCGTATCAAGAGCAACAGAGTTTGTCGCGCTATCTGTTCTTTTTGATAGAACTGTTTTACCCGTGATGTCCATAATAAGTAAGTTAATGGTGCTCCCTTTTGAAAACCCTGACAAACCCTATACGGTAAGGGTGCCGGTGGTAGGGTTGGGGAAAACGTCAACCGTACTCTCCGATAATACGCTGATACCTGATGTTGCCGTAACCGTGATTTGCACCGTTTTACTGGCAGAGGTGTAATTTATACCATCGGTAGGGGTAAATACAACAGCTAGGTCTTGGTTATTGCCCACCTCCAGGATAGTACCTTCCGAAGGTGTATACGCAAATGTACCAGGGACATCAGCGGTAGCATTCAGCTGAAGGCTGCTCAATGCTGTGCCGCTGGTAATGCTTGCCGGATTGTTCCAGGTAATGGTTGGCGTTGCTTGGGTTATGGTGAAGTTGTCACCTACAAAGGTGATGTTATAGTTCGCCCCCGCGCTCAGGTCACCCTGGTTGATGGCGTAGCTTCCCACGCTCTCACCCGCAGCTCGGCTAAGCGCACCCGTGAAGGCGTCACCGCTTTGGAGGGCAGGGGTTACGGAGTAGGTCAGGGTTGGATCGGCGGCACCGTAGACCTTGCCCTGGCTGGCATCCGCGGTGACTGTAATGGGTTTTGGTGTAATGGAGAAATCAGCAGGAGCAAAGGTGATGCTATAGTTCGCCCCTGCGCTTAGGTCGCCCTGGCTGATGACGTAGCTTCCCACGCTCTCACCCGCAGCTCGGCTGAGTGCACCCGTGAAGGCGTCACCGCTTTGGAGGGCAGGGGTTACGGAGTAGGTCAGGGTTGGATCGGCGGCACCGTAGACCTTGCCCTGGCTGGCATCCGCGGTGACCGTGATGGGTTGGGCCGTAATGGAAAAATCAGCCGTAACAAGGGTTATGATGTATTTTGGTCCCGCGCTTAGCGTACTCTGGTTTATGGCATAGGTCCCCACGCTCTCCCCTGCAGTTCGGCTAAGGGCACCCGTGAAGGCGTCACCGCTTTGGAGGGCCGGGGTTACAGAGTATGTTAGGGTTGGATTGGCAGCACCGTAAACCTTGCCCTGATTAGTATTGGCGGTAACCGTAATGGGATTGGGAACTGAAACTTTCCGGATGCAGTAGTGGCTAAAATCCGCTATGAAAAAATTTCCGGATGAATCTAGAGCCACGCAGGTTGGACGATATAGATGAGCCGATGTGGCGTATCCTCCATCCCCAGAGTAACTAGTTAAGCCGTTACCTGCCACGGTGGTAATCACTCCGGTGGCAGCGGTTACCTTTCGGATTCTGTTGTTTTGTTGATCCGCGATAAACAAATTTCCGGCTACATCAACTGCTACCCCGCTTGGATAGTTTAGCGAAGCTGATGTGGCCGCGCTACCATCGCCGGAATAGTCGGGAGTTCCATTTCCTGCAACGGTGGTAATTACTCCGGTGGCAGCGGTTACCTTTCGAATTGTGTTGTTTTGTTGATCCGCGATAAACAAATTTCCGGCTACATCAACGGCTACCCCGCTTGGATAGTTTAGCGAAGCTGATGTGGCCGCGCCACCATCGCCGGAATAGCCGAAAGCTCCATTTCCTGCAACAGTTGTAATAACTCCGGTGGTGGCGGTTAGCTTTCGGATACAGTTATTTCCTTCATCAGCAATATACAAATTTCCGGCTACATCAACTGCTACCCCGCTTGGATAGTATAGCGAAGCTGATGTGGCAGCACCCCCATCACCCGAGTAACCTTGAATGCCAGTGCCTGCTATGGTGGTAATTACTCCGGTGGCAGCGGTTACCTTTCGAATTCTGTTGTTGTCTCCATCCGCTATATACAGATTCCCGGCTGTATCTACGGCTACCCCGGTTGGATAGTATAGCGAAGCTGATGTGGCGGCACCTCCATCACCCGAGTAGCCACCAGTACCACCGTTGCCTGCCACGGTGGTAATCACTCCGGTGGCGGCGGTTACCTTTCGGATTCTGTTGTTATTGCAATCTGCTATGTACAAATTCCCGGCTGCATCTACGGCTACCCCGATTGGACAATTTAACTCGGCTGATGTGGCGGGGCCTCCATCACCCGAGTAGAATTCAGAGCCATTGCCTGCCACGGTGCTAATAGGTTGTGCTAGGCTGACTATGCCGATAAAAACGGCAAAGGTGGAAAGTAACAATTTTCTCATAGTAGTGAATTTAAGGAATAGCTTGCTAACACTAATACTTTTTTGTGTGGTTTCATACCTGTATTGGACAGAAAAGTTAGTCTTTAGCGATTCCAAGATGCAATTGAGGTTGAAAACAGGAAGAAATATTCAACTCACAAATACAACTTGGGTTAGCTGATTGTATGCCAAAACGGGGGATAAACCCTAGTTTTTTCTAGGTTTGACAAAATCATCCTTATGCACCTGTTGGTGGGTGTATAGGTCTGACGGGCGCCATACCTATCCAGCAAAAATAATTATTTCGTAGAAATGGTCAAGTGAAGGTTTTGTTTTTTTGAACCAAGTTGTGCTTATTTGATTGAACGTCACTTTTCGATGGTAAACTGCTGTAGTAAATAAAATTTCATCTTCTGTAGCAGCATCAAAACTTACACAGTTAATTCCACTCCCAATCACTTGACAGGCTTGCTCTCTGCAAGTTTTAACTCATCTGTACGCAAGGTCTGGGCGTTTGGGCGTCTGGTCGAAGGTTTACCCTCCCCGGTAAAAGGGTTCAGCGGGTTTAAAAAAAAAGTGCTACCGGGGAATGGGTAGCGCTTGGTGCTGGTAACTCTATAGAATATTTATTTTTGCTCCGCTTATTTTATCGATCTTTTTGTAGTTTTTTCGATTTATACAATTACAGGGAAAAATTATGAACACCGTTACCCAAAACCCCAGCGCCATCTAGTTAAATAGAAGGCCAATCCTAAATCCGGTGCTTAAGGCAATTGGAAAGTTGGAAGCTCCGGTGGAGTAGCCAAACTGATAATCATACACATTGCGTGAGCTGTAGCCGTATCCTATCCCACCAAAAATGTCGATGGCTATTAAGTTGTTGAATATCCATTGATTCCCAATGTTAAAAATGATGGCCGTGGCGAATACCTCCTTGGAGTCACGCTTGTAGTAGGAGGCTGCCACCTCTGGACGGAAGTAGGCTCCCTTGAGCACGTGAGCGTAGCGCATGCCCTTGATGTAAAAATCGGGGCTCTTAATAAACTTATAGCCAATACGGAGCGAGCCTCCGCTGTAATCGTGGTCGTAGTGCTTACCGGCACCAATAATGCCCACGCCAAATTCAAGGCTTGCCCCTGGTTTTAGACTTCGTTCGTAGATAATTTCGGAATAGCCTATTAAGGGTGAAATTAGCCTAAACTTTAGGCAATTCTTACGCTGATCGGAATAGAAACTTGTGTCGGTCATAGAGTTACTCAGGTTCATGGTTGTTCCTGAGGCCAAAATAACCCTCCTTACTTCATTCTTATCGATCACCATAACAACATCGTTGCCGGGAAGTAGATACTTTATCTCATCGGTTCCAATCTCTTTTACCTTGCAAACTATACGTTCGTTATTCAGTTTTACAATGGTGTCCTGCTGTGCAAAGAGCGCTATGGAACTTAATATCAGAAAGGTTAGAACTAAAATGTATCGCATGGCTTTATCGATTAGGTTATTTCACCAAGTTATTCCGATTTTTTGCCGAAGGCAATACCCGTGGTCAAACAGATTGGAGGGAGGATGCGGTGTAGGAACAAAGGAAGTGTTAGAATGGGAAAATGTTTATGTTTCTAACATCGATATTTATAGCATTCGATCAAGGATAACGCCTTATTTTTTGTTCTAAAAGTTTCAGTACAGGATCATGCTGGATAGGTTCTGTTGGGTTCTCCAAGGTATCTTTTTATGGATTGCTGCAGCGCATCCGATTTGATGGGCTTGGTTAAGTAATCGTCGAAAATGTTCCCATACTGCTCTATTTCGTGCTCCATTGCGTATGCCGACTGGGCAACAATGGGGAGTTCAGGACGAAAGGATTTAATCTCTTTGGCTGCTGTGTAGCCATCCATTATTGGCATCTTAATGTCCATCAGAATTAGGCAAACCTCAGGATTCTCTTTACATATGCCAACCGTTTCTTTCCCATTTTTGGAGTGAATGAGCTTAAGCTCCGTGTCGGCAAGCAGCTCGGCAATGAGCAGGTAGTTGTATTCCTCATCTTCGGCAACTAAAATTGTGGCCTTTTGCTTTTTTTCTGGAGGGGTGGTCACCACAACCTTCTCCAAGCTGTGGCTAGGGTTGTAGGGAATTGTAAAGTAAAAAGTTGCCCCTTTTCCTTGTTCAGACACTACCCATATTCGGCCACCAAGCAGCTCCACAAATGCTTTAGATATGGCAAGACCTAGGCCCGTTCCACCATACTTTTTACTGATAGAGATATCTGCCTGATTGAATCGCTCAAAAATTTTCTCCTGCATCTTTGCTTGGATGCCTATTCCGGTATCCTTTACGTAAAACTCCAGTTCACCATCGCCAAGGCTATAGCCAAACTCAACGTACCCTTCCTTTGTGAATTTTATTGAGTTGGCAAGTAGATTGGAGAGAATTTGAGTTAATTTGGTTCTATCGGTAAATATCTCCGATTGGGCATCGTCCAGCTGTGGTTTGGAAATAAAGGATATTTGGTGATGCTCGGCCTGCCCTTTAAAGATGGTAAATAGCTCGGTAAGAATGTTGTTTATGCAAACCTTCTGAATGGTAAGCTTCTCCTGCTTGGTTTCCAGTGAAGAGATGGTGAGCACATCGTTGACAATGGATAGCAGCTGGTTGGTGCTGTTTACGATAATGCTCGTAAAATCTCTGCGTTTCGCCTCTTCCAGCGCCGGCTTGTTGAGCAGCTGTGAAAATCCGATGATGGCATTCATCGGTGTTCGAATTTCGTGCGACATGTTTTGTAAGAAGGCTGTTTTTAGCTGATTACCCTCTTCCGCTTTTTCTTTGGCGCGATAAAGCTCATTGTTGGTTTGTCGTAGCTCTTCGTTTAGGGTTTCGTACTCCTCGTTTATCAATTTTATGTCGCGTTCACTTTTTTCTGCTTTCTCCTTGGCTTGCTTTAACTCCTGTTCAACCCTCTTTTGCTGGGTAATATCCACCTCGATTCCATCCCAGTAAATCATTCCTTTGTATCTTCGCGGGCTTGAAACTAGCAGCGACCATCGTATACCTCCATCGGGTGCGTTAATTCTTATCTCCAACTTAAAGACGGACATATGTTTGTATGCAGCGGCCCCCTCACTAATCATCCTATCAACGTCGTCTTTATGCACCCTTTGGTATATGAGATCCGGATTTGCTATTGCTTCCTCGGCGGTGCATCCGTAGAATTTGTTCACCGAATCACTCAGATAGGTAAATCTTCTGTGCCTTTCGTCGGTGGACACGGTTTGGTATATCATGCTGTTGGCAAAGTTGTTGGAAATTTGCCGCAGCTGCATAGCGCTTGTTTCAATCTTCTCCTTGGCTGCAATAATTTCAAGTTCAGCATTCTTGCGCTGTGTAATATCCACAACTATTGCTGCAAAGGCCTTTTGCCCTTCATACTCAGATAGCTGAATATGCACCTCAATGGGATATTCCGTTCCATCTTTTCGTCTATGCTTAGTTTCTAAGTGTAGAATTGGGTTCTCACCGTTTAATATGGGAGAAAGCGCATTAATAAATGATTCACGTGAATACAACGGCTTGATGTCGATAGGTGTAAGCTGGAGTAGTTCTTCCTCTGTATAGCCTAAATTGGTAAGAGCTGCATTGTTGGCAAAGCAGAATTTAAGGGTGGTGATATCGAACACAAAAATTTCATTCAGTGAATTTTCAATGATTTTGGAGAGGCTGGTAATTCGCTTCTTACTCTTTTTGCTTTCTGTAATATCCCTTACAAAAACTAGTGCACCGTGCTTATTTTCGTAGGTAAATGGAACTCCAGAAGATTCAACATCCACGTACGACCCATCGAGCTTGATAATGATTTGCTCTAGCGGAGTCTGTATCTCTTTTTTGTTGTTTAGCCCCACAATTCGTTGCTTGACCTTTTCGTAGTAGGAGGGGTGAAACCGCTCCATTACCTGTTTTCCTAGCAGATCTTCACTCGATTTGGCACCAAACAGCCTAATGGCCTGCTTATTCACGTATGCAAAGCGCCAATCGGTTTGGATAAAAATGGCCTCAGGTGCATTTTCTGCCATGAGCCTAAACTGCTCTTCGCTCTGCGCCAGCTTGGTGTTAACTTCCATTACGGACTCCATGCTTTGCGTGAGCTCCTCGTTTATCTGCAGGTACTCCTCATTTAGCGATGCATACTCCTCGTTCTTCCGCTGCAACTCAAGTTGGTTTGGTTTAACGTCGGTAATGTCGTGAACTGTTGAATACAACAATGGTTTGGTGCCAATAATAATCCTTCCGCTGTACACCTCCACTTCGCGTATTTCACCCGATTTAAGTTGATGTTGGAAGTTGAAGTAGCGCTTTCGAAGCGAAACGGCATTATTAATCTCTTGCTTAAGTTTTTGGGGTGGTAGTGTGTTGATTTTCCCAATTTTTAGGGAGGTAATCTCTTCACGCGTGTAGCCATAGTAGTCGAGCGCAGCGTTGTTGGCATCTACAATTTGCTCTGTGTCTGGGGCAATTAAGAGAATTACAGAGTTGTTTTCGTAGAACAGCGCCATATACCGACCTTCACTTTCGTTCCTGAGGTTTTCGATTCTGGCTTGTCGTTGTATATGCTTTTTTACTAGATAGAAGAGGAGAAGCGAGGTGAGAATAACGTAGAAACTACCCTTGTAAGTTTGGAATTTGGTTATCAATTCCTTATCATAAATAAAGTAGTTGAGGATATTATCGGAAAAGAAAATCCATAGAAATCCAATAACCAGATACGTTGTAGTGATTCTATAGTCAAACCGTATCTTTTTCCAATCTCCAAATGCCATTACTGTGAGTTTAGTTAGTTTTGATTATAAGGACATTGTTGTCTGGCCTTTACATGTAATTCTATGGCTATATAATAGTTGCAAAAATGGTCAAAACGACTAATTTCTGTAATCTCAAAGTTAGGTTTTTTTCACATTTGAGTCACCTTCCAAAATGTTTAATGATAGTAGTATGTTTTTTATTTGTCAATTAGGTAGTCTACATTATCGGGATTTATAGAGTTCAATCTTAGTACCTTGGCTTATTTTTAATCTCTTCGTAGTATTTCTCAAAACCAACTTTCTCGATTTTCCTGTTTATCTCAACCGACCTTTTGTACAAATGCTCATCAAATCCGGTATTGCTGCAGGGAAACTCTGTGCACTGAAAACAAAAATCAACGCCCTTCTCCTTGTGGCAATCTCGCACCTTGCAGCTCTTGAATAGCTTACATGCCTCTTTTCTACAGCCGCTGCATTGTGCTGTTGTAAAATGGGTTAGGAGTTCTTTAAAGTCAGCGTATTTTTTAAATACAGGTTCGTTGAGCAGTTCGGCAAAGCGTTGGGCATAAACATCGAAGTTACCCAATGCCTCTTTCAGCTCTATGCTACTCCTTCTGATAGTTCCATCGGTATAGGCAAAGCATTTTCCACAGTGTATGCCGCACGGTGCGAGCCTGTTTAGTATATCCTCTCTCATGTGGCTATCCATATAGTTTTTCTTGAAGAAACTGTTAAACACTAAGTATTACTCGGTAGGTAGCGGTATATTATGCTGCCGTAGAAACGAAAGTTTATCCCAGTAGCCACGCTGGAGTTCTATTTTTCCATCAACTATGTGGAAAAAGCCGCATCCTCTTAACCCAATCGGATCTTTCCATTCTAGTATTCCCCACTCTCCATCTTCAAATATGTTCTCCACAATGCATGCCATTTTGGCTGCTGCAAATTCTTTCTTAAACATCTCCTTGATTTGAGCCTTTCCTACTACTGGTTCGTTTGCTACCTGGTGGTTGATTGCGTCGTCATGGTAGAGTTCCGCAAGGCCAGTAGCATCATACTTGTTGAATAGCTCAACGAATTTGGCAACAATTTCCCTTGGTTTCATCATCTCTGTTTTAATTTATACTGGTAATATCAACTCCTTTTGCCATCGAATTGCTATTAATATCTCCAATACTCAAAATACTGTGAAATACAAAGTCTGTTCTCCATCTTCTATTTTTGTTGGCAACAATGTATGCATACTTTTTTGGTTGTTGGTTAATATATTTTTTCGAGAACCAAAGTACGCATGCGGGGTGTTTTTCAGGCTCATTGTCCTGAGCATGCAACCACTTCCCATTTTCGCCCAGCGACTCGCCATGGTCGGAGAGGTAAATCATGCAAGCATTTAGCGATGAAAGACGGTTTATCACTCTGCTCAAAAAATAATCGGTATAAACTATGGTGTTGTCGTACGAGTTGACGATTTCATCGTTGCTTGCCGAGACAATATTTTTTGTTTCCAGAATTGGCTTAAAAACAGTGGTGCTGTCAGTGAAATGGTCGTTGTACCACCAATGGCTGCCAATAGTGTGTATTATAATTAATTTACGCGGAGCAGCCTCATTCAAGGCTTGATCAAGATGCGGGAGATCATCGGCATCGAGCCATTTTTTGTTATAGTTATAAACCGAGAAGCTTGGATTGACGTAGTCCACCTTTTTTGCCTCCTTTACAAACGGCGTGTAGCTGGGTGCTGGCTCCTGGTTGGCAATCCAAGTGGTGGCAAACCCACAGTGGTTAAAAATGCTGATAAATGAGCACTCGGTGATTGAGGGTTCGTGGTTTACACTGTCCGATCGGGTTAGAAAATGTGCTAAACTGAGGTTTGTGTGCGTCCACTCCGAATAGATGTGTGGGTAACTCACAACGGGTAACTTGCTAAGTAGTGGATTGGTTGCTCTTTTGTAGCCATTCAGCTGAAAATGGTCTGCACGAGCAGCCTCCCCAATAACCAAAACCACTGTTATTGTATCGGTAGTGCAGTAGGCATCGGTGTCAACCGCAACGCGCGGCTTGCTGTCGTTTTGGAGCTCACCGACATACTTTTTTGAAACATAGTAGATGCTAAATGGCAAACGGTGGGAAACGGTTTTATAACGTAGCTGATTCACCTCAAATACTGATAGGCCAATTATGCAAACGGCAATAAGTTCTATCAGTTTGAATTTATACGACATAAATTTAAATCGAAAAATCACTGCAACTATTGATATTGCAAGAGAACTAGCACAAAATAACAGCACTGGAAGAGTTACTAAATCTAACGAGGTGCGTAGATCGTTGTGCAATGCCGCATCTAATATCGACGTTGTTAAGCTTACATTCTGGAAGTATGCAAAGTATGCAATAATGGATGTTGCCAAAACTTCTATTGGGAAAACAACGGCAAATAAATACTTGTTTATGGCCATAAAATAGTAGAGTGTAAAGCAACCCAGCATCACAATCTGAAAGTGTCCAATTGTTAGTATCCAATCTTTCATCCCATCAACAGGTACGTGAATATAGTTTGACAGAGTAAAAGCAAAGCCGGTAAAAATTGTTACCGCAAAGACAAATAGCAAGAAGCGAAAGTTGATTTTATCGAGCATGCTGATTTCTTAGTGATGTGAAAGTTTTGTTGTCCAAGAGGATTGAAATTAGACTAAAATATTTCTTGTCAAAATGGTTGGGTTTTGGCCTTATTTAACCATCTTTCAACTTATCAAAATTGTTGTAAAACGTCTAAAAATACAAATGATTTTTAGAAGATATAGTGTCGATATACGATTGGAATAGAGTATTCAACACATTGACAAATGTAGCGCATTAGCGTACTACCCAAGTATGCCTTCAGTTATTACCCGCCACAATTCAGTTTTTAGTTATTAATTGCTGTTGCCAAGATGGTTAGGCCCATTGAATTCAAAATTTGGCTCTTTTCCCAATCAGGTAAATATAAAATTTTGTGGAGGTATTATTTTATGCGAGAGGTTTTAATTTGTGTGCTAAGCATTCATTTTGTTTCTTAAAACGAGAGCGCTTTTGTAATATTGTTGTGGCAAATGCTTGGGTATTTTGGTACATTTCCTATGTATTTGTTTAGTGCTGCTATCCTATAATGAAGTTCGCCATGAAAAGAATTCAACGTGGTTTTTTAGGAAAAAGGTTATTGGTTTTCACCTCTTCTGTTTTGCTATTTCCTCTATCGGGTCAGGCCCAGAGTGCTCATTTCCCGCTTCCTCCAGAGTGGTCAAAGGGGGTCATCTGGTATCAGATTTTTGTTGAGCGGTTCTTCAATGGTGATACTACTAACGATCCCAAACCCGAAAATACTTATACTGCTCTATCGGGCAGAGCTCCACAAGGATGGGCTATTACTCCATGGACACAAAATTGGTATAAACAGGATAGCTGGGCCGTTGGGAACGGAAAATCATTTAACGATAATTTGCAGGAGAGACGTTATGGCGGTGACCTGCAAGGGGTAATTGATAAGCTGGATTACCTAGCCGACCTTGGCGTTACAGTTATTTATCTTAATCCTATAAACGATGCACCTTCGCTGCATAAGTACGACGCACGTTACTACCACCATGTGGATGTAAACTTTGGTCCCGATCCTGCTGGTGATAACAAAATCATAGAATCAGAAGATCCCGGCAATCCCGCTACATGGAAGTGGACATCGGCTGATAAGCTTTTTCTAAAGCTGGTTGATGAGGTGCATAAGCGTAAGATGAGGATAATAATGGACTACTCATGGAATCATACGGGAACAGAATTTTGGGCGTTTAAGGACATCATTAAGAATCGCGACAAGTCGGCCTATAAGGATTGGTATACCGTGTATGCGTACGACGATCCGGCCACTCCCCAAAACGAATTTAAGTATGCTGGGTGGTATGGCGATTACCTTCCAGAAATTAGGAAAGTAGAGGTGTCGTCGGCTAAGGACATGCACCATCCCTATGAAGGAAACCTCAACGAGGGCGCTAAGCAGCATATTTTTGCTGTAACCAAGCGTTGGCTTGCACCCAATGGTGATACTGCGAAAGGAGTTGATGGCTATCGCCTCGATGTTGCGGACTTCATCCCCTCGGGGTTTTGGCGCGAGTACCGCACTTTTGTTAAGAGCATTAAGCCGGATGCTTATCTGGTGGGAGAAATACAGTGGTGGATGGATAAGATGATGCCCCCTGCCTACTATGCCAATGGGGAGGTGTTCGATGGAGTTATGTTCTACCACCTTTATCGTCCCGCTCGAAGTTTCTTCTCTCTTGCCAATAGTGCAATTGACGCTCGTGAGTTTGTTGACAGCTTACGCTACCAGTGGAACGGGCTGGAGGTACCATTTCGATACTCCATGATGGATGTCTCCTCCACTCACGATACGCCAAGAATGCTTACAAGCTTTTATAATCACGGGAAGTATAAATACAGAGCAAAACCATACGAGGATTCCTTGTATAAAACTGGCAAACCCGACGCGGAATCATACCAACGCCTTAAGCTATATCTTATTCATCAATTTACTAATGTAGGGGCACCCGATGTATGGAATGGAGAGGAGATGGGAATGTGGGGTGCCGACGATCCAGATTGTAGAAAGCCTCTGTGGTGGAAGGAGTTTACGTTTCAACCAGAAACGAGGAACAATATTCAGCCCGGACCTGCAGTTTACGATTCGGTTGGTTTTAACCAGGAGTGGTTCGATTTTTATAAGAAGTTAATAGGCATTCGCAATGGCAATCCGGTGCTTGCTACTGGTAAGATCGATTTTGTAGAGGCTCAAGGGAAAACATTGGTGTACAAGCGGTATGATAATGATGCCTGTATATATGTTCTGTTCAACTTGGAGTCATCCAGCAAAACGTTTACATTACCAGAGAAAGGCAGCTATCGAAATTTGCTAGACGGCACGGCAATTGATGGTGATGCCATTTCCCTAGAACCTTTATCTGCCGCAATTCTTTCGCGAGTTAAGTAAATGGCTGTTGCAGGTTTTTGCCAAAGTTTGCAGGTTGAGGTGTTCTACATCGGTTTTGTTACCGCAGTTGCTAGCGTTACCATAGTAGTAATTTCGGGTGATGATAATTCCACAACTGGCGATTGTAAACATTAATGCGGATAGAACAAAGGTGGCTAAAACTTTTTTTTGATGTTGCATAGGGTTGAACAATTAAGCGTTAAACAAGCTATTTTTCCCTATTATTCGTACTGCTTAAAAATCAAAGGTATAGAAGATTTCTATCCTCTGATTTGCTGAAAAATATCAAAGTGTATCAGTATTATTGAAATGCCATAGCTGAGGCAGATAAGTTTTTTGCTAAAACACGTTGTAGAATTGGGGGACTCTATTCTCATCAATTTTTACTTCAGAGAGCGATAGTTTGAATAGATGAACACCGATTTGGTAAGTTATGAGGCAAACCTACTTGATTGTAGTTTGCCTTTTATTTTATTGAAAATCAACAAAAAGATGATGAATATCACCATGTTTATTTGACAATCAAGTATTATTATTGTAACTTTCAACCTTTTCAATGTTTTCAAATAGATGGCAAAGAGTCAATTGATAATTACATGAAGGAAATTGAATGAATACAGCCAGCAAAGAAGAAAGCCAAACAATAGTACTCTTCAATCTCGATGGGCAGCATTACGGATTGTATTTGGCTGCTGTTGACCGCGTTGTTCCAGTTGTAGAAATAGCATCGTTACCAAAAGCTCCTGATATTGTTATGGGCGTTGTCAATTTCCATGGTGAGATAATTCCTGTTATCAATGTCCGCAAACGCTTTAATTTACCAATTCGGGCGTTGGAATTAAACGATCAACTCATTATAGCACGAACCTCAAAACGGCTTGTAGCCCTTGTTGTTGATTCGGTATTGGGCGTGCATGAGCTGAAAAACTCACAGCTAGTTAATATTGAAGAATCGTTTAGGTATACCAATTACCTTGCTGGAATTGCTAAGGTTGATGATGATATTGTGCTGATACACGATCTTGAGAAGTTCCTTTCGCTCGATGAGCAGCAACAAATTGATAAAGTTCTTTCAAAAGGCAAAAAATGAGCGCTATTCTAACCGAAGATACTTTATCGCAGCTGAGCGAGTTCATTGCTTCCAACTTCGCATTGAATTTTCCCAGAGACCGGTGGGGCGATTTGGAGCGAAATATACGAATTGCTGCAACAGAATTCGGTTATACCAACATCGAGGAGTTTATTCAACATATTATTACTTCCCCTCTCACCCACGAGCGAATGGAGATATTAGCTGCTAGCCTAACCATTGGAGAAACCTATTTCTGGCGCGAGCCTCATACATTCGAAGCCCTCGAAAATGTTATTATACCCGAAATTATTCATCATCGTCTAAACGGTGAAAAGAGAATACGTATCTGGAGCGCTGGGTGTTCCACTGGTGAGGAGCCATACTCTATTGCAATTGCGTTAAGAAAAACGATTCCGTTCATCAAGGATTGGAATATTTCCATACTTGCAACAGATATCAACCCCCGAAGTTTACGCAAAGCCTCAGCTGGTGAATATGGTAAATGGTCGTTTCGGGGAGCACCGCCGTGGTTAAAGGAGAAATACTTCACTCAAAAACCAAATGGTCGCTTGGAGATTATCCCAGAGATTAAGGGTATGGTGAAGTTCGAATACCTGAATTTGGCCGAAGATATATACCCGTCATCGCTGAATGATACCAATGCAATGGATATAGTTTACTGTCGAAACGTACTAATGTATTTTTCGCAGGAACGGTTTAGGCAGGTTGTACGGGATTTCTATAAGTCGCTAGTTCAGGGTGGGCATCTTTTGGTATCGGCCAGTGAACTTTCACTTCAAAATTTCCCCGATTTTACTCCAGTCAACGTTCAGGGCATGGTACTTTACAAGAAGACCTCAGGAAAAATTAAAAAACTTCGCCAAATTAGTGTTCTAGAAACACCACCCGAACCATCATTTTTGGAGCCTATTCCGAAACCTGAAACGAGTGAAAATACAAAATATCAACCTCAACTTGTTGATTCAGAAGTTTTAAATGATGTTTCTTCACCTGCTGATACAAACTATGATAAATCATTAAAGTACTATTCGGAAGGAAGGTATGGGGATGCTGTTGAGACGCTTCAGAACGGGGAGCTAAACGATAAGGAACAAATTCTATTGATTCGAGCTTTGGCAAATGTGGGAAAGCTCGCTGATGCAATAAACGCCTGCGAAAAGGTGATTTTGTCCAGCAAGAGTGATCCACGTGTACACTATCTGTATGCCACAATTCTTCACGAAAATAATCAACTCGATGAAGCGGTAGCCTCCCTGAAACGCGCAGTATACTTGGATTCCAATTTTGTTTTGGCATACTATTCTCTGGGGAACATTTATAAGCAGCTTGGTAACGCTAAAGCGGCAAAAAAGAGCTACGACATCGTTGTATCAATACTCGATAAGAGTAGTCATGAGGATATTCTCTTTGAATCGGAAGGGCTAACGGTTGGAAGGTTCAAAGAGATTATTCGTGCTTCGTTGAAGGCAGGTGTGTAAGCAGCAATACTCAATAAATGCAAGCAGAATGAAAATGAGCCATGAAGGTATAGATAATATAGATTACCAAAGGGATTATCGCCAGGTGCATTTAGTGTTTCCGTGGTGAAGTTTTCAGAATAACTCAATTTGAAACCGAGAATATGCGAAACGCAAATGAGAATAGTGACGAAGTTAAGAGTAGGGTAAATTCTCTAAATGAGTCACTCGAACAAAGGAGTGCTTCTTCTGATGAAGAGAAATTGTCCATTTTAAAAGCTAGATCCCATGCCTTAGCCTTTGAAGAGAAGGATGAAACGGCTGGTAAAGTTTTTATTGAGGTTGTTGTTTTTGGCTTAGCGTCGGAAACCTATGCCGTTGAGAGTTCATTCATTAGCGAGGTATATCCGCTCAACGGTTTTACTCCATTACCAGGTACTCCCTCCTTTGTATTCGGAATTATTAATGTTCGTGGTCAGATTATCTCGGTAATCGACCTGAAAAAATTCTTCAACCTACCCGAAATAGGATTGGGACAACTTAACAGGGTAATTATTATCCGCAGTGAGAGCATGGAGTTCGGGATACTGGCTGATAGTATCCATGGTACTCAATTGGTATCAACCGATAACATTCAAACGTCACTTCCAAACATAAGTGGTATTGGCGGTGAATACCTGAAAGGCATAACTGCGGAGCATCTGATTATTCTTGATGCCAAGAAAATACTTGACGATGAAAGGATGATTGTAAACCAAGAAGCTAAGTAAACTTTAATTAAAGAGCTATGATTATGAAGTGGACAATTGGAAATAAAATTGGAGGATTAATTGTATTCTCGGGATTAATGTTCCTCATTCTTGGCATTTTTGCCTATGCAATGATAGTCAAGCTTAATGAGAGTATTGGCTGGAATGACCATACCTATCTTGTTTTGCAGAACGAAGAAATGGTAATCTCGTTGCTAAAGGATGCTGAAACGGGGCAGCGTGGCTTTATCCTTACTGGCGATAACCAATATCTTGAACCTTATAACGAAGCAACAAAGAGTATATTTAAGTATATTGACAATGGAGTTAAATTAACTAAAGATAATCCTTTGCAGCAGGAGAGGATTAAGAAAGTTAAGCTTATGGTTGTTGATAAACTTGAAGTTCTAAATCAAACAATAAATCTCCGTAAGAATAATGGTTTTGATGCTGCGCTGAAAGTTGTCCTTACCGATAAAGGTAAAATGCTAATGGACAACATTCGACAGGCGGTTGATGAAATTGAAAATACCGAAAGAGGTCTGCTGGAAGTCCGGAATAGCAGTATGCAGACGAATGTCCTTTTGACAAAATCTGTTATCATTTATGGCACTTTATTAAGCCTGATATTTATTATTCTCATCGGGATTTTAATTGTTCGTAATATTTCTAGACCCCTCAATGAGATAACCAAAATTGCAACAAGAATAAGTGAGGGCGATTTAAATGTTGAGCTGATGGTGGTTGAGCGCAGTGATGAAGTTGGAATTCTACTGCAGAACTTCAAAAAAATGATAGACGCTCTTAAAGGAATGGCTGCTGCGGCTCAAAAAATTGCTGCCGGTGATCTAACGGGATCTATAACACCGCAGTCAGAGAAAGATCTTCTTGGGAATGCTTTTTTGCAGATGCTGAACAATCTGCGCAGTATAATGAAAGATATTTCAGAAAGCGTTAACCTACTTGCTTCATCTTCCAGTGAAATACTTGTAGCCACTACACAAATAGCAACCGGTTCATCGGAGACTGCATCCGCCATAACCGAAACCACAACAACAGTGGAGGAGGTGCGACAGGCAGCTCAGCAATCAAGCCAAAAGGCAAGTCGTGTTTCGGAAAATGCACAGCAGGTAGTTCAGGTAACCCAAATCGGTCAAAAAGCCGTTGATGAAACCCTAGGCGGAATGGAAGAAATTCAAAATCAAATGGAATCGGTGGCCAATACCATTGTCCGTTTGAGCGAGCAGAGCCAGCAGATTGGAGGTATTATAGCCTCGGTAACCGATGTGGCCGATCAATCGAACCTGCTGGCTGTAAATGCAGCCATCGAAGCAGCTAAAGCCGGAGAGCAGGGAAAAGGATTTGCCGTTGTTGCTCAGGAGATTAAAAACCTTGCACTGCAGTCGAAGCAGGCTACCGTTCAGGTGCGCAATATATTAACCGATATTCAAAAAGCCACCAGCTCCGCCGTAATGGCCACCGAGCAAACCAGTAAAGCGGTGGAGAATGGCGTAAGGCAATCGGCTCAAGCTGGCGACGCCATTAAAAAGTTGGCCGAAAGCAGCACCAAGGCTGTTGAGGCAGCAACGCAGATTGTAGCTTCGAGCCAGCAGCAGACCGTAGGCATGGATCAGATTGGGATGGCAATGCAGAATATCAATCAGGCTGGAGCCGAGAATGCTGCAAGCATGGTTCAGGCCGAAAAGGCTGCTAAGAGTCTAAATGAGTTGGGCCAGAAGCTGAAGGTTTTGGTTGAACAGTATAGGATTTAGAAGAAGTTAAGGTGGAATAGCGTATTTGGTATGATGTGGATGACAAGACTTCTATTGATAACAATTACTAATTGGAGATATTGGTATGAAGAAATTCTTTGATTTGGGTGGTAGAAATAAAAGGGAAGCAGAAATGCACGCTGCTTTGCTCTACGCCCGTAGCCTTATTGAGGCAAGCCTCGATCCACTTGTAACAATTAGTGCTGTGGGAACCATAACCGATGTAAATAAAGCGACCGAATTGGCCACGGGAGTACCTCGAGAACAATTAATTGGCAGCTTATTTTCCAATTACTTTACGGAACCCGAAAAAGCCAAAATTGGATACGAGCAGGTACTTTCTATGGGTGTTGTCAGAGATTATCCTTTAACATTGCGGCACAGCTCTGGCAAAACAATTGATGTACTATACAACGCAACTGTTTATAAAGATGAAGCGGGAAAAGTTCAGGGAGTTTTTGCTGCAGCCCGCGATGTATCAGATAAAAATAAGGCAGAACAAGAGCTTATAAAACGAAAAAGATTATTAGATGAGACGGGCAGACTTGCAAAGGTTGGTGCTTGGGGAATGGATATTAAAGCCGGTACTCTTTACTGGTCAGAGGTAACTTACAATATACATGAGGTAGAGTCTAGCTTCATTCCAAATTTGGAAACTGCAATTAAATTCTATGCTCCAGAAGCTATTCCAATAATATCAAATTGCGTAGACAGAGCCATTAAATTTGGTGAACCTTTCGATGTAGAGCTTGAACTAATAACCGCAAAAAAGAACAAGTTATGGGTAAGGACAATTGGGGAGGCATACATGGAAAATGGTGAAGTTGTAAAGCTTAGTGGTGTTTTCCAAGATATAAATGAGCGGAAATTATTGGAAATAGAATCCATTAAGAAATCTGAGCTGCTTGAACTTCTATCTTCCGAGCTGGAAATAATCATCGACGGCATTCCTGGCTTGGTTTTTTATAAGGATACGGAGAATCGATATCTCCGAGTTAACAAGTATATGTGCGAAAATTACAAAATGTCCAAAAAGCAGTTGGAAGGTACATCACTGAATGACTTACACTCCAAAGAGGAGGCACAAGCTTATTGGGATGATGATCTTCAAGTTATAAGGAGCCGACAACCAAAGATTAATATCGATGAACCTTGGGAAACAAAAAATGGAAGAAAATGGGTAAGTACATCTAAGATTCCATATTTAAACAAAGCAGGGGAGGTTGTTGGTGTAATTGGCGTTTCAATTGATGCCACCGAGAGAAAGCAGGCTGAAGAAGAGCTAATTAGGTATCGAGATCAGTTGGAAGAAATGGTAAAAACACGTACTGCAGCATTGACAGGTATTTTGAGCGAAGTAAAAGATACTGTTAATATTTTAGTTGCATCCACCAGCGAGATATTAGCTGCTACTACTCAGGTTGCGTCTGGATCAGTTGAAACATCAACTGCAATTAGCGAAACTACCACAACCGTTGAAGAGGTGCGACAAGCTGCGCAGCTTTCCAGTCAAAAGGCAAGCCGTGTTTCGGAAAATGCTCTACAGGTATCTCAAGTTACTCAACTTGGCCAAAAAGCAGTAGATGAGACATTAACTGGGATGCACGAAATTCAAACTCAAATGGATTCAATGGCAAATACAATTATTCGTTTGAGCGAACAAACCCAACAAATTGGAGGCATAATTGCCTCGGTAACCGAGGTGGCAGATAAGTCGAACATGCTAGCGGTAAATGCTGCGATTGAAGCTGCTAAAGCAGGCGAACAGGGAAGAGGGTTTGCCGTAGTTGCTCAGGAAATTAGAAATCTTGCACAACAGTCAAAAGAAGCCACAATACAGGTGCGTAATATATTAAATGATGTACAGAAAACAACTAGTTCTGCTGTAATGGCGACAGAACAAACTAGCAGAGC
>Ga0307375_10001824_pt1 | contig 22556 bp, 17 predicted proteins | sample TR1MG_FD_202531 | JGI IMG/M metagenome (GOLD analysis project Ga0307375, IMG submission 202531) | Soil microbial communities from Risofladan, Vaasa, Finland - TR-1 | ecosystem: Environmental > Terrestrial > Soil > Coastal area > Acid sulfate soil | place: Finland: Risofladan, Vaasa | collected...
ATGACCTTTATTTTCAATCCAGATGTTGCCCTTTTCGGCAATCTGCCAGCCCGAGCTGCCTATGCCGCTGACTGCGCGGCGGCAACGGCAGGGTTCCCTCTGAAACAGTCTGTTTTGGTGTGCCGGACGCCCAAGGCAGCCTTTATCCACTCGATGGAAACGTGCAGGTACATATTGGAGGCATCCAAGCGTCCAGCCTGGAAATGACCCGATTGATTCTACCCCTTCATGTAAATCCCCCAAGTCATACGCAATAATCTTGGTTTTATGTCGAGTTTTGCGTATGACTTGGGGGTGTCCAAGAAGAAACGTACAATTGGGGTAGTCGAGTTCCGCTATTTCACGGAAGCTGAAGGCCGATTTGCACACCTGCTACCCAAGAAGGAAGGCGACGAGCCACCGACGATTTTACATTGAATCACTGCAGGATGCGCCGATGAGACTTCTTCTACATCGTTAGAAAATTCTGTCCAAGGGGAGATAATAAAAATGGGTTTAATTGTTCTGCTGTTGGTTGTTGTCGTAGCTGTGGTGGTCTTTTTAGCTTTTCTCAAAGCAAAGGGGCAGGGTGGCATTGGCGATCAGGCTTGGCCCTTCTACGCAAAAAAGCCTCTCTCGCAACCTGAGCAAGTTCTCTATTTCCGCCTTGTTCAAGCTCTACCAGAGCATATTATCCTTGCCCAAGTTCAGCTTTCTCGTTTGCTCGGCGTCAAAAAAGGTAACAACTATCAGGCTTGGTTTAACCGCATCAACCGCATGAGCGCTGATTTCGTAGTGTGCAATAAGGATTCGAGCATTGTCGCCGTCATCGAACTTGATGATGCAACGCACCAGAAAGAAGATCGACAGGCCGCAGATGCAAAAAAGGACAAGGCATTGGCGTCAGCCAATGTCCGTGTAATTCGCTGGCAGGCCAAGGCAATTCCAGATGTTGCCAACATCAAATCTACTTTTATGAATAACACTACGGTCAAGTAGGGCGCGCCCCTTACCTTGAATGTTGAAGGGCAACTTCTAAGAAAGCAATCAACATGAGCGGTAGGCAGATTGGTGCCAGTAGCAGAATGTCAGGAGGGGCACTGCGATCGTCTCCTCCTCGGTGCGGTTTCAACCGGTCGATGGAGATTTCCTGAGAAGAAGGTCGCCTCAGTCTGGTGGAATGTCTGCTTCCGATGATTTCGAGGGGCGCGACCCAAACCAGTCAGTCAGATTTTCCCAAAGCGGTCGGTAGTCAACGTTCAGGTTGGGTATTCATGATGGGCAGTAGCAACGTAATCGCATACCCCAAGTCTTGTCGATCTGAGTTTGAGGAACAATCTTACCCCCGAGTAGTGCCTTCATCATTGGCTCGAAATCCATGTTTATTCTCCTGACCTGCTCTGTTTTTCGTACGCTTGCCTCACCTAAGCCAATGCAACTCCACATATTTCGAATACTGCCGATGGCCACAAATCATCTTACAGCAGTTGAACTAAATATTATTAATATGTATAACATTGAATTATAAATAAGAATTAATAAGTTGGTGTTATAGTCGCATACGCCAACTTATTAAATCCAACTTTGTATAGAAACCATCAAATCAAGGAAGCAACAAATGTAGACTAAAACCTGACGTATGCTGCCAATTAACCAAAATAATTTTAAATCTGCGCTAAAGACCCTCTCTGTTCTAGTTAAACGTGGGCACACTCCGTCTGATGTAGTGACTGCGATTCTTTCACGATGGATGGCACTGGTTACGCCAGAGCTCCCCAAACCATCTCTCCAAAAAACATTAGCCAAAGAAAGCGCAATAACAGCGTTCGCGAACTGGCTTAACGAAACAGATATCCTAACCGGCGCATTTTGGCTCAGTTCTGCTTACGCTGCTCTATTGGATAAGACTCAGCGGAAAGCAAGCGCGATGTACTTTACCCCGCCATATCTTTCCCAACGTATTTTGGACAATGCTGGTGAACATCTTTTCAAAGGAAAGATTATTGATCCAGCCTGCGGTGGTGCTGCGTTTCTTGCACCTGCCGCACTTAGAATCGCCTCTAATTTAAGTTCTGGTGGGGCAAGTAGTGAAGAAATATTGGCCTATATCGAAAATAATTTATACGGAGTTGAAACTGATAATTTTTTGTGCAAATTATCAGCATCATTTCTTAGAATGGTATTGGCGGATCATATTCATTCGGCTGGACGTGAACCACAATTAAACGTGCATTGTGATGACGGACTTAAAGTGTTCAATGACAAATCCGGAACCTTTCACTTAGTTTTGTGCAACCCACCTTATCGAAAACTTAATAGCGATGAATTTACTCCTTATCTCAATACTTATGTTCACGTCGTTCGTGGTCAGCCTAACTTATATGCCCTTTTCTTTGCCAAAACTATAAACATATTGTGCCCTAAAGGTCTTGGTGTATTACTGACACCAATGAGCTTTATTTCAGGGCAATCCTTTTCAAAGCTGAGGGAATCTCTCTCCACTCAAGGAAATATTCGTCGTTTAGACCTTATTCACGATAAGGAGGGTGTATTCCTTGGAGCGGAGCAGGATGCTGTCATCACTACTTGGTGCAAAGATAAAAATAGTACAACTCCAGCCGAAGTATTTTCACTTACCACAAGTGGTGAAATTAAATATTCCGGGAAGCTTTTTTCAGATAAGTCTGGTGTAGCTTGGCCTACGCCAAGAGTCGCCACCGATTCCCAATATTTACCGCTATTTGTGAATCGCAAGCATGATCTTAAATCATACGGATTTGTTGTAAGAACTGGCTCTATCGTGGTTCATAGAGACCCAAGAAAGCGCTATAAATCTTTGCGATTGAATCATAAAAAAACCATAGTTCCAATGCTATGGCAAAGCGATATTAAGCAAAGCGGGATCATAGATATCAAACAGCCACCCAAAGACAGGGATCGTTATGTTGATATGGAAACTCTGGAGTCACCATCCATAATTAAGAAACCTGCAATTGCAATGCAGCGCGTTACTTCTGATGGCCAACTTCACCGTCTAATCTGCGCACCAGTTCCGAAAAATATCCAAAAGCAATACGGTGGGGTAGTCGGAGAAAATCATGTTTGTTTTATCGAAAGCCTGACCGGGGCAAATTCCGTCGATTATTTATTACTTTGTTCCATACTAAGAACGAAAATCCTTGACCGATTATTCAGGTGTATCTCAGGAGCAACGAACGTATCCGCATACGAGTTGAATCAATTACCACTTCCTGACCCTCATCTCGTTTCCTCAGCAATTTCAAGAGGATTTGATATCGAGGAAGCGACCATAATCGGATTCGGTTTAAAGGAATACCATGGCCTTTCGTAATACTGCCGACCGGTTAAAAGACAAACAAGCTGCTCTTGAAGCAAAGAAAGCGCTCATCAAAAAATTGACGTCGAGTCGAACATCATCTCCGAAGGTTGCTGAAAATATATCTGAGCCTGAAAACGTTGATGAAGTGGTTATTAAAACAGATGCCAAAGTTGAAAAAGTAATTGTAAAAATAGATCGCCATATCATCCTCGAAGGAAATGGTTCAATCCCGATATATATGGATGGTCAGCGTACCCATCAATATCTTTCACCCGCAATGCGTAAATTAGCTGATAACTGCTTGGAAGTAGCACAACACAAAACTTGTAATGTAGCTATGCTGTGGCCGGGCAAAATCGAGTGCTTACCTTTTGCTCATGTATTGGCTTGCATTGAAAGATGGTCAAATGGATACAAACTTGGAATCCGTACAGTATTTTATCCCGCAACACAGAGTAGTTTTTATCCACTAAACCACATCAAGGCAGATAGAGAAACAATCCATCAGATCACGAATCGTGTATCAGAAGTGACAGCTGGTAGCAATGACATTGAGATAAAGGAATCATATCCAGAAAAGGACCTGATGTTATTCGCGTTGAATAGTGTGGTTGATAAATCAAAGAAAGAACAGCTTCAGCCATGCCTTAATGAACTCTTCCCGCATTTCTATTTAACAACTGGAGACAAGAAGGAACTCATTGACCAGAACTACAAGGATAACTTCCTGAAGCACATATTCACCAAGTTGCCCAGCCGAGGGCATAAAAAAGCTTTGAAAGATTTTACTTTCGATAAATTGGGAGACCCGAGCTCCGCACCTGACGCCATCTTTGCACTTTCGTATAAGATGAAAAAAAATGAACTAGCTAGTGCACTACAAAACATTAATGGTGTAGGTAAGCCAGATCTAATCCTGATTGATGCTACTCAATCATCTTTTAGCCGGACGAATAATCTCCGCAACCAAATCACTGCATTCCTTAAGTTAGTCGATGAAAAATTAAGTTCAGCGCCAGGTATTCTTATTGTGACGGATGACCCACAACAAATGGCCCAATTACGTGCAAGTATCAATGCTGAAATCGTTACTAAAAGAATAAGGTATTTTCTACCGACTCGTGGCATATGCCATCCTTTCCAAAATAAGGGGCTTGAGTCCCAGCAACCACAGGAAACACCTTCCAAACGTGGAAATATCACTATCAAGGTAGATGTTACCGACAAAGAATCTTCAAAACTGATTGACCAAGCTTATCGATATCGCGGGCAGATGAGTGAACTTAAGGAGGTGGCAGAGGCCATGGCCAGCGCGTCCTTGTTCATCCGAACAATGTCGAATCTTCCTTCAAGCAAGCAAATACTCAATGAATGGCTAGACGATTCATCGGCTGATGAGCGACAACGCAGGTACTACGATTGGATCGCTTACAAAAATATGGTAACGCAATCTATGGAGTCAGGAATCTCGTTCGAGCTTTCAAAGAAAATTAAGATTTGGATCCGACACATTGACAAGGTTATTGAATCATATGAGTCAGGAACTCCTTTGGCGATTGCTATGGCAGATCGAGTCTTAAGCTATGTAAAAAGTAATTTTCATACTTTGGTTGTTCTGAAAAACCAATTTTACGTGATGCTGGCCGAGAACTATTTAAGAGCACATATCGACGATATTTCACTTAGCGATGATCAAGCTGAGAATCTCTATAAGAACGTAAAATTCATAAGTGTCAGTAATCTCAAGAGTGAAATTAGAAAGGGATATGCTTCTCGACTGGTGGCATGCTTCGTCAACTCAGAAGTCCTGAGGATTCTCATGACCGACAAGCATCTACCATCTCATGTAGATCTTTTACTAACGCAGAGTTCGGCTACGTATATGTACTATTCACTCAAGCCAGTTTTGGAATTTGCAGAATTTGAACCATACCACACCAGAGTAAAAGCCATTATCGACCAGATGAAACGTATCAGTCTTGAGGGGGTCGGGGTTTTGCCTTTCAATGATATGGAGCCTCCGGTCTTTTCGTCTTCTTTGATTAATACGACTTACAAAAATGACGATGGCACTGAACGAGATATGTTGAAAATCATTATCGAGGACGATGGTGTTCTGTATCGTGGATTACATTCAATTGTGTTTGTTTATGATCCTGCTGCCGTTGAAAGTCATAACCATGGGTTTAGAGCTGTGCATGCTGAAAAGTTAAGCTCCGGCGATCGCATATTTGTTATGTCAGACGATCTGCACGACATGGTTGAAACAATTTTTAAAGCTGCGGGAGTAAAGCTGTCGAATGATGGCAAATTCGAAAAAATTTTACGGCTCTACCATAAGCAAGTTCTGGAAAAGTCAAAAGAGCTATTCCCTGGAGGAATTATGGAACGTGTGCGAGGCATTCGAGCTGCAATGACTAAAGATAACCCTAAACTTGAGGGGAAGCTCAGCAACGTTCGATACTGGGTTGATCTTGATCAAGCTGAAGATAAACCATTTAACGAGCTCATGCCTCAAGCACCAATGAATTTCGAGAATTTCGAGGCTTTTCTTAAAGTACTTGAATTTGACTCCATGCAGATCAAGATGTTTTGGGAAGGTGCAATCAAACAAGTCAGGGGAGTCAGAATCATTGACGGGCTCCATTTTGGGGATCATTACAGCCGGGTTCTGTTTGATCCCAGTGCGGCCACAACATATGACAAAGTGCCCAGAGAATCATTACAACTACTTCGCGAAAAGGCATTGGAAAATATTTATCAGGTCACCGCAGTCGTGGAGCTGACCGCTAATAAGGAAAGCCATACATTATGAACGTCACCCGCCGAGACCCATCAAGCATTCCATCCACGCTGAAAGAGGCTGTCGCAGACAGTCTTTGCAACCTGACATATGGGATGGTATCTGGTGCCGGTTCATTTGGCGAATATGTGTTTGGTGCTCCTCCTAGCAAAGTATTTGTATCTGGTTTTCTGTTGCCCCAACGTACATTGGATGATGGAGATGAAGTTACTAGCCCGATCTGGATATCGTCGCATGGAATGGATCTGCAAATCTCAAGTAACAGTACTGCAAAGGTTTGTGTAACACCTAAGGTATCGGTTTATGTCAGGATATTCCCAACCTCAGAAGATCTTGCACGTCCAGACTGCAAACCAAAATTTTCCTTAAAGGACACTAAAAGGGATGAACTTAAACAAAAACTAACGGCTGCGCTTGATACGAGATGGGCAATTATTAAGGACCAATTCCAAGAAAGAAGAAAATGTCCTACATGGAAAACAATTCAAGCGGAAGAACGTGCCAAATTATTCAAAAATGAAGGTCTTCCTCAAAATCTTGACCTGTTTAGTTTCGGAGTAAGCGATTCAGCTGATAATGATGAACCTGACGAGTCTGTTGTCAAACTGGACGCTGCAGCCATAGCATCTCTTCAGGATGACCACTTCAACGCCATACCGATCCCTCTTAAATGGAAGAGATTTGAATTCACTCTTCCAGTTTTTGAAATCGATCTTGCCTCTTCAATAGACAAACAAACAGAGGAGATAGCCAAGCACAAGGCGTTAATGAAAGAACATATTGCCAAGCTTCTGGATAACTGGGTGTTAGATACAGACCCGGTCACCGGTGGCAAAGCATGGGTATTTCGAAAGAATGAAGCGATACCGCCATCACAGTGGTCCAATTGGACCCAGTATCTTGACGCTATGCGATTACGTGCAAACGACCCAATCATCCCAGAAATTGAGCTTGACTGGGATATAGAGCTTTCAGCTGATTTTAACGACCCATCTCGCATGAACCTTCATATCGCACTTGAAAATCGCAGCAAGGTAGTAAAGCGCGAAGCCGACACGAAAGAACATGCAGTTTTTCAAATGAGCATTGATGTCGAACTGCCGAAGGTAGTCCATCGCATGCTAAGGCTTGATCGTATTGAACCATCATACCGGTTTAACCAATACCTCAGCTATCCAGCTATAGGCTTTAATGGTGGGGTAGAAACAAAGTCGGCAACAGACAATAAAATTATACTTACTTCCACTTGGCATCCGCGCTTTGTTCAACCACGTCTCCGTCCCGTCGAGTATGAAAGCGTTATATCAAACATCAGACAACTTGCAAAAGAAGATGACGTTAAGGGGTTGAGGCCAATTATTCAGCACTTCCGTAATTGGCTAGCACAGACAGAAGAAACTATAGATCCTACTTTGGGTGCAGAGAATCAGGAAATCGCTGAACGTGAATTAAACAAATTTAAGGAAGATTTGAAGCTGTGGGCATCGGAAGCGGATGCAATTGAAGTGGGTATCAACATTATCGAAGAATCCAGAAAAGCCTGGTCTGGTCCGGGTCTTCAAAAAGACCCTGTTGGCATACCGTTTGAAGCGTGGCGCTCCATGAATGAAGCGATGGCAAATCTAATGCAACGCAGGCTTAAAGACGATTCGGCAGAGTGGCGCTTGTTCCAGTTGGCTTTTATTTTAGCTTCGATTCCAAGCATTGTGACTCGGCTTCCTGAATTCGAACACCACTATGTCGAGAGAAGGGATGACAGCGTAACCCTACTCTATTTCAGTACGGGTGGCGGAAAATCGGAAGCATTCTTTGGTCTCCTGGCCTTCAATCTTTTCTTCGATCGATTACGTGCCAAGGTCTTTGGTGTAACTTCATTGGTACGTTATCCATTGCGGCTGTTAACGGTCAACCAGGCTCAACGTATGGCGAAGATGATGGCAGAGGCAGAACGCATCAGAATCACAAAAAAATATGGTGGTGCACCATTTTCCATCGGATTTTGGGTTGGAAGCGGTGGTTCTCCTAATCGGCATAATTCAAAAGGTGTTACAGATATTCCTCTAATAGGAATTAAAGAATCAGAGGAAATTATCTTCGAGAAGGATATGCATTATGCGGCTGCGCGTAAATCATGGCGCAAACTACCCAGCTGCCCATTCTGTGGAAGTGAAACTGGACTGAGGCGACTCCCTAACAGTGGCGGCGGAACAATTGCACATGTTTGCCAAAACAAAGATTGTTTTTCACGTCCTGGAGGCGAAGAAAAGCCATTACCATTTTATATCTGTGACGATGATATTTACGATTTTGCTCCGTCTGTCATTCTTGGTACCGTGGATAAATTGGCGCTCATCGGCCATTCAGGTCCTACGATACGAAGAATTCTTGGCATGTTTGGTGCGGCACCTTGGTACAACGAAAATCTTGGTCGTATCTATATGCCAACAGAAAAGGAGCTCAAGGAGTCTCCTGAACGCAAATCATGTATTACCGTATTCCCAGCCTATGAGCATGGTACGAAACTGTTCCATGACCCAGCACCTACACTCATTATTCAGGACGAATCACACCTATTGGATGAATCGTTAGGAACATTTGCCGGGTTATTTGAATCAACACTTGACGCATTATTTTCAAAATTAGCTCGTGCCCAACGAAACTGCGTGGCAACTGATCCGGAAGGGAACCGCAGGCGGGCAAAAATAATCGCTGCATCCGCAACTGTGTCAGATCCTCAACGTCAACTCGAACATTTGTATCAAAGACACATCCCTGCTACCCAATTTCCATTCCCTGGGCCAGATATCTATCACTCATTCTATGCCGAACCTGAAGCGGCTGATGAACCTGAACGCAGAGCCCTTCCTGATGAATTTAGCGAGTTGAGGGCAAAAACAGGGCGCATATATTCTAGCATCATGACCAACGGTAGGCCGCACACCTCGACCTCGGTAGCCATACTGTCGGCATTTCACTTCAATATCACCTTACTGTTCCAGCAATTAATCAGCGGCGACAAAACGCGTCAGGAAGCTGCTGCATCTACACTCATGGCACATGTCCATCCATCACGGATATCCGAGCTGATGACAAAATCAATATCGGTCGCACATCCGGATGAACTTGCTACCTTGATAGACCTGCACCGCGTTGCTTTAACCTATGTTACCAACAAGAAAGGCGGAGACCAGATCCAATCAGCTGAAGGGGAGGAAACCAGAAAGCGTCATGCACTACAACTTATTCCATTTGAAACGTTGCAGACTCGGCTGATCACAGGTTCTGTTGACCAAGGGGAAATTGAAAAGACCGTGGAACTTACCCGTGACCGGCCCGAACCCGGGAAACCATTTGAAGACCTATCAAAAGTTCTCCGTTCGATCATCGCTACGTCGGCGATATCACATGGCGTTGATATAGAGGAGCTGAACTCCATGTTCTTCGCAGGGATGCCATCAGACATTGCTGAATATATCCAGGCATCTTCTCGCGTTGGCCGTACCCATGTCGGGTTTGTGTTGCTAATTCCAACCCCTCAGAGACGGAGGGATCGTTATATCGTTGAAGTATTCGACATCTTTCATCGATTCCTGGAACGTATGGTGCAACCAGCCGCCATTGACAGATGGGCTGAAAAGGCGGTCAAGCGTGCCATTCCAAGCATTTTTCAGGCTGCAATTTGTGGAGCAATATCGATTGGAAATTTGCTGCGGCTTGAAGATGACAAAAAAGGTAACTGGACACCTATGGATTATTGTTCCCGAATCCTTGATCGATATAAGTCAGAAAAAAAGGTTTTTGAAGATAGCGTGGTTGATTTCATCGAACTTGCCATTGGCTTGACTGATGATTTTGCTCCAGAGGGTAAGGAACACTACCAGCGTATTGTCAGGGACGAGGTTAGGTCGATTCTTGAAGAAATGGGGCAAGGAACTAATAGAGGAACGAGTCTTAGGGATTTCTTTGGACAAAATATCACTGTGAGGAAGCCAATGACTTCGTTACGTGATGTCGATGAAGCCGGGACTATTCGCAAGAGTTACCTCGACCCACAAGGTGGGAAATTGGATCGTGAAAACATAATCGCGATTATGGACGTTATTCGATATGGGCAGGCAGAAGTTGGTGACAACGAGGAAGCTAGATAAGGAACATATGAGATACGACGACGAAAAAGATAAACCTGATGCACCTACGATGATTCGGTCGAGAGGGCAGCTATCCTCATCATATGCACCTGGTGCGTTCTTTACTTTCGAGGGTGGGATGGGTTCATGCATTGCCATGCCGGATCCCAACTCCGCAACCTACCAAGCCAATATCTCTTTAGCCGTCAAAGATCAAATCCTGATGAGGTTCGATGATGCGGTTAAGTCTTGGTTTGACTATGCCATGACTTCTATCGTACGCCAACCGCAACAACCACAGGTTATGGCAGAGCAGTGCATAGACTCATCATTGTTAAACAATGACAGAAATGCAATTCGTCCTTTGGATCGGGGTAGATATATCTTTGTTAATCCAGTAAAAATGGGTTATGCACCTGCTCCACTTACCTTCGTATGTAACCATTGCGGGAGGTTTCGTAGTTTTGAGAATTCAAGAGATTTCGCCAAAAATTCTAAATCCAGATTGAACTTGAAATGCAGCAAAGTAGATGCTCAATGCCAGTGGAGGCAACTCGATGTGATATTTGTTCATTGGTCAGGAAACTGGGAACCAGTCCGTCCAGGAAAATGGGACTGGGATTCTAATAACAACAAAATACGCGAGCCAATAGACCGGTGTTCATTTTGTCATGAATCTGATTTCATTTTGGAGACTTCTCACAGCCAATCTTCAATTGGGAAATGGTTTTTCCGATGCAGTAAATGCGGAAATCCAGATGAACGTGGATGGATCAAAAATGACCGTGATTCACTCGAAATACTTGGGGCTGACTTTATTAGGTTGCCAGCTCAAGCACGCATGGAACCGATTTCATATCGTGCGTCTGCTGCTTACTACGCACAATCCGACCAATTCATCCTCTTTGATGAAGACCAATCAGGATTATTGGCTTGTCTCGACATTTCAAAACAAGCAGAGCTCTCTAATTTCATTGCAGGGCATTATGGTTATGGACGTTCACGTCCATCTTTGCATGAGATAAAAACTATTTTGAATCTCACTGAAAAAGGTCAGGAGCAATGGAAAAAATATAGTAGCAAAGAAGACTTGCTCAATGCGTTACCTGACATTATTACTCCACCTTTTGATAAATTATCTCGTAACTTAAAAGAAGAGATGTCAGAGATGGTGGAACGCTGGTTTACAGAAGGAAATCCACCATTGCTTCATGAGGAAAATCATCTTCCACCTGGGTTAGCTGATGCTCTGCAGATGCGCAAAAGCGAATTCGACACCCGTTATGATCCATTCAGACTGGCCGTCGAACATGAGATGTTACGTCGCAATCACATTGATGCGCCTCGTGAAGCAACAGGCCGTGCCAAGTTTGTTCATTTCAACAAGCTTGACTATGACTTGTCACCAAAAGATAACAAGGAAAAAGAAAGGATTGAGACCGAAACTACCAATGAGTTCAAAAAACTTGGTATATCAACAATGGGCTTGATCCGTAACTTCAAATTGTGTCGCTTCACTTATGGTTACACACGAGTTGGTTCCCGTCCTGTCATTGAAAAGCACGGAATGGAAATGCCGGTTCGATTAAAACTTTTTGATACTGTTAAATCTGATCAAGGCAGCTCGCGTCCAATATATGTTGTCACTCAAGAAAACGAAGCCTTATATGTTCGTCTTGATGAAGAGACGGTATACCAGTGGCTCAAGCAACTTAAAATAAATAATGATTTTGAGTGGAAAAAAGGTGATATATCACTTGGTGCAAAGATTCTTGAGCACGTTTCCCCAATGCATCGGTTCCTGTCCAATATCCTACCTAAACAAGATCCGCAGGTTTATTACTACGTCTATACACTTCTGCATACCTATTCACATGTCATTATGCGGGCAGTCGCAGAGCATTCTGGCCTTGACTTGGGATCGTTGGGCGAATATATCTTTCCGTCAGAACTTGCTTTCGTAGTCTATCGGAACGGTACAACAATGGATCTTGGCAACCTAACTTCGTTATGGCGCAATGAGAATGTGCGCTTCCTGAAATATCTGGCAGAGCCCCGCACTTTATCGTGCAATTCGGGAAGCCTTTGCTCTGCTAGTGGCGGTGCCTGTCCGGACTGTATCCTTATTCCGGAAACATCTTGTATTGCCTCAAACCAGTTGCTATCGCGTGCGGTACTCAGAGGGGGTAACGCACCACGTGAGGATGGTATTAACCAACACATCCCAGGTTTCCTTGAGATGGCAAATGCTAGTCTTACCAACTGATTATAAGAAGGCCTTACTTGCACTTGCGCCACATGCTGAAACGGCAGCACAAATTTGCCGGGCGATTGTTGATGGAAGGTTTTCTCGTCGTATGCGCTTACGTGAAATATGTTTGGCATCTGGAATTGCCTCCGCCCGAAGCAGTGCTGTTGAGGTTGCCTTGGACGCTGGTGTCAGTGCCGATCTAATAGAAAAGTCCGGTGACTTGGAGTGGAAGCCAGTTGAGCATCATACTGGTTGAATCAATTATTTGCCTAGCCACTTTGGTCCGCTTAGGCCGATTTTTAGACTGTCTCCATGTCGGGTGCGGAAGTTCATGCCTCAAACTATGAATTTTTGCCTCCGGCCAATTGCCGCCATTGCTCTATCTAAAATAAGCTGCCGTCCAGTTTCGGAATTTCAACGGACCACTCAAAGAATGGTATAAGTACAATGCCATAATACTAACAATTGTAGCCTGACGCCTTTTGCCTATGAGTCTGATCAAATCTCGAAAACGCGTCGCTGACCACGGAGAGGTATTCACTCCCGCATGGATGGTTGATGCCATGCTCGACCTCGTGAAGGATGAGTCGGAGCGCATCGACTCTCGCTTTCTGGAACCGGCATGCGGAAGCGGTAACTTTATTGTCAAAGTCTTGCAGCGCAAGCTTGCCGCTGTCGAGCGCAAGTTCGGGAAATCTGACTTCGAGAAGCAGCACTATGCGCTTCTTGCGCTGATGTGCATCTACGGGATCGAGCTTCTGGCAGACAACATCGCCGAGTGCCGTGCAAACATGTTGGATATCCTCACCGAGTATCTGAACATCGATGAGTCGGATGATCTGTGCCGCGCCGCGACCTTTGTGCTATCTCAGAATCTAGTCTACGGTGATGCCTTGACGATGTGCGTCAGCAGTGGTGAGCCGATTACTTTTGCCGAATGGGGCTACCTGGGCAAGGGTAAGTTTCAGCGCCGCGATTTCCGCTTCGACACGCTGACCCATTCGTCGGCCTACAGTCAGGAAGGGACGCTCTTTGCTCACCTCGGCAAGCACGAGATATTCACCCCGACCAAGACCTATTTGCCCATGACCGTGAAAGAACTCGCGTCGGCTTTGGTTGATGAAGCACCGAAGGGTTCCTATGACTGAACAGGCCAGCTTCACTCTGCAAGGTCGCAATCCTGATGTACTGACCTGCATCGCCAATCTTTCCAACGACGAGGTATTCACCCCGCCAGAGTTCGCCAACAGGATGCTGGATACTCTAGCCAAGGCGTGGGCGGCCAGCCACAACGGGGCGAACATCTGGGCGGACAAAACCGTGAAGTTCCTTGACCCGTGTACGAAGTCGGGCGTATTCCTCCGCGAGATCGCCAGTCGCTTGATCAAGGGTCTCGCAGACGAAATGCCGAACCTCGAAGAGCGCGTCAATCACATCCTGACCAAGCAGGTGTTCGGCATCGGCATAACGCACCTCACCAGCCTGCTTGCCCGCCGGAGTGTGTATTGCTCGAAGCACGCCAATGGATCGCACTCCATCGCCAAGGGCTTTGACAATGAGGCGGGCAATATCTGGTTTGAGCGACTGAAGCACACGTGGCTGGGCACGAAATGCATGTACTGTGGCGCCAGCCAAGCGACCTATGACCGAGGCGAAGGGCTGGAAACTCACGCCTATGCGTTCATTCACACTAATGACATTTTGACTCGGCTCGCCGAGTTGTTTGGAGACGATATGCAGTTCGACGTAATCATCGGAAATCCGCCATACCAACTTGGCTCGGACGGCGGCACGCGTGACGTTCCGATTTACCAGCACTTCGTCGCTCAGGCAAAGAAGCTGGAGCCGCATTTTCTCGCGATGATCATTCCGTCGCGATGGATGGCTTCTGGTCTTGGGCTTAGCGAGTTCCGGCAATCGATGCTTGGGGATCGGCGGATGCGCGAACTCGTCGACTATCCTGCGGCAAGCGACGTGTTCCCAGGTGTCGAAGTCAAGGCAGGCGTTTGCTACTTCCTGTGGGATGCGTCACATGACGGCGATTGCAGAGTGACGACCAGCCGGGGCGGAGAAGTTGTTGGCCCGACGGCGCGAAACCTCGGCGAGTACGACGTCTTTGTGCGGGATGCGCGAGCCATGTCAATCCTGCGAAAAGTACAGAAGCGCGGCGAACTCTCCATCAACTCGATACTCGCTCGCGACAAGGAGTTTGGCTGGACATCAAACTTCGACGGCTTCCACGAGACGAAGCGCGCTGGTGATTTGCCGCTTTACTACATCCGCACGATGAAGCGCGGCGTAGGCTATATCGCTCGCAAGCAGGTCACCAAAAGCGCACATCTCATTGATACGTGGAAAGTTCTCGTCCCGCAGGCATTCAATGGCGGTGACGCGCTGCCGCATCAAATATTGGGAAAGCCGCTGATCGCTCCATCGCCATCAGTTTGCACGCAGTCGTTTCTTTTCTTTTCCGTTGACTCGGAGGAGGAGGCCAGGAGTCTCCAGTCTTACTACACAACCAGATTGTTTCGCTTCCTTGTCTCAGTACGAAAGATCACTCAGCATGCAACGCACTCCACATACACGTGGGTTCCAATGCAGAAGTGGAATTGCACGTGGACTGACGAAGCCCTCTACGAAAAGTACAGCATCACAAAACAGGAACGAGAGTTCATCGAGTCCCAAGTCAGGGTGATGAATCTCGACAGTGGTGCTGATGTATAAGCCCACCATCGAGGAAATCCTCGCGCCCAAGCCAGAAGCTCGCCCTCGCATCTACGCCTACTCGATAGCCGACAAGGCACACAAAGGTCTGCTCAAGGTGGGGCAGACGACGCGCAATGTGAAGCAGCGCATCGCCGAGCAGGTTAAGACCGCCGCCATCAAGAACTACAAAATCGAGCTGGATGAATCCGCCGAGCGCGACGACTGCACCCTCTTCAGCGATCACGATGTGCGCGCGGCGCTCGTGAGGAAGGATTTCGAGAACGTCGAGTTGGAGTGGATGCGTTGCTCGGTCAAGGAGGTTAAGACCGTGCTCGTCGAGCTGCGCACTGGTCAGAAATTCACGGGTACACATCACGAAACTTTCCCGATGCGCCGGGAGCAGACCGATGCCGTTGTCAAGACTTCTGACTACTATAACTCGATCTGGGCCGAAAACAAAAATTCCGTACCGCGTTTTCTGTGGAACGCGAAGATGCGCTTTGGCAAGACCTTCACCACCTACCAGTTGGCGAAGAAGCTGAAGGCTAAGCGCGTTCTAGTTTTGACGTTCAAGCCCGCTGTTGAGGATGCTTGGCAAAGCGACCTTGAATCGCATGTTGATTTTGATGGGTGGCAGTATCTCTCTAAATCCTCCGGCGGCGATCCGACGCAGATCGACCCCAAGAAGCCGGTAGTCTATTTCGGCTCTTTCCAGGACCTACTCGGCCGCGATGCGGCGGGGAACATCAAGCCTAAGAACGAGTGGCTCCACACGGTAAATTGGGACATTGTGGTGTTTGACGAGTATCACTTTGGTGCCTGGCGCGAGACGGCAAAAGAGCTGTTCGAGGGCGAGGAGGAGGTGGTTGCTAAGAAGGAGTCCGCTCTTGAGTACGCGGCAGACCTGCGGGACGTGAACGAGGACCTGAGCGTGCTCTCGGAGAAGGAGACCGAGTTTCTGCCCATCACCACACGGGCTTACCTGTACCTCTCCGGCACACCGTTCAAGGCGCTGTCCACTGGTGAGTTTATCGAGGAGCAGATTTTTAACTGGACGTACACCGACGAACAGCGCGCCAAGGAAGCGTTCGCCACTACGAATCCGGGCCAGCGGAACCCCTACGGTGCATTGCCGCAGATGCGGCTGCTGACCTATCAGATGCCGGATGAACTACTGGCCATTGCAAGCGGCGGCGAATTTGACGAGTTCGACCTCAACGCGTTCTTCGAAGCATCTGGCACAGGTAACAATGCCAAGTTTAAGCACAAAAGCGATGTGCAGAAGTGGCTGGATATCATCCGTGGGGGCTATGCGCCAAAATCGGTCGAGCATCTAAAGACGGGTACGCGGCCACCGTTTCCATATTCTGATGTGCGCGTGCTGCCCTATTTGCAGCATGCGTTCTGGTTCCTGCCCAACGTCGCGGCCTGCCATGCGATGGGGAACCTGCTGCGAGAAAAGCACAACGTCTTTTGGCATGACTACACAGTAGTCACCGCCGCAGGAATCTCTGCGGGTATCGGGCTGGAGGCATTGCCGCCGGTGCGCAAGGCTATTGGTAGCGGATTCGATACCAAGACCATCACGCTTTCGTGCGGCAAGCTCACTACTGGAGTCACCGTGTCGCAGTGGTCGTCGATCTTGATGCTGCGCAATCTCAAGTCACCTGAGACCTATTTTCAGGCCGCATTCCGCGTGCAGTCGGCGTGGTCCATCAAGAATCCCAACGGTGACAACCCGAACGAGGAGGAGATCCTCAAACCAGTCTGTTTCGTGTTTGACTTTGCGCCCACCCGTGCGCTGAGGCAACTCTCGGAGTACGGGATCGGCCTGTCGCCCAACGAGCCGAACCCGGAGAATGCGGTTAAGGAACTCGTATCGTTTCTGCCTGTGCTGGCCTATGACGGCGCGAACATGACGCAGATTGACGCAGGTGGCATTCTCGACATTGCGATGGCGGGGACATCTGCTACGCTGCTGGCACGCAAGTGGGAGAGCGCAATGCTCGTGAACGTTGACAACGACACCTTGCGCCGAATTCTGGGCAATGCCGAGGCGATGGCAGCCGTGGAGCGGATCGAGGGCTGGCGCACGCTGGGTGACAACGTCATAGAGACCATCATCAACAAGAGCGACAGGGTAAAGGAACTCAAGAACAAGGCGAAGAACAAGAACTTGTCAGCAAAGGAGAAGAAGGAACTCTCAGCCGAAGAGAAAGAATACAAGTCCAAGCGCAAGCTGGTGCAGGAGAAGCTGATTAAGTTCGCAACCCGCATTCCAGCGTTCATGTACCTCACCGACTTCCGAGAAAATACGTTGCAGGATGTAATTACCAAGCTCGAACCGGACCTGTTTCTAGCTGTCACCGGATTGACGGTCAAAGACTTCCACCTGCTCGTCCGTCTCAAGGTTTTTAATACTGAGCAGATGAACCAAGCCGTATTCGCCTTTCGTCGTTACGAAGATGCATCACTTCGCTATACGGGAATCGAGAGCCATGAGGGCTTAAGACACTATGGTCTATACGACACCGTGGTGGCAAAGGATTGAAGGGTTGGTTAGTGGCGGAACTGGTGCACGAGTGGTCTGTGGTAGCTACTGTGCACCGCTCAAGAATCCGCATTACGAAATACTCATTTCGCAGGGGGAACGGTGATTACACAGATTGACATTGCCAGTTTCGGCAGCTTCAGCGGCCTGACCTGGAAGAAGAGCATTCGAGATGGTGACAACGTTCAGAACTTCAAGCGACTGAACATCCTCTACCAACGTAAGTCTGATGCCCTGTTACCGTATTGCGGATGTAGCAGTGCTCTTTGATCTCTTGGCCACAAGGACAAGAATCAAATTCATCACTAACTTCGACGGACTCAAGGACCCATTCAGTTCGAGCTGCTTCAAACGTACTCGCCCGAGAAAGAGGAAGGATGTGATCCCGCAAACGCTCAAAGTTGTGAGTCATGAATTCCTCCTTGTCAGTTTATGCGAATTTGTTGGTGATGAGCTTTCGACTGTGGCAGGAATTCCTACTTCTTCCAGTTCAGCCCCTGACCATTTTCCTCAAAGACTGTGAACGCATCCGACTCGGGTTCTTCTGCGTGATCTACCATCAATGCGTGTGGAAACCTAATCAAAAAGATGTTCTGTTCAAACTGATCCGACACGATGACTGACTCAATAGCTTCCTCCGTGGGGTGCCATACACCTGGCGCGACACGACGAGGTTCTCGAACATTTAGCGCGTTGCTTCTCATATGTTCCAGAACAGATGCAGGGACTACATTCCCCGGTGATATGTAAGCGCTGATTCGCCTTGCCGCTTGACTGCAGTACGACCAGCAGATGAACTCATCGTGATCGGCAACAACCAACATCGCGGCTTCCTTAGTGAACTCCAGCCACTTCAATGCGGTGGCCGTTAAGGAGGTTTGATAACGATTAGCGCAGTGGCCTAGCAGATCAAATGACAATTCGCACCCAGAAATTTGAGCATCGAAGTCATTTCTCGGCATTAGCAAGTAGGACGCAAACGTATTGGCTTGTGATTCGATACGTCTGGACTCAGGGCTGTCGTACTCCAACATCTGAACCTGCCCACACTGAAAGTTGTCGCGCAGCTTACGATGTAGTAGGTAGTGTCCGAGTTCGTGGGCGGTTGTGAAATTGATGCGCCCTGGCACGGTTACGTTCTCGTCATAAGAGATGCACCAGTCATTATTCTTCTGGCTCTTCGAGAGCATACCGTCTATCCCAGCAATTCCGTGTGGGATCACGCAACGTACGGGGTCGTCAAATTTCGTCCTAGTAATCTCAAGCGCGATGTCTTTCACGCTGACAGGAAAGTTTTGACCACTGGCAAGCCAAAGCTTTGAAAGTTGAATGCCCCAAGCAACTGGTGTTGTCGGATCACTCATCGTCAATTGCCTTCAAGAACTTTTCTAGCTGTGCGCGTTTTGTTGAATCCAACTGGGTAACACGACGGAAAAAGACAAGGTCAGCGTCGGTGTTGGATAACTCCTGTTTCTCATCATTAAGAAGGAACTCTACTGTTACCCCAAAAACTTCGGCTATGCGGGCTATCTTCTCTGCAGATGGCCTGACTACTGGACGGTTTTCTAGTTCCCATATGTAGCTCTTGCTTGATCCGGACTTCTCTGCGAGTTGATCCAAAGTCAACTTCAAGAGCTTTCTTTGTGCTCGTATTTTTTCGCCAATTATGGTTGCCACGATTTTTCTCCAAATTTTAGAAGTTCAGAGTAGACGTATTTATTCTGCTTGACAAGCGGAATATAAAGTCCGATACTTAAAGTGCGTCTACACCGAACTTTTCGTCATGGACGCTTTACATAAAGGGTTCATATATGACAACGACAATCAAATGCACGGCACGTCGCATGGCTGGCGGCACAGGACATGAGCACATCAGTCACCTCTGGTGGGATCAGGTCGATGAGTCTAGGAAGGTGCTTCAAAGTGGGAATTCCACCCGGGAAGAGATGGTCGCTTACATCGAGAAGAACGGGAATAACTCCGTGTGGTGTCCTGACCGGAATCCTCAACTCCAGGGGGCTTGGGTCCATGTCCATAGCAATGGTCGCATTAAGTACCTTCAAACCGTTGCCGATGGTCGTAAGACTGACAACTTGCTGTCATTGCCTCAGAAATGAGGTCGCAGCGATTAGCCTCGCCGGTGCATGATCCAATTTTTCTACGGAGGAAACAAAATGAACGCAAATGATATTGAACAAAATAAATACCAAATCAAAATCAACGGACGGGAGCGTACTGTCACTCAAGATACGCTTTCCTATGATGCAGTAGTTGCACTGGCCTTTCCGGAAGACCAGCATTCCACGTTCACATACACCGTGACCTACTCTGGCCCGCATATTCAGGATGGCAGCCTTGCAGAGGGGCAAAAGCCAGTCCAGTTGCATGACGGAATCAAGTTTTATGTCACAAAAACCAATCGCTCTTAATGCATCCATCAAGCAGCTCAAGGATGAAGGGTTTGAACTTGAGTTTTTTCAGCAACACTTAGTTGCGCGTAGCGTACCTTATGTCCGCCACGACAAGACGATAGACAGCGGAGCTATCGTCTGCCTTTGTCAAGACTTTGCCGGTCCTGACAAGCCATCTGGCGACCATACAGTCTGGTTCATTGGTGAGATGCCTTGCAAGTCTGATGGTACTCCGTTGGATGCTGCGCTGTTTCTGGAATCGACAAAGCAACAGCTGGAGAACGGGCTCATCATCGACCGGAAGTTCTCGAACAAGAAGACGGAAGATCCAGAATTCCCGCGCACTTATCACGACAAAATAGTGCACTACGTCACGCTTATCCAGAACCATGCAAAGGTGATCGCCCCAAACGTGGATGCCCGCACCGGGGTGCCGTTTAGAGTAAATGATGAGACATCGCCATTCAAGTACCGGGACTCATCCTCTTCCCGCGCCGGGATTTATGCGCTTTCCCAAAAGTTAGCTAAAAAGCGCATTGCCATCGTGGGGCTGGGCGGCACAGGGGGATATATCCTCGATCAGGTAGCCAAGACCCATGTTGGCGAGATCCACTTGTTCGATGATGATGAGTTCAGTACGCACAATGCCTTTCGCGCGCCGGGCGCACCCTCGTTCGAAGAGTTGAATGCCAAGCTACTTAAGGTTGACTACCACAAAGCACTGCATGAACCTATGCGGAATGGCATTCATGCCCACCCATACAGGCTGACTGCAGAGAATGTCCATGAACTGGCCGGGTTCGACTTTGTCTTCGTTTCGGTCGACAACGGCGAATCCAGGCGCCTGCTCACCTCTTACTTGATAGACGCTAAGATTCCATTCATCGATGTTGGAATGGGTATTATCAAACAGGAGGATCCATTGATCCTGCATGGAACTTGCCGGACGACTTTCTTTACGCCAGAGAAAAACGGCCATACCAAACTGCTTCCTTGCGAGGATGATGTAGGGGAAAATCTCTATCGGCGCAACATTCAGGTGGCCGACTTAAATGCGATGAACGCGCTCATGGCAGTAATCCGCTGGAAACAATATTGCGGCTTCTATGGTGATGATGAGATGGCGCACAATCTAGACTACACGATCGGAAACTCCTCGATTGCCAGAAGGACAGGGCCGGAGGAAACTTAATGAAGGTTAATGCAATCACTCCACTCTTTGTGAGTTCCATCCCGGAAATTCTTGAAGAAGGAAATCTGTACATCAACGAGGAAGATGAAATTGCCCTGCACAAGTGCTGTTGCGGGTGCGGTGAGGAGGTAGTGACCCCGCTGAACCCAGCTGGATGGAGAATCATCAAGAACAGACAGACAGTCGTTACTATGCGACCATCGATCGGCAACGGGCAGAACCAGTGCAGATCGCATTACATCATCACGAATAACCACGTTGATTGGCTGAAAAAAATCAGCCCGCACCTGACCGCTATGGCCCAGGCGCGCGATCATCGCGACAGAGAAAAGTATATTGCGGAGAAGAACGCTGCTCGCGCCACGAAGAAGTCGAACGGCGAACACGGGCTTCTGGCGATATTGAAGCGCTGGTTCGGCTTGTAGAATATACCGCACAAAAAAAGCCGCTTGCTGTGGTCATTCTTTTTGAGGAAATATGATAAGAGTTACAGCTTGAATTGCCCCACCACGTTCTCCAGCTCGGCGACAATATCGGCGAGCTGATGGGCGATCAGCGAAACATCATGAATGCTGTTCTCGCTTTGTTCGCTCAAGGTCAAGATCCTTTGCCACACGTTTATGTTCACAATCGCGCGCATTGTGGACATCTCAACAATCCACCTTAAACTTCCGCACCGACTTTCAGACCGTCTTTATTTCGGCCTTACCGGGAGTCCGTGGCTGAGGGCAGGGGAATGATGGCATGACGGCGGGTTTAGCCGCGTCTAAGCAACGCACGCTGCCTCACGGAAAGCGCGTGTGCGGCGATTTGGATGGGGGCGAGGTGAGCCTCTTCGACCAAAAACACACGCACATGGGGAGGTTTAGTACATCAGTGATTTAAAATCGATTGGGTCTGGCCGCTTGTTTTTAGAGAGCCAGATTGCCGCTTCTCCTTTGCAGGAGACGACTTCACTATCGCTCATTCCAGAGCGCCATCTAACATTCCCAGATCCCCCGCCAAAAGTTTCTGCAAATACTTCTGTGACGCATGCATGAAAGGTATCTACGGTTCCATTTAGGCCAGTCCCAAGCGAAAAAGCCAATAATTCTGCTGCTTGCCCATTGTATTTGTCGACCGCCAGACTTAGGGTGTTATTTGCTTTTGTTGGGTCGTAGAACGGAGCTTGTTTTTTGATGATCATTTCACCCATC
>Ga0307375_10001827_pt1 | contig 22521 bp, 21 predicted proteins | sample TR1MG_FD_202531 | JGI IMG/M metagenome (GOLD analysis project Ga0307375, IMG submission 202531) | Soil microbial communities from Risofladan, Vaasa, Finland - TR-1 | ecosystem: Environmental > Terrestrial > Soil > Coastal area > Acid sulfate soil | place: Finland: Risofladan, Vaasa | collected...
GGTCAAGAAAAAATTGAAGGGCAGAGAGGAATACCTCAATGCCCTTACTTTACATGGTGCGCTCGGACGGAGTCGAACCGCCGACCTACTGGTTCGTAGCCAGTTGCTCTATCCAGCTGAGCTACGAGCGCGTGGAGGGCGTAATATACCTACAGACGGGGGGTCGGTCAATCCTCTGCCCACAGCACCTACCGGAGTCCTCAACTACCGGTGATGCCGCCCTCCGATGTGCCCTTATTCTTCGCCATTTCCGCCTTGAGCCTGGCGAGATCATCATCCACACCGCTCGTCGCACGCACCTTGTCCAGCTCTTTCTCGGTCTGACTGCGGCTATCCAGGGGATCATTCAGCGCACCAGACTCCATCAGACCATCCATCGCCACTGCCTTGGCCGCCATGTGCTGAGTACGATCCTGAGCGCGGCGCATGGCCTCACCAGCGCCATCCATACCCTTGCCAATGCCCGTGAGCGACTGACTGACTTTGACTTCCGCCTGCGCTGCCGTCAGTTCACTCTTGGTGATCTCCTTTTGCGTTCGGAACTGCTCGATATGGTCCTGCAGCTTACTCTCGTAATCAATCAGCTTCTGCGCCTGGGCCGCCACCGTATCATGCGCTTCCTTGAGGGAAGCGATCTTCTGCAATTCAGACTGCTTCTGGGCTAATTCAGCGCGCGCCAGGTCTTCCCGGTTGGCACCTAGTGCCATTCGCGCATCGGCATCCGCTTTGTCGGCGGCCTTCTGCGCCTGCGCCATCTGGTTTTCCAAAGAGACGCGCTCGGTCACCACATCAGCGAGATGTCTTTTGGTATCCTGCAAATTCGTAATCATTTTTTCATAGGACAAGTCCAGGCTTTCCCCAGGGTCTTCCGCGTTATCGAGAAAATGATTCACCTTGCCTTCCAGTATCTCTGCGGCATGCTTGAATATCGACATCAGATCACTCCTTGCGACGGCGTCGCGCTCTTCACTGCATCAGTCATTAACCGGGATCACCAGCTGCGGGCTCAAGGCATCAACCAGCGCATCCGCGTTGTCCATGGCTTTCACTGCCGTGCCTATCGCGAAAAATTCAATGATATGCGGCTTCCAGTTGTGGCTACCTTCATGCAGTTGCACGCCGGTAATTCCATCCGCCTGGGCCTCCTGTGCCTCATGCTGCATACGCTCCATGGCCAGTTCACGCGCGTCATACATGGCCTGCGTAAATTGCTCCATTTCTGTATTGCGCCCTATATTACCCATGGATTGCAAAAGACCCTGGTGGGCCACATGATATACACAGGAGCCCATTACCATTTCCATCGGCCGATAACCCGCCTGCAGCAACATCCAGAAATCCTGCCCACTGAGATCACTGGTAAAAGGTTTACCCCCTACTCCCTTGAATCCAGAGGCGCCGCTGCGATGCGCGATAGCCGTACCGATCGCCATGAATTCGAGAATATCCTGATCCCATTCCATGCGTTTGACTTCCAGGCGCACACCGACAATACCGTCCGCCTGTAGCAAGGTAGCCTCCTGTTCCATGCGGCTCATCGCCAGTTCGCGAGCCTGGTACATGGCTTGGGACAGTACATCCATCTCCATATTCTGATTCCAGTTACCATACTGAATACCCATATGGTAAATGCAGGATCCTACCACCAGTCCTAAAGGCTCAAAATTGGCCTTACGGACCATAACAAATTCATTGACGGAGAGATCAGAGGTAAATATGCCTTCGTGACTGCCCTGCGAACGCAACCCTTGCAGACGTTCGACGGCATGGGGAGCCAGTTGTTCAGTGGTATCGGTCATATAAGATCCTTTCGTGTCGTGGCGGCACTTTTCAATGGATGGTCAAAGAGTGAAATCATCGGGATCAATTCGTGCTGAGGGGCGTTTTTCGGCAAATAACTGATGGCCGTGCCAATACTGATATGACGGCACAGGAAGCGTTCCGGATTATCCTGATCGGCGGCAACCCGAAACATCTGGGTAGTGCTGGTATGCGCCAACACTGCGGCCGCCATACGTCGCCCGTCTTCGCGTAAATCGTACAGGGCGCGACGGCGGACATTTTCCTGGAATGTAGACAGATCGGTGATTTCCATATTCCAGTAGCGTGCCGCAAAGGGGGAGGACTGCGCGGCCTGCTCAGCCAAGGTGCCCATCCACGGGCTGTACCAATCAAAATTGGCACCGATAGCAATGCCCACAGGCACCACTCCATCTTCCAGCAACCGTACAAACTCCAGTGCCGAAACAGTAGCCACAACCGGCTCCGCAGACGGCGGCAAGCCGCGAATGCGAATAGCGGTGCCGGTAACGCCATAATCCATATCTTCGTGCTCACCGTGATGCACTTTCATCCGCACATCGACAACGGCATTCGCACCCAGGGCGAGTGCCTCCAGGCGCATCCGTTCCACTGCCGTATGCCAGCCATCATAGTGCCCTTGCGTCCAGGAATAACCAAAATGGTACCAGCAGTTACCGGTCACCATACCAATGGGTTGTACGCCGTGACTGCGCTGCAACAGCAGCTCAGACGCCCGCGCCGTACTGATCCAGGGCAATTGCCCCTGACTGGTCTGAAACATTCGGCTTTGTACAAAAGAAGGGAGGCGGTGTTGGCGCAGCGCCAGCTCCCATTCAGAGTAACGCTGCATTTCTTCGGGGGTTTGTGAGCGGATACCTTTGCTGGCATTCTGACCAATATTTTCTGCGGCACGCTGGGCATCATGTGCAACTTCCTCGATGCCGTGTTTGATCTTGTCCCAAATGGACATAAACCCTCCTTCAAATTACCCCATAAGAAAGTCGTGCAAGGTATTGCTGGCGCCCTGCATTTCGCCGGAGAGATTAGCCAGATCAGCGACCAAGCTTTCCAGCCAGACCGATAACGATAAATCTTCATGTTTGAGCACTATGCCGCGCACGGTTTTCGCGCGCACCGTGCTGATATGAACGCCCTCTTTTTTGAGGATATAGTCGTTATTATTAGTGTGGATAATAATGGACTCGATGTGGCTGGTTTTCGCAAAAAAACCATCCTTCTTGCGCTCCACTTCCACAAAACCCGGCACATCACCCTCAAGGCGCGCCGCTAACCCTTCCACAAAGGCCTTCATGTCTGTTTGTGCCCGTCTGATCCAGGCGGTATTTTGCTCAAAATCCGTACTCATACAGGGCCTCCCTGCCTAGATTGCCACTCATATTCCGGATATGTGCTAACTCACTCATGCTTATGAAAGACCCCTTGCACCTGAAATGAGACTCTGCGTCCCAACTTTAGTTCGCTAAGCCCGATCATGCACGAATTTTTTGGAGTTCCGGCCCATCTCCCACTTTCTCATGCAAACGCTGCAATTGCGCAAACTGACGATACAGCGGACAGACATCCAGAAGTTCCCGGTGATTACCCACGGCAATCAGCCTGCCCTTATCCAGCATCGCAATACGTGACGCATGAATAACCGTCGCCAACCGGTGCGCCGCAACAAGGGTGGTGCGTTGTGCGGTGAGATTACCCAGCGCCTCCTGAATAATGCGTTCGTTTTCTGCATCCAGGGCACTGGTCGCTTCATCCAGGATCAGTACGCGCGGATTACGCAAAATGGCGCGGGCAATGGCGATGCGCTGGCATTGCCCGCCCGACAAAGTAACGCCCTTCTCCCCCACATGGGTCTGCAGCCGCATTTTCAGGCGATCTGAAAATTCATCCACCTGCGCCGCATGCACCGCCTCCTGAAGATCCGCCTCGCTCGCATCCGGACGGGCCATCATGATATTTTCCGCAATGCTCATAGAGAATATCACCGGGTGCTGAGGCACCACCGCCAGTTGTCGACGCAACGAGCGAAGCGGCAAGGTGTTGATATCCACACCATCCAGCAAAATGCAGCCATGACTCGGCTGATAATGGCGCAGTAGCAGGGAAAATACCGTACTTTTACCCGCACCAGAGGCACCCACAAAAGCCACCGTTTCTCCTGCGGCGATGTCGAGCGAGATATGTGCAATCGCACTGGAATCGCTGCGTGACGGGTAGCTGAAAGATACATTGTCCAGACACAGACTGGCGGGCCTTACCCGCAGCGCCAGTAGTCCGCTGTTCACAAGTATTGACGCTGAATCCTGTACCAGGGGGACAGGAGCACTTGCCTCCGGCGTCTCATCCAGCAGTGCCAACAGGCGCTCCGTCGCTCCGGCCAGGCGTGCCATACTACCCCACAGCTCGCCGAGGGCGGCCAGGGAAGTCGCTGCCATCAGCGCATAGAGCAAAAAAGCCGCCAGCACCCCGATCCCCACTTCGTGGTGCAACACGGCCAAACCACCCCAATAGAGCATCACACTGAGCGCCAGGAATACCAGCCCACCGGTCAAAAAGGTGGACCACAATTGCACCATCACCCGAGACCAGACTTGCCCCAGTAAAAACTGGATATCGCGCCGATAATGTTCTTCCGTCTGCGGCTCCAGGGTCAGTGCCTGAATCACCCGGATACCATTAACCGACTCTTCCGTATGTGCGCTCAGATCAGCCAGGCAATCCTGCTCTTTACGGCTATAGCGACGTTGCAGGCGGCCGGATTTCAGGTTGATGAACACCAGCAAGGGTAAGGCAACCATACCGGGTATGATCAGTTGTGGCATGGTGGCGGCCATGAGTGCCAGCGCCCCGATCAGGGTAATACCGCTTTGCAGACTGCGCCCCAACACCCCCGTTAACCCAAAGCGCAGGATGGTCACATCGCTGCTGAGCCGGGAGATGACCTCTCCGGTGCGAAAAGCCTCATAAAAAACCGCCGGCAAATGCAAGGCATGGCTAAATACTGCAGTACGAAAATCCGCCACCACCCCTTGTCCGATCCAAGTGGCCAGAGCATCGCGCAAGGCGCGCATGGCGACGGTGAACAGCCCCAGTCCCAGCAGGGCGATACTGATCCATATCAGCGCGGGGTAACTATGAAACCCCTTATCGAGCATCCAGCGCGCACCTTGCGGCAGTACCAGCGAACTCGCGGCGCTGAGCAGCAGGGCCAGCACATACAAAAGCAGTAATGCACGGCGTGCCTGCAAAAACGGCTTCAGCTTCCACAACACCCAGACATTCTTGTTGACCGGACGTTGCCAGGGGTTTTGCGCCACAACTCACCTTCAATGCACCAAGAATGCCACAGCATACCCCATTCACCCGCCTGGCGCTCAGCTTGTGCCACCCAAGACAGTAATGCGCGCACCACCCGATCCGCCCACCTTGAATTCAGTAACTTGCCCGTTTGCGTCTATTCGACCAGCGGATTCCCTGCTTGCTGGCCATGGAAGTCCTCCATTTCGCCAGTTCTCCCCGATAACTACCGAAGAGCATTCGCCGCAATCACTACCGCCGCAGAGCCAAATAGAAATGCCCAAAAACGTCAACCCTTCACATCCCACATCCCGTCAAATACCGACCTTGCGTAAAACAGTTGATTTTAGTCGAAGGATGCTTATCATTTGCGCTCTTGCGCGCATTTCCCGCGCCCGATAAGATTGCCCCTGGAGTTGATGATCGTGGATATCCGCCTTTCTCGCCGCGTGAATGCGGTGCGCCCCTCCCCCACGCTTGCGGTCACTGCCCGTGCCCAACAACTGCGCCGCGCAGGAAAGGACATTGTCAGTCTGGGCGCGGGCGAACCGGACTTCGACACCCCGGAGTACATCAAGGAAGCAGCCATCGCCGCCATCCACCGGGGCTTCACCAAATACACCGCCGTCGGTGGCACACCGGAGCTGAAGGCCGCCATCATCGGCAAATTCGCCCACGACAACCATTTATCATATCATCCCGACGAAATTCTCGTTTCCGTCGGCGGCAAGCAAAGCTTCTTCAATCTTTGTCAGGCCCTTCTGGATGCCGGCGACGAAGTTATCATTCCCGTGCCCTACTGGGTGTCTTATCCGGACATCGTGCTGCTGGCTGAAGCACGGCCCGTCATCATCGATACCGACGCCAGCCAGCGTTTCAAGATCAGCCCGGAGCAACTGGAAGACGCGATCACCCCCAGCACCCGCCTGCTGGTCATCAACAGCCCCTCCAACCCCTCCGGCGTGGCCTACAGCCGCACAGAACTGGAAGCCCTGGGTGAAGTACTCCGCCGTCATCCGCATATCCTCATCGCCAGCGATGACATGTACGAGAAAATCCGTTTCTATGAGGAAGACTTCGTCAACATCGCCAATGCTTGCCCGGATCTGACTCCGCGCTGCATCATCATGAATGGCGTATCCAAAGCCTATGCCATGACCGGATGGCGCATCGGCTACTGTGCTGGCCCCAAGGCGCTGATCACCGCGATGAATACGGTACAGTCCCAGAGCACCTCCAATCCCACCTCCATCGCTCAGGTGGCCGCCCAGGCGGCGCTCGAAGGTGGCGACAGTGCGATCCACGAAATGGTGCATGCCTTCAAGCGGCGCCACCAATATGTCTACGACCGTCTGCAAGCGCTACCCGGCGTCGCTGCCATACCCTCCGATGGTACCTTTTACAGCTTTCCGGGATTTCGCGAAGTCATGGCGGCGAAAGGCCTGCATGATGATCTTGCCCTCGCTGAAGCCTTGCTGGAGGCCGGAGTGGCAGTAGTACCGGGCTCAGCCTTCGGCACGCCTGGCCACATCCGCCTGTCCTTCGCGACCAGCGATAAGAACCTGGAGATGGCCCTGGACCGCATCAGCGCTTTTATCAACGCCTAGACCACCCCCAGAACCGGGATCGCGTTACCGCGGGATTAACCCCGCTCAGGAAGCGGGGCGGATTTTGATCGCCTCAGCAACCCGGCGGGCGCGCCTCCGGGCTTCCTCCACGTCATCGGCGCATGCAATACCTACCCCGAGGCGCCTGAGCTTGCTGACCGTCGGCTTGCCAAAAAGCCGCAGATCGCTTTCCGGCACCGCCAGCGCCTCCTCCAGCCCCGAATACACCGGCCCCCAACCGAGATCCTTCCCGCGAATCACCGCAGACGCCGCCGGACGCCGGAAGCCCGGATCGACCGGCAAACCCAAAATGGCACGCAGGTGCAGGTCGAACTCACTCTGACGCTGACTGGCCAGGGTCACCAGACCCGTATCATGGGGGCGCGGCGAGAGCTCACTGAAGATGACCTCTTCACCACGCACGAAAAATTCCACTCCGTACAGTCCCCGTCCGCCCAGATTGCTGGTCACCAATTGCGCCATCTTTTCCGCCTGCTGCAAAGCAGCCTCGCTCATCGGCTGCGGCTGCCAGGATTCCACATAATCGCCGGCCTCCTGACGATGCCCGATAGGCGCACAGAAAGTCGTCCCAAAGGCAGAGCGCACGGTCAGCAGGGTGATCTCGAAGTCGAAGTCCACAAAGCCCTCGACGATAATCCGCTGGCCGCCGACGCGTCCCGCCGTCTGTGCTTCCTGCCAGGCCAGCGCCAGTTCCGCCGCACCGCGCACTATGGACTGCCCCTTACCACTGGAGGACATGACTGGCTTGATCACACAGGGAAAGCCCAGCATTGCTGCCGCCGCTTCCAACTCTGCCAGTGTCCCGGCGAAGCGATAAGGCGATGTCGGCAAGCCCAATTCTTCTGCAGCGAGGCGGCGGATGCCCTCGCGATCCATGGTCAACTGCACTGCGCGTGCCGAGGGTACCACGGTAGCCAACCCCAGCGCCTCGATTTCCGCCAGTGCGGAAGTCGCAATAGCCTCAATTTCCGGCACCACAAAGTGTGGACGCTCGCGTTTGACAAGGGCCAGAATGGCCTCTGGATCGGTCATATCCAGCACATGGGAACGATGGGCAACTTGCATGGCCGGGGCATCGGCGTATCGATCCACCGCAACAGTCTCCACCCCCAAACGTTGTGCAGCAATAAGGACTTCTTTACCCAGCTCGCCCGCACCGAGCATGAGTAGACGGGTAGCGGAAGCAGAAAGCGGTGTACCAAGCATTATTGGATTTCCCTTGTAAAAACAAAATTTTCGCGCAAATCGCCGTAGGTTAAAGATGCCTCCCACTTTATGCGCCTATACTTAAAGATAACATCTTCGATCAGGCGTGTACGCAAAGGAGCAATTAATGAGTAACAAAAGCATCGGGATAGTCGGTTTAGGTCGGATGGGTGCCAATATGGCGCGGCGTCTGCACCGCAAGGATATGGAAGTCACCGTTTACAATCGCCATACCGAAAAAGCCACTGATCTGGCTAAAGAAACAGGCATGCATGCTGCCAAAAGTCTGGAAGCGCTCGTTCAGGCATTGCCCAGCCCCCGGGTCATCTGGCTTATGCTTCCCGCCGGAGAGGCTACCCAGAGTCATATCGACTCCATTCTTCCATTGATGAGCAGAGGCGACATACTTATCAACGGTGCCAATGCCTTTTATGAGGATTCCGTCGCCCAATCCCAAAAAGTGGAGGCGGCGGGGGTAAACTATATAGACGCTGGCGTTTCGGGCGGTGTCTGGGGTCTGCAAGAGGGATATGCCCTGATGGTCGGTGGTAGCCAGGATGCCATAACTCAGGTAATGCCTTTTCTGGAGGCACTGGCACCGGGCGCCGACAGGGGCTGGCTGCACTGCGGGCCGGTTGGTAGCGGTCACTTTGTCAAAATGGTTCATAATGGTATTGAGTACGGCATGATGCAGGCCCTCGCCGAAGGATTCGCCATCCTGCAGGGCAAAAGCGAATTCGGGCTGGACCTCGCCAAGGTGGCCGAAATGTGGCGCTACGGCAGCGTCGTCCGCTCCTGGCTCCTCGACCTCACCGCCGACACCCTCGCCAAAGATCAGGTGCTCGCCGATATCGCGCCCGTAGTGGCGGATTCCGGCGAAGGCTTGTGGACCGCGCAGACGGCCCTCGCACTGAAAATTCCCGCGCCGGTCATCACCCTCGCTCTGCAGATGCGCTGGGCCTCCCAGGGGCGCGACGACTACGCCGCCAAACTCCTGGCGATGATGCGCAACCAGTTTGGCGGCCATGCCGTGCAAAAGGAGGACTGAATGAGCGACTGTAATTGTCAGTTCGTTATTTTTGGGGCGACCGGCGATCTCGCCTGCAAAAAACTCCTCCCCGCACTGTATCACCTGCATTGCGCAAGCAGAATGCCTGACGAGCTGCGTATTCTCGCCTTTGGCCGACGCCCCTGGGACGACAAAGCCTGGCAAGATTTTCTTCAGGAGCAGATGGAAACCTATGCCCGCAATTATCACGCCGACCACTTTGCCGATTTCTGCAGACATTTTGAATATGTACGTGGTGAAATCCATGAGCCGGAATCTTACGCCAAACTCCGCAGCCTGCTGACCCCGGAGGGGGCCGAAAAACCGGCGGACACCATTTTTTATCTTGCCATTCGTCCCGCCGATTTTATTCCAGTGGTACAACGTCTTTCCGAGGCCGGATTTAACCAGGATGGCGACTACCGTATCGTGATTGAAAAACCCTTCGGTGACGATCTGGAAAGCGCCGTGCAACTCAATGAGCAACTGCATCGCCACTTCCGCGAAGATCAGATTTATCGTATCGATCACTATCTTGGCAAAGAAATTGTCCAGAATCTGCTGGTTTTTCGCTTTGCCAACTTACCCATCGAGGCGGTCTGGAACCGCAATTACATCGACCACGTCCAGATAACCGTGGCCGAAGATATCGGCATTGAAAACCGGGCCGGCTATTATGATCAAGCCGGTGCCCTGCGCGATATGCTGCAAAATCACCTGATGCAGGTTCTTACGCTGATTGCCATGGAACCACCGCCATCGCTGGAGGCGGACAGCCTGCGCGACGAAAAAGTCAAAGTCCTGCGTTCCATCCGCCCTATTCCTAAATCGGCCGTCACCGCCTATGCCATGCGCGCGCAGTATGGGCCTGGCATTATCCACAACAAACATGTCCCCGGCTATCAGGACGAAGCGGGGGTTGAACCCAACTCGGTAACAGAAACCTTTGTCGCCGCCAAGTTTTACATCGATAACTGGCGCTGGCGCGGCGTGCCATTTTACCTGCGTACTGGCAAGCGCCTCACCGCCAAAACCTCCAGCGTCGCGATCCGCTTTCGCCATACGCCACAGCAACTTTTTCGCGAAACCAGCATTGAGCGCATTGAACCCAACTGGATACTACTTTCCCTCGAGCCTGAAAGCCTTAAAATCGAGATCCAGATCAAGGAACCTGGTCTGGAAATGCGCGTCCGCCCCGTGCAACTCAACGCATCTTACCGCAAAGATGGTGAGCAGGAGCTGGATGCCTATGAGGCCCTGCTGCTGGATGTGATGCAAGGCGACAAAGCCCTGTTCATTCGCTTTGACGAGGTCGAATGGGCCTGGCGCGTCGTCGACCCCATCATCAAGTCCTGGGGACGGGAAACCGACTACATCCTCACCTACCCCGCTGGCTCCTGGGGACCAGACGAGGCCACCCGGATCATGGATAAAGAAGATCAGTACTGGCGCAATCAAATCTGAGTCGAATCGACTGGCGGAGACCACCCGTGCTCCGCTATCCCCCCGCCTGTCGTCTCTTGCAAACAGAAAAAACCATATAAAAATCAACAATTCTATGGCAGCCTTCGGAAAAGCGTAGCCAGCAGTCTACAACCAGGTCCAGTACGGGGGTCTTATTTTTCTGGGTATTTTTTCACTTTATATAACAATTTCAAGATACTAAAACGATATGGCATGATCCATGCTTACAGTTAATCGAAGGTCAAAATCTGATAATAAGGAGCTTAACGATGCAAAATCCCATTATTCCCGAACGCGAAATTCAGCGGCTTTCCGAAGTGATCAAAGCCATGTCTCACCCTTTGCGGTACAAGATTATCTGCCTGCTGGGGCGCGGCGAAATGAGTATGCAAAACCTCGTAAAAGCCATCAATACCAGCCACAGTAATGCATCACAGCATCTTGCCCTACTGCAGGACAGCGGCCTGGTACTGGTGCGACGGGTAGCCAGTCGTGTGTACTTCCGCATCCGCGATCAGCGCACCCTGCGTCTGCTGGCCATGAGCCACCACGTCTTTGCCTGACTTTCAATCTAACAGCGACATACCGCGCCGCAGGAACTCTGCGGCGCTCTCATCGGTTTCAGCGGTACCCAGAAAGCGACGCCATGCTCCCGCGCCATTTTGCCCAAAGCGCAGCCCATGCAAATGGCGACTCAAACGCGGTGCAGGCAACGCCTCTCCCCATTGTTCCGCATATTCTATCAACCCCGACAAGATCACTGCGGGCACTGGCAGGGTCTCCCTACGCCCCATGGCACGTTCAATTTCCGCCAACAGTAGGGGATGATGATAGGCAGCACGCCCGATCATGACCCCATCCACTAGGGCAAACTGCGCCGTCACCGCCGTCAAATCGTTAAAGCCTCCATTGATCTCGATGGTCAGATGTGGCAGCTCTTTTTTCAACTGATGCACCCAATCCCAGCGCAAGGGCGGCACGTCACGGTTTTCAGCCGGACTGAGACCTTTCAGCCAGGCATTACGCGCATGAACAATAAAGTGTCGGCATCCCGCCATCGCGACGGTTTCGATGAAAGCACGCAGCGTCGCGTAGTCCTCTTCCCGATCCAGACCGAGACGGTGTTTCACGCTAACCGGCAAGCCACTTTCTCCCATCGCGGCCACCAACTCGGCGACCAGCTCAGGCGTCGTCATCAGGCATGCCCCAAAACGGCCCTTTTGCACCCGCGGCGAGGGACAACCCACATTCAAATTGATCCCGTCATAACCATAGGCATGCGCCATCGCCGCAGCCGCACGCATCGCCGCTGGATCATCCCCACCTAACTGCAAAATCAGGGGGTGCTCTGCCGCAGAGAATTCGAGAAATCGCTCAGGATCACGCCCCAGAAGAAGCGCACTGGTGGTGACCATCTCGGTATAAAGCACGCAGGAAGGGCACACCAAACGCAGAAAATACCGACAATGGCGGTCTGTCCAGTCGAGCATGGGGGCAACGGACAGAATTTTCTCCGTCGCGGCATGCTTATTTAACTCTGCCACGCACTACCCTCGACCTGGAAAAGCAGATGGCCAAAAATGGCCTGGGCGACAAAAAAGACAAGCCATACGCCGTTACTGATCACTCCCAACACGACAAACACCGCATCCATACCGGCGAAGATCATTTTCAGCGTAATCTTCATATGCCGTACCAGGGCAAGCTTGCTCAGGAAGCACTCAAACTTCGCAGGGCGCTCACCGCGCCAAACATTTCAACTTTCAACGATATTTGGAGGCTGGGCCCGGAATCGAACCGAGGTACGCGGCTTTGCAGGCCGCTGCATGACCACTCTGCCACCCAGCCTTAAAAGAAAAGGGAAAGACTGAATGCTTTCCCCAGATTGTGGAGCGGGAAACGAGGCTCGAACTCGCGACCCCAACCTTGGCAAGGTTGTGCTCTACCACTGAGCTATTCCCGCATGGGCGCAAAGACTACCGGGATCACCCATCCTTGTCAAGACGGACGCCGCTGGCCATCAGGCTGGGCCAAGCGGCACGTAAGTAGCCTACCATACTCCAGAGTGTCATCGCCGCCGCCACGACCAGAAGGACGATGCCCAGGCTGCGTCCCGACAGGCCAAACAGAGGTCGTTCGTAGACCAGGAGCAGAATCGCAATCATCTGCGTAGCCGCCTTCGCCTTGCCCAGCCAGGAGACAGCCACCTTCTTGCGCTCCCCCAGCTCTGCCATCCACTCACGCAGCGCCGACACGGTGATTTCCCGGCCAATAATCACGCTAATCAGAATACCCGCCAGTATCTTTGGCATCTCTCCTGAAGACGCGATGAGCACCAGTGCAGTGATCACCATGATTTTATCGGCAACCGGGTCTAGGAAGGTACCAAAGGGGGACACTCCATGATAGCGCCGGGCCAGATAACCATCGGCCCAATCCGTAATCGCCGCCACCGCAAAAACGGCGGTGGCGGCAAAAGTGCGCACATCGCTCCCCCAGTAAAAGAGCGCCACAAAAATAGGTACCAGCAAGATGCGCAGAACCGTCAGGAAATTGGGCAGCCGTTTTATCACAATCAGGCACGTCCTACGTGGAAGAAATCATATATCCGCTGCGCGAGTTCCAGATGGACCCCTTCTACGCGCTGCAAATCCTCTATACCGGCGTCACGAACCCCTCGCAAACCACCAAATGCGCGCAACAGCGCGACTCGCCGTTTCGGTCCGATCCCGGCGATGCCATCCAGATCAGACTCCTGTCGTGTCTTGCCGCGCCGCGCCCGATGACCGGCAATGGCAAAGCGATGGGCTTCATCGCGTATTTCCTGAATCACCAGTAATACTGGGTCATCATCGTCAAATTGTCGCGCGGCGGCCCATCCGGGGATATGCAGCATCTCCAGCCCCGGACGCCGCGTCGTCCCTTTCGCTACCCCACACAACTGAATGCCCACTATCTCCAATGCGTCCAAAGCCACTTGCGCCCGGGCCACCTGCCCGGGACCACCGTCAACAAGAACGATCTCCGGCAAGGCCAAACCTTCTTTTTGCAAGCGCGCGTAGCGGCGATGCACCGCCTGCTCTATAGCCGCGTAATCGTCCCCACCCCGGATGTCCCGGATATTGAAGCGGCGATACGCACTCTTCAGCGCCCCATCTTCACCGAAAACCACACAAGATGCCACCGCCGCTTCACCGCGCGTATGGCTAATGTCAAAGCATTCTACGCGCCGCGGCGTTTCTGCGAGGTCAAAAAGCTCCTGCAGCAGGAGCATACGCCGTCGTCCGGCGGTGGCGGTCTGCGCTCTTTGGCGCAACGCTCCCACGGCGTTGGTGAACGCCAACGCCATCCAGCGCCGGCGCGGACCGCGCTGCGGTTGATCAATCATGACCCGGTGCCCGGCTTCGCTGCTCAGGGCCTCCGCGAGTGAAGTCGGCGAACGCGGCAGCACATTGACCAGCAGATTCCCCGGCACCTCTTTATTACTGTAGAACTGCATGAGAAAGGCCGTGAGAACATCCGGCGCACGCACTTCTTCCGTATGGCGTGGGAAAATTGCACGTCCGCCCAGTTGTCGTCCGTTGCGGATAAAACTGATATACACCACCCACTGCCCATTCTCTTGTGCAGCCGCCAGCACATCAAAATCTCCCCCACCTGCCTGCGCTACATACTGACGCTCCTGAATCTTGGACAACGCAGCGATCTGATCACGCCGTCGCGCGGCTTCCTCAAAATCGAACTGCTCCGCCGCAACCTGCATGCACGCGCTCAGTCTGCGAATTGCTTCGTCACTCTTGCCTTCCAGAAAGCGAATCGTGTCCGCCACATCCCGCGCGTAGTCCTCCCCGCTAATATGCCCAACACAGGGACCACTGCAACGGCGAATCTGGTATTGCAAACAAGCCCGGCTGCGGTGATGAAAGGTATGGTCCTCGCAGGTCCGCAAGCGGAAGGCTTTCTGTAACAGCACCATACTCTCACGCAGTGCAGTGACGGCCGGATACGGACCGAAGTAGTGCCCTTTGCCCTTCTGGGCACCTCGGTGCAGACTCATGCGCGGCGTGTCGTGACTGGTTTCTATGAACAGGTAGGGGTAACTCTTATCATCCCGCAGCAGGATATTGTACGGCGGATGGTGGCGCTTAATGAGATTCGCTTCCAGCACCAGCGCTTCGGTTTCAGTGTGAGTCACTACCACTTCGACGCGTTTTACCCGCGCCAGCATCGCCAGTGTTTTTGAGCTGTGACGCTGCTTTTGAAAATAAGAACTGACGCGGCGCTTGAGATTGCGAGCCTTGCCCACGTAGAGCAGGCCGCCACCTGAGCCAATCATCTGGTAAATACCAGGCTGACTGGTTAACGTGCGCAGAAAGTCGCCAAGAACGAAGGGCGTTTCTGCCGTCTCCATATCTCTCTGAGTATGTTCTATGGGTTCAGAATCCATCAGATTTCAGCAATTTTGAACACCCATAGCACTCATTCACTATCCAGCATACGCAGATACTCCCACGTGAAAATGCCGGTGCTATGGCCATCACTGAAATGCAGCTGCACCGCATAGTTCCCCACCGGGGCTACATCCACAATGCTCACGTCCGCTTTACCGGTAATCACCCGTGCCTGATCAGGTGTATGCCCCTTACACTCCGCGCAGGGACATTCCACCCGCAGGTGTTCAAAGGTCAGGCGGCTGGTGTGAGCGTCGGCCCAATCTACTTCCAAGATGCGACTGATCATGAGGGGACGAATCTCCAGGGGCTGGGTACGGGGCTCAGACATGATTACCTCTCAGGGACCGGGCTGGTCAGAAATGAGCCTCTAGGGTACAATTCACGCCCTCTAAAGGGAATGCCCAGAAGGACTAGCGTATGAAGATTTCCGCCTTTGATATCCGCCTCGGCAATATTCTGGAGCATGAAAAAGGACTTTGGCGTGTACTCAAAACCGATTTCGTGAAGCCCGGCAAAGGTGGTGCCTTCGTGCAGATCGAGATGAAGAATATTGAGACGGGTACCAAGTCCAATACCCGCTTCCGCTCCGGAGAAAGTGTAGAGAAGGCCGTCGTCGAGCCGCGTACCATGCAGTATCTATATGCAGATGCCACTGGCTATGTCTTTATGGACAACGAGAACTTTGAACAGCTCATTCTCAGTGCTGATCTGCTCGAAGGACAAACCGGCTATCTCTTGCCCAATACCGAAATCCAGATCAACCTGCATAACGACAGACCCATTGGCGTTGAATTGCCGCCGGTGGTTGTTTTAGAAGTGAGTGAAGCTGACCCCGCCATTAAGGGACAAACCGCTACCGGCTCCTACAAGGCCGCACGTATGGAAACCGGCATTACGGTTATGGTCCCGCAGTTTGTGAATGCGGGTGAAAAAATCCGGGTGAACACAGTAGACGGCAGTTACATCGACCGCTCCTGACCGATCATAAACGGATATATTACCGGATCAGCGCAACGCCCGGCACAGCTCAGGATACTTGGGTAATTGTATTCACGCGTTTGGGAGTACCTTTGGCCGGAATCACCCAGACAAACACCTCGCCTTTACTGACCATCCCCAAATGACGTCGGGCCAGCTCTTCAACAGCATGGCTCCCCGTTTGCAGGCTCGTCACCTGCGCAGTTAAAAGATCGTTGCGATCTTCTAACTGCTTTAAAATAACCTGCTTGCTTTCCAGTTTCTGGTGCAACTCCACAACATTCCACCAGCTTCCAGAAGCAAACCAAAGTGGATATTGCAAGGCGCACAACACGGTGAGAAGCATAAAATCTACAAGACGCACGTCCGCCTTAGCAGTGCCTACGCTATTTTTTACGCGCGCCCAATAGCCCATACCGAAAAATCCCCGAAAATTTAACGGACCAGAAAATATCTCGTTAAATTCCTTTTAGTCCAGATTATAAAAAGTTGCAAGTCCAGGATAACGGGCCGCGTCGCCCAAATCTTCCTCAATACGCAGCAAGCGGTTGTATTTTGCAACCCGATCCGTACGCGACAAAGAACCTGTTTTAATCTGACCACAACCTGTAGCCACCGCGACATCGGCCAACGTGGTGTCCTCGGTTTCTCCGGAGCGGTGCGAGACGATCGCTGTATAGCTATGGGTTTTTGCCATTTCAATGGCCGCCAGGGTCTCGGATAACGTGCCAATCTGGTTGAGTTTAATGAGGATGCTATTGGCGACACCACGCTCAATACCTTCGCGCAAAATGGTCGTATTCGTCACGAAAATATCATCGCCAACCAACTGCAAACGATCGCCGAGACGATCGGTCAGCATGATCCAGCCTTCCCAGTCATTTTGATCCATGCCATCTTCAATGCTGATCAACGGATAACGAGCGGCCAGTGTCTCCAGGTAGTCTACGAATTGCGCACTATTGAGTTCGCGCTTTTCACCGGCCAGATGATAACGCCCATCCCGATAAAATTCACTGGACGCCACGTCCATGCCCAGCCAGATATCTTTGCCCGGCTGATAACCCGCCTTACTGATGGCGTCCATGAGCAATTCCAGTGCGGCCTCGTTGGAAGGCAGATTCGGAGCGAAACCACCCTCGTCGCCGACGGTCGTTGCCAGTCCGCGCGATTGCAGTACTGCCTTGAGGCTGTGGAACACTTCCACCCCCATCTGCAGCGCCTCAGAGAAAGACTCCGCACCCGCCGGGATCAGCATAAATTCCTGCATGTCCACGTCATTATCAGCATGGGCACCACCGTTGATGACATTCATCATCGGGACAGGCAATTGCAGAGGACCAAGGCCGCCAATATAACGATACAAGGGTTGGCCAGCGGCGTGGGCGGCGGCATGGGCAGTCGCCAATGAAACGCTCAGGATCGCATTGGCGCCGAGACGTGCCTTATTTTCGGTGCCATCCAGGGCGCAGAGGGCGGCGTCAATATGCTCCTGCTCTTCGGCTTCCATGCCGAGGAGTAAATCCTGGATCTCACCGTTGACGTGCTCCACGGCTTTGCGCACCCCCTTGCCACCGTAGCGCTGGCCCCCGTCACGCAATTCTACGGCTTCGCGCTCACCGGTAGAGGCGCCACTGGGAACAATAGCACGGCCCATAGCACCATTTTCCAGATGGACTTCGGCTTCCACCGTGGGGTTACCCCGCGAATCGAGAACTTCACGGGCTTGTATGCGGACGATGGCGTTCATGCTAACTCCTCAGGATGGTTTTCAGGGAAATCTTGCTCTTTCACGAGATGATCAATCTGCTGGAGGACACGCAACAGGCTCTCCATACGTCCCAGCGGCCAAGCGTTGGGGCCATCGGACAAGGCCTGCGCCGGATCAGGATGCGTCTCCATAAAGAGTCCTGACACACCGGCCGCCACGGCGGCCCGCGCCAGCACCGGGATAAATTCGCGCTGGCCCCCAGAGCGATCGCCCTGACCACCCGGGAGCTGTACCGAATGGGTTGCATCAAAAACCACAGGGCATCCGGTCTGGCGCATCACTGCGAGGGAACGCATATCCGATACGAGGTTGTTATAGCCGAAGGAGGCACCGCGCTCACAGACCATAATCTGGTCATTGCCGGCAGCCTTGGCCTTGTTGGCGACGTGCAGCATATCCCAGGGCGCGAGGAACTGGCCTTTCTTGATGTTGACCGGCTTACCGGCAGCAGCGACGGCCTGAATGAAATCGGTCTGCCGACAGAGGAAGGCCGGCGTTTGCAGCACATCAGCCACCTCCGCCACGGCCGACACGTCCTCTTTTTCATGAACATCCGTAATGATCGGCACCCCCGTTTCCCGGCGGACCTTTTCGAGAATGCGCAGCCCTTCGTCCCTACCAAGTCCGCGGAAACTCTGTCCCGAAGATCGGTTCGCCTTGTCGTAGGAACTTTTATAAATAAAGGGGATACCGAGACGTGCACAGATATCGCGCAGAGCCTCCGCCGTGCGCAACGCCAGGGATTCACTTTCGATCGCACAAGGTCCGGCAATCAGAAAGAAAGGGTGCTGCAGACCTGCCTCGAAGCCACACAGCTTCATGCTGTAGCCTCCCGTCGTTCCCGCTGCGCGATGGCCGCGCGCATAAAGGCATCGAACAATGGATGCCCCTCACGCGGATTACTGGTGAACTCCGGGTGAAACTGGCAGCCCAGAAACCAGGGGTGGCCCGGCAACTCCACCACTTCCACCAACTCAGTATCCGCAGAAAAACCCGTATAATGCAGCCCTGCCGTGGCCAATGAATCGCGGTAACGATTGTTGAACTCGAAGCGATGGCGATGCCGCTCGTGAATCCGCTCCTGCCCATAAGCTTGTGCCGCCAGGCTGCCAGCTTCCAGTCGGCACTCTTGCTCACCCAGCCGCATGGTGCCGCCCAGATTACCCCCCTCCTCCCGATACGCCTTATGACCTTCGGGATCAGACCACTCAGTCATCAGCGTAATGACCGGCGCCGGAGTCTGGGGGTCCAGTTCTGTACTGTTGGCGTCCCTCAGTCCGGCACAATGACGGGCGAACTCAACGACCGCCAACTGCATGCCGAGGCAGATACCGAGATAAGGTACCTTCTGCTCCCGGGCATAGCGAATGGAGGTGATTTTGCCTTCGGTGCCACGTCCTCCGAAACCGCCGGGCACCAGGATAGCGTCCGCTTCCGCAAGCATCTCCGTCCCTCGCGTCTCAATATCTTCCGCATCCACATAAAGGAAGCGCACACTCCGCCGCGCCCGCAATCCCGCGTGCAGCAACGCCTCGGCCAATGACTTGTAAGACTCGGTAAGGCCCACATATTTGCCCACGAGGGCAATCACCACCTCACCTTCCGGGTGTTCCAAGGCATCTATAATGCCATTCCATACCGAAAGATCGGGGGCTGGCACCTGCAGGCCGAGAACCTGCACCACCAGATCATCCAGACCCTGCGCATGGAAAAGCAGTGGAATACGATAGATGCTATCGGTGTCGATGGCGGAAATGACCGCCCTTTCCGGCAGATTAGAAAAGAGCCCGATTTTAGCCCGATGATCAGCAGGAATAGGCCTATCGGCACGGCAGAGCAGCACATCCGGCTGGATACCGATGGCACGCAGTTCGCGCACCGAGTGCTGAGTCGGCTTGGTTTTCATCTCTCCGGCAGATGCCAGATAGGGTACCAGCGTCAAATGCATGAAGAGGGTGTCACCACGCTCTTCCTCCACCGCCATCTGCCGGATCGCCTCCAGAAAGGGCTGCGACTCAATGTCACCGACAGTACCGCCGATTTCTACCAACGCCACATCGGCATTCGCCGCACCCAGCCGGATGCGCCGCTTGATCTCATCGGTGACATGCGGGATGACCTGCACCGTACGCCCCAGATAGTCGCCGCGCCGCTCCTTTTCAATAACGGTCTGATAAACCAGGCCCGTGGTGAAATTATTGCGCTTGTCCATCCGCGTCGAGAGGAATCGCTCGTAATGGCCCAAATCCAGATCCGTTTCTGCACCGTCGGCCGTGACGAAAACCTCACCGTGCTGAAAGGGGCTCATGGTACCCGGATCGACATTGATGTAAGGATCCAACTTGAGCATGGTGACCTTCAACCCACGCGCCTCCAGCAGCGCACCAAGAGCTGCGCCAGCAGCACCCTTGCCCAGAGAAGAAACCACCCCACCTGTTACGAAAATGTATTTGCTCATAGGACTCGCAGTGCGCGCATTTAACCTGCGCATGGTAGCCAATTCGGACGCGGGGCACAACGCGAACCACCCTTCTGCGGTAGCCCGCGCGCAGTTCCTGCTGCCTTGACATTTCGCTCTGAAACAAAAAACACACCGGGCTGTCGTTTATCACTTCAGCCCGGCGTGCCCTTCACTCTGCTGGCAATCAGGGCCGATTATCTTCGGCCCTGGAGGATTATTTCAGCGTCGCCATGTCAATCACAAAGCGATACTTCACGTCGCTCTTCAGCATTCTTTCGTAGGCGGTATTGATGTAGTCCATGGGGATCATCTCGACATCCGAACCAATCCCGTGCTGCGCGCAGAAATCCAGCATCTCCTGCGTTTCCCGAATACCACCAATAAGGGAGCCCGCGAGCTGCCGACGCTTAAAAATCAGGTTGAAGACTTCTGGTGACGGATGCGGCTCTGCCGGCGCACCCACCAGCGTCATCGTACCATCCCGCTTGAGCAGGTTAAGGAAGGTGTCCAGATTATGGGACACCGCCACGGTATTGAGGATAAAATCAAAGCTATTGGCATGGCTGGCCATTTGCGCGTCATCTTTGGAGATGCAGACCTCATCCGCCCCCAACCGCTTACCATCCTCCACTTTGCCGAGGGAAGTGGTGAACAGCACCACATGGGCACCCATGGCGTGCGCCAACTGGACGCCCATATGACCGAGGCCGCCCAGGCCGACAATGCCGACCTTTTTACCCGGTCCGACACCCCAGTGGCGTAAGGGCGAGTACGTGGTGATACCGGCGCAGAGCAGCGGCGCCACGCGCGCCAGATCTTTTTCATCATGCCGAATCTTCAGCACAAAGGATTCTTTGACTACCACGCTCTGGGAATAGCCGCCGTAGGTATTTTCGCCGCCGAATACCGGGCCGTTGTAGGTTCCGGTGAATCCGTTATCGCAGTACTGCTCCTCACCCTCGGCACAGGACGGACAGTGCCCACAACTATCCACCATACAGCCAACACCGGCGAAATCACCGACTTTAAAATGTTTGACCTCTTTACCGACGGCAACAACGCGACCCACAATTTCGTGACCGGGAATAGAGGGATACAGCGTGTTTTTCCACTCATTGCGGGCGGTGTGCAAATCGGAATGGCAAACACCGCAAAAGAGTATATCTATTTGTACATCATCAGGACCTGGCTCACGACGCAGGACTTCGTAGGGCGCCAATGGGCTGCTGGCAGTCTGAGCAGCATAGGCTTTAGCCTTCATCATAATCATGTTCTCCTGTCATTACATACCGTCTGGTTGGTTTACAAGATAGGCAATACCCTACTCGGCGTCAAGTTGCAGAACGTGCTTTTGTCCTTATGAGTCGCACCTCAGTCTTCTTCCAGAGATACCGGCAGATCGGTACCCAGCAGACGGGCCTCCAGTTTTTTGATGTCGTCTCGCAGCGCCGCCGCCTGTTCAAACTCAAGATTGCGGGCGTGACGGTACATAGCATCCTCCAGCTCATTGATTTTTTTAGAAATGGCTTGATGGTCATTGAGCACGCGATAATCCGCACTTTTTTCCGCAGCGCGCGCGGCGGGTTGGGCATTGCGCCGGTAGACACCCTCAATCATGTCTGACACCGGCTTAATGATGCCGCGCGGGGTGATGTCATGCTCCGCATTAAACTGCAACTGCTTCTCGCGGCGGCGGTCGGTTTCGGCTATGGCCCGGGCCATGGATTTAGTGACGCTGTCCGCGTAGAGAATGGCCCGTCCGTGCAGGTTGCGCGCAGCGCGCCCGATGGTCTGAATCAGCGACCGTTCCGAGCGCAGGAAGCCCTCCTTATCCGCATCCAAAATAGCGACCAATGCCACCTCCGGCATATCCAGGCCTTCCCGCAGCAGGTTAATCCCGATCAACACGTCGAACACCCCGGCACGCAGATCGCGAATGATCTCTACCCGCTCCACCGTCTCGATATCAGAGTGCAAGTAACGGCATTTGATCCCCAGTTCATGGAGATAATCGGCTAAATCTTCGGCCATCCGTTTGGTCAACGTCGTCACCAGAATGCGCCAACCGGTACGCACAACGATGTTGATTTCACTGATCAGATCATCGACCTGCCCCTTCGCCGGGCGGATGTCCACAGCCGGATCGACCAGGCCGGTGGGCCGTACCACCTGCTCCACCACCTGCCCGGAGTGTTCCAGCTCGTAGGGACCGGGTGTTGCAGAAATAAACACGGTCTGCGGCATGAGTGACTCAAACTCGGGGAACATCAAGGGCCGGTTGTCCAGCGCTGAGGGCAGACGAAAACCATATTCCACCAAGGTTTCCTTACGCGAACGATCGCCTTTGTACATGCCACCGAACTGCGGGACGGTCACGTGGGATTCATCCATAAACA
>Ga0307375_10001828_pt1 | contig 22517 bp, 21 predicted proteins | sample TR1MG_FD_202531 | JGI IMG/M metagenome (GOLD analysis project Ga0307375, IMG submission 202531) | Soil microbial communities from Risofladan, Vaasa, Finland - TR-1 | ecosystem: Environmental > Terrestrial > Soil > Coastal area > Acid sulfate soil | place: Finland: Risofladan, Vaasa | collected...
TGGCCATCTATCCGGTCGGTATAAGAGGCGAGGGCAAAAAGGGCAGTTGCAACGTAGCGCCAGAACATCGAAGAACCTTCATGATGAAAAAGCGCATAGACAAAAAACGGGACGATCAAAATCCTCAATACTGTAAGTGAGTTGGCCAGGTTCACCACGCCAACCTTCGTTGGTGCTGGTGCCTTTGATCGGTGTGATTCGCTGCTAGTCATTTGCTCGACACCGCAATCAAGTCGATACCGCTATTTGAAACTACTTCTGCGGTGACCAGATCTCCAATCTTGGCCTTCACTCCTGCGACGGAAACCGAACCATCGACCTCGGGACCTTGGTGAAGCGCCCGGCCCTCGATCCCGGCTGCGTTAGCCTCCTCAACTAGAACTACTACCTGCTCTCCGATTCGGTCGCTGGCTCGTTGATCGATCAGCTCTTCCACGAGTCGGCCGACTTGCTCTACTCGGTCTCGAATCTCATCTTCGTCAACTTTGTCATCGAACTTGGCGGCCGCCGTTCCATCTTCGTCGCTGTAGCCAAAGACCCCCACCGCATCAAGCCTGGCCTCGGTAAGAAAGCGCATAAGGGTCGCAAAGTCTTCTTGATCTTCGCCAGGGAAACCGACGATTACATTCGAGCGGATGCCAGCCGATGGAGCTTTTGCCCGAATTGTTGATAGCAACTCTAAAAATCGATCAGCGTCGCCAAATCTCTGCATTCGACGGAGCACTGGACCGCTCGCATGCTGAAAAGATAGGTCGAAATATGGCGCAACCTTGTCGGTACTGGTCATCACCTCAATCAAGGACGGGCGCATTTCGGCTGGTTGCAAATAGGCGATCCGGATTCGTTCGATTCCATCCACTTTTGCCAGTGCTGGAAGGATGGACTCAAGCAGGCGGATATCGCCCAAGTCCTTGCCATAGGAGGTTGAATTCTCGCTGACCAGCACAATTTCACGGACGCCAGAATCAACGAGCCATCTTGCTTCGTCGATAATTTCGCTGGGCCGTCTAGAGGCAAAAGCGCCTCGGAATGATGGGATGGCACAGAATGAACAGCGCCGGTCACACCCGTTGGCAATTTTTATCGAGGCTACCGGACCTTGGGTCAAACGATGGCGCGGAGCTCCAACATATGAACCAGCTCGATCTACTGGGCTTATCGGCAGTGATAATCGACGATCCTTTGGCATATGCGAAGCGATCTTCTCACCGTCGAGGATTCGGGTGAGTCGATTTGAAATTTCCGCGTATTCGTCAAAACCAAGAATCGCATCAGCCTCGGGAAGCGCGGTGGCTAATTCGGCTCCATATCGTTCTGCCATACATCCGATCGCCACGACGGCCCGTGTCTTGCCGCCATCTTTTAGCGAAGCTGCCTCAAGGAGTGCATCCACGGAGTCTTTCTTGGCGCTCTCCACGAATCCGCACGTGTTAACCAGTGCAATCTCGGCATCCGCGGCATCAGCGACCAACTGCCAGCCATCAGCGGCAAGCCGAGCTGCGATTTCTTCTGAGTCGACCTCATTACGGGCACAGCCAAGAGTTACTAGGGCGACTTTTCTCACCCGCTCAGCCTATCTTGGCAATCAGCCAGACGTTGGACTCCCAGGGCTGAAGGAGAGGTGAACAACCTGTCCATCGCCACCGGGCACTCCTAAATTCTTCCCGTTAACCGTAATTTCAACACCACCGGCGTTTCCGATCGTTAGATTGATTTGTTGCGGGTCCGTGAACTCCTTGCTCTGTCCACGATGAAGCATTGAGGTAAAGAGCTGCGAACCGCTTGCATTCGTAACCGCTAACCAGGAACTTCCAAGACTGCTTGTCACTATAACCGAAACCGAATTAGGTTTTGTCGCCACTGCACTCGCTGAAGGATCGGCCGGAGGACTTTGAGTTGGAGTTTCGGTCACCACGGCTTTCGGAATTGTAGATGCGGAATTAGAAGCGGTGGCTCCATGAAAACCTGGGATCAGCAACCAAGCTAAAAGCACAACCGAAACGACGCCAACAAAAATGCCCGCCCCGCGCCAAGACTTCGCTTTGCCCTGTCGCGCTGAAGTGACTTCAGAAAATCCTTTGCTCGATTCCTCTAGCGACTCGGCGTCAGAAGCATACGTACTGTCAAACTCGGCGACGAGCTCGGCCGAATCCAGACCGATCAATCGTGCAATGTTTCGAAGATGGCCGCGCGCATAAACGTTTCCGCCGCAGGCGGAAAAATCATCCCGCTCAATTCCGGACAGCAGAGTCTGGCGGAGTCTGGTCTTTTCGGACAATTCAGCAAGAGAAATATTGGCATTTTCCCTTGCCGCCCGAATGGTGGACCCAATGGTCACGTGGCACCTCCTAGGGGAATAACGGTAAGTCCAAGCGGCACGCTAATACAAATCAGTTTCTACCCCAAGCGATAACAATTGAGTCTTTAACCGTAAAAGTAAGGGGATTCGCCGCTGCTATCAGGCGCCTAGGGTTGCAATGACTCCAGCCAATTCCTCGGGTTTTACCAGTACATCACGTGCTTTGGAGCCTTCCGATGGACCCACGATGCCCCGGCTCTCCATCAGATCCATCAAACGACCGGCCTTGGCAAAGCCAACTCGCAGTTTGCGCTGCAACATCGATGTAGAGCCAAACTGCGTCGAAACAACCAACTCTGCCGCCTGTAGTAGGAGATCAAGATCGTCCCCTATCTCGGTGACCCCAGCACTCCGCGATGGCCGGCTTTCCGTAACGTCATCACGATAAGTTGGAGTTGATTGTTCCTTTGCATGACTCACAACACTTTCAATTTCTCGTTCGGATACGTAGGCACCCTGGATTCGCACTGCCTTGCTCGCACCCATAGGTAAGAAAAGTCCATCGCCTTGTCCAACAAGTTTTTCGGCACCGGCTTGATCCAGAATGACACGGCTATCGGCAAGACTGCTTGTTGCAAACGAAAGGCGAGATGGCACGTTCGCTTTTATTAGGCCGGTAACCACATCGACACTTGGACGTTGCGTTGCGATGACTAGGTGGATTCCGGCTGCGCGAGCCAACTGCGTGATTCGTACAATCGAATCCTCGACATCTTTGGGCGCCACCATCATCAAGTCGGCAAGTTCGTCGACAACAATTAGTAAGTAAGGATAGGGGTGTAGTTTCCGTTCGCTCCCAAGCGGAGCAACGATTTTGCCACTCTTAACAGCACGGTTGAAATCATCAATGTGGCGGAAACCGAATTGATGGAGATCGTCATAGCGCATGTCCATCTCACGCACGACCCATTGGAGCGCTTCCGCTGCTTTTTTCGGGCTCGTAATAATCGGCGTAATGAGATGTGGAACACCTTCATAGGCCGTCAATTCGACCCGCTTGGGATCGATCAGCACCAGGCGTACTTCGTCAGGAGTGGCACGCATCAGCACCGATACCACCAGGGAGTTAATGCAACTTGACTTGCCTGAACCGGTCGCGCCAGCCACGAGTAGATGTGGCATCTTTGCCAAATTTGCGCAGATAAAGCCACCCTCAACATCTTTGCCGAGCGCCACCACCATCGGATGGTGATCATTGCCGGCGACTGGAGAGCGAAGCACATCGCCGAGCGAAACGATTTCTCGATCGGTATTGGGGATCTCGATACCCACTGCGGACTTGCCCGGGATTGGGCTAAGTATGCGCACATCGCCGCTGGCGACGGCGTACGAAATATTTTTTGCTAACGCGGTTATTCGCTCAACCTTTACCGCGTTTCCCAACTCAACTTCATACCTAGTCACAGTCGGCCCGCGGGTAAATCCGGTCACATCAGCATCAATGTCGAATTGCCTGAACACTTCACGCAGCGATTCGACCAGAACCTCGTTTGCCTTCGTCTTTGCCTTGCTTGCCGGTGCCAATCTGAGGAGATTCATCGAAGGAAGGATGTAGGGCGCGTCGTTGTTGAGCAGCAGTTGTTCCGGACGTCGGGTCACGGCATGCTCAACGGAGTGCAGCGGCTGGAACCCCACCGAACCAGATTCCTGCGCTTTTTCTGCTACTTCAGGTTCTGGCTCTGGCTCCACCTCTGGTTCTACTGCAGGAGCGTGAATCACTGGCGTCTCGAATGGCTCGCTTTCTGATATTTCAAAAACTGAATCATCGTTCGGGCCCCGGCTCGGTACATGTGCGATGAGTGCGGCCCAGATTTCCATTGTGCGACGTGAAATTGCGTTGACTGGAGTTGCTGTTATAACCAGCAAACCAAAAAGAATAACGAGCAGGAGGATTGGGCCGGCAAGCCATGCAGTAAGCAATTTTGTGAGCGGCGCGGAGACAAGGTAACCAAGCCAGCCACCCGCGCTCCGCATTGCACTAGCCCCGTCATGCGATGATGGAGTTCCAGCAAGAACGTGAATGAAACCGGTAAGGCCAACGAGCGCGGCTGCGGAGCCGATGACCATCCGCCCAGTTGTTGCAGACTCCTCAGGTCTGCGCAGGATTCGAATCGCAAAAAGAAGCAACACGATCGGGGCCAGAAAAGCAAGCCTCCCGATTCCGCCATTGACGACGGCAACCATAAAGTGCCCGAGTATGCTGTTGAGATTCCACCAGACGCCCGACGCAACGATGATTGCGGTCGCAATCAGCGACAAGCCAAGACCGTCGCGACGGTGTACTGGATCTAGATCACGAGCGCTCCGTCCAATCAACCGAGCGACCCATCCAGTCGCATGGGCTATGGCTAGCCAGATCGTTGTAATCGCGCGCGCCAAATATTGAAGAAGAGCGGCACTTTTGCTCTTCTTCTTTTTCCTGGGGCGCGCGGAAACGCTAGACCTTTGGGCCACAATCAAAGATTACGTGTTCTATTCCAAACGCCTGAGTAGGCGCGCCGCTAAACCTCAACAACAAGCGGCAGAATCATCGGTCGACGCCGATGCGCGCTGTTCACCCACTGACCAACAGTCCTACGAACAATCTGTGCGAGTTGATGCGTATCTGAAATTCCATCGGCAACAGCATTTGCCAAATCCAGAATCACTCGCTCTTTCACCTCGTCAAAGACATCTTCATCCTCAGCGAATCCTCGCGCATGAATATCCGGACCAGCGACAATACGACCCGTTGAGGCATCGATAGCCACCACTATGGAAATAAATCCCTCTTCACCCAGAATTCTGCGATCTTTAAGCGAAGCCTCAGTAATATCGCCAACACTTGTTCCATCTACATACACGAAACCACACGGCACCTTACCGACTATTCGCGCAACGCCGTCAGCGAGGTCGACTACGACACCATCGTCTGCGATGACGATATTTTCGCTTGGAACACCAGAGAGGCGAGCGAGATCGGCATTAGCTCGTAGGTGGCGCCACTCGCCGTGGATCGGAAGAACGTTCTTAGGGCGAACTAGGTTGTAGCAGTAAAGCAATTCACCAGCGCTGGCATGTCCTGAGACGTGAACCAGGGCGTTCTGTTTATGAACGACGTTGGCGCCCCATCGAGTGAGACTGTTAATAACGCGATATACCGAATTCTCATTTCCTGGGATCAATGACGAGGCAAGGATTACCGTGTCACCTTCACCCACTCGAATCTGATGTTCGCCAGTGGCCATGCGCGAAAGCGCAGCCATGGGTTCGCCTTGCGATCCAGTTGAGACGAGCACTATCTGGTTCTCGGCGTAGTCATCAAGTTGTTTGGCGTCGATTAAAAGCCCTTCAGGGATCTCTAAGTAGCCCAACTCATGGGCAACTTTCATGTTCCGAACCATTGACCTACCAACGAAGGCAACTTTTCGATTGTGGCGAACAGCAGCGTCGATTACTTGCTGCACCCGATGAATGTGTGAAGCAAAGCAAGCCACAATTACTCGACGCCTGGCGCCAGCGAAAACTTGATCGAGCACCGGCGCAATCTCACGTTCGCTCGTGGTGAACCCTGGCACCTCAGCGTTTGTGGAATCAACCATAAATAGATCAACTCCAGCAGAACCAAGCCTGGCAAAGGCGGCTAGATCCGTGAGTCGCCCATCTAGGGGAAGTTGGTCCATTTTGAAATCACCCGTGTGCAATACCATGCCAGCCTCGGTCTTGATCGCGAGCGCAAGTCCGTCGGGAATCGAGTGGTTGACCGCCATGAATTCGACTTCGAAAGGTCCGAATTTCTCGGTTTGCCCTTCATGTACTTCGAAGGTGTACGGCACGATTCGGTGCTCTTTGAGTTTTGCCTCGATCAACGCCAGCGTAAGACGCGAACCGACGAGGGCGATATCGGATTTCTCCCGCAACAGATATGGAACTGCTCCCATGTGGTCCTCATGTGCATGAGTAAAAATGATTGCAACTACATCATCAAGTCGATCTCTGATTGGTGCGAAATCTGGAAGCACTAAATCTATGCCAGGTTGGCTCTCCTCTGGAAACAGCACCCCAACGTCGACGATGAGCAACTTTCCGCCAAATTCGAACACCGTCATGTTGCGGCCAATTTCGCCAAGACCGCCTAGGGCCATAATTCTTAGCGTTCCTTTTTTAAGCTCTGGCGGCATAGCCAATTCGGGATGCGAAAAACTCATGGTTTAAGCGCAACTCCACCGGCAATAAGATCGAGCCGAAGTTGTTCGATCTGTGCGGGAGTTGCATCGATAAGCGGCAAGCGCGTGTAGCCGCCGGGCAGTCCCATGAGAGTTAACGATGCCTTACTAAGAATCGCGCCTTGAGTTCTAAACATTCCGGTGTAGATCGGAAGTAACTGTTGATGTATTGCCGTCGCGCCTAAATGATCGCCGGCAAACCAAGCAGTGAGCATCGCCTTCAACTCATTGCCAACTACATGTCCGCACACACTCACAAATCCGATAGCGCCAATCGATAGCAGCGGCAGGTTGTTCATGTCGTCCCCGGAGTAGACCGGAAGGCCGGATCGCTTTATCACCCAAGAGGTGGCAGCGAAATCTCCCTTTGCGTCTTTTAACGCAACGATTCGAGGGTGCTCAGCAAGACGAACGATGGTTTCAGTTTCAATTTGAGAACCGGTGCGACCTGGAATGTCGTACATGAGGATAGGTAAATCGGTGGCATCGGCCACGGCTCGAAAGTGCGCTTCGATTCCAGCCTGCGGCGGGCGATTGTAATAAGGGGTTACCACCATCAATGCATTAGCCCCTGCCTTGGCATGGCGTTTGGCTAAATCTACCGAATGTGCGGTTTCGTTGTTGCCAGCGCCCGCCACGATGGTTGCCCGATGGCCAACAGCGCCCAATACCACCTTAATGATCTCGTCTTTCTCCGCATCAGTGGTTGTCGGCGCCTCGCCAGTGGTGCCATTGACAACGATGCCGTCGTGGCCGTGATCAACTAGGTGAGTCGCAATTTTGGCTACCGCATCAAAATCAACCGACAAATCTGCCTTAAACGGCGTGACCATCGCGGTAAGCAGGCGACCAAAGGGCGCAGTTATCGGAGTCATGGCACCAGGTTACCTCCTGCGAGCCACGCCTGGGGTCGTCAGGGAGCTACCCGACCGCCTAACTCGAAAGCTTCGTACGTTAGGGGCATCAAACGCGCCCAATGCTCTTCCATGATTTCAGCGACCATTTCGATCTCTCGCTGCGGATACGAGGGAAAATGTGAACCTTCTCGGTGAGTTCGAAGGGAGAGGAAGTTCATCAGCGCTCTGGCGTTCATTGTCACGTACATAGAGGAATAGAGTCCAACTGGTAGGACGGCGCGGGATACTTCTCGAGCTATGCCAGCTTCAAGCATCACTTGATAAGAAGCATATGCCGCGAGATACGATTCCTTCATTGCGCCAATCATGATTTCGTACTGCTCTGGCGTACCGTCGATGAACTCGTATGAACCAGTTTTTCCAACTTGAAGCAGTTTGCGATTTCGATCGGGAACATAAAAGACCGGGCGCAATTCTCGGTATCGCCCACTTTCTTCATTGTACGAGGCGATGCGATGGCGCATAAATTCTCTAAAGACGAAGATCGGCGCACTTACAAAGAAAGTCATCGACGTGTGTTCGAAAGGCGAGCCGTGCCGTTCGCGAGCCAAGTAGCGAATTAAGCCCCTCGAGCGCTCTGCGTCTCCGCCAACATCTTCAAGTGACTGCTCACCCGCGGTCGAGACGCGCGCAGCCCAAATGACGTCGGCGTCGCTTGCGCTTGCCTTGACCAACTCAACGGTCATATCAGATCGAAATTTCACTTCGTCGCTCATGATTAGCGACCCTATCCTCGCCTATGGCAGCATCAGCGCAATGACGCGCCTACCAGATGGTGAACGCCGACGAATTCGTCGCGATGGACTCAGCCTGGCGTTCACGGTGGGGATGTACGGAACCGCGTTTGGGGCGGCGTCGGTTGCAAGTGGTCTAAATCTTTGGCAAACCTCTGCGCTCTCGCTCCTGACTTTCTCGGGAGCCTCGCAATTTGCCCTCGTTGGCGTCCTTGGCGGCGGCGGATCGGCCCTAAGCGCGATCGCAACATCGGTACTGCTCGGCAGCCGGAACGCCCTCTACGGTCTCCGTCTGGCGCCCAGTTTGAAGCTATCCGGAGCGCGGAAATTCCTAGGTGCCCAACTGGTCATCGACGAATCGACGGCAGTAAGCATCGCCCAAGAGCACCATGGTGACGAAGGAATGCATTTTGGTTTCTGGGTCACCGGGCTGGGTGTCTACGTCTTCTGGAATCTATTTACTCTCCTTGGTGCTTTGACTGCTCGAGCCATGGGTGATCCAGCCACCTACGGCCTTGACGCGGCGGTACCAGCAGCCTTTATCGCCCTCCTCTGGCCAAGGCTCAAGGGGTCGAAAGCGTGGCTTGCTGCGGCAACAACTATTCTGCTTGTCCTTGTCTTAGTGCCGGTTGTTCCGGCCGGAATTCCGGTCATCGCAAGCGCTCTGATTGCTCTTGGCTTTGGCTGGCGGGAGGGACGGGCATGATCACCCAGACTTCAATTTGGATTGCAGTTATCGTCAGCAGCGCGGCCTGTTATGCCCTCAAGCTCGCCGGGATGTCGATCCCCCAATCCTGGCTAGCCGGGCCACGAATTCAGCGGGTCGCGGGGCTGTTACCAATCGCCTTGCTGACTGCGCTCGTTGTTGTGCAGACAGTGACTGATCACCAGTCCCTCGTCCTTGACGCCAGGGCCATTGGACTCGCCGTCGCGATTGCACTTCTGATAGCGCGTGCGTCATTTCCAGTCGTTGTAGTTGGTGCCGCGCTTGCCTCGGCGCTGATTCATCACTTATAAGTCTTACCAGCGAGAACTCAGAAGGACCGCGGCTGCAATTCCACCAGCATGGGCAGATCTGAGCACGGTTGGCCCCAACACCCCGATATGAGCGCCAGCCGATCGAAAAAGCGAAAGCTCACTCTCGTCGATCCCCCCTTCTGGGCCAACCACGAGAAGCAGTTCGCCTTCGTGCGGTCTCGAAATCTCGGAGATTGGCTGTTCTCCACTTTCGTGAAGAACGATCACGCAATCTGCTGAGTTGAATCTCGCGATGAGTTCGTTCGTCGAATGGAGCGGGCCAACTTTTGGGATCGAAATTCGTCGAGACTGTTTAGTGGCTTCGCGGGCGATGCTCTCCCACCGCTGCCGTCCTTTAGCGATTTTTTCGCCCTCCCATTTGGCGATCGAACGAAGCGAACTCCAGGGCAGGATTTCGTCAACACCCACTTCAGTCAGGAGCTCTACAGCGATGTTTGAACTATCGCCCTTGGCAAGTGCCTGTACAACGACCAGCCTAGGTTCAGCTGGTGGTAATGAGAATCGAGATTCCACCTTGACCTCTACGTGACCCCGCGAAACAGATTCAACAACGCCATCTACATAATCACTCACGCCGTTTGAAATTCGAATCCATTCGCCAGGCCTAACTCGTACTACGTCTGCGGCGTGATGGCCCTCATCACCATCGAGAATTACCGTCTCACCGAAAATTGAATCGGCGAGAAAAAGTGGCAGCATCAGCGGGTGAAAGCGTCGCGAATCTTGGAAGTCAATTTCTTCTCCGCTGATGATTGAGAAGCCTCAGGTCGAACTTCATCTCTAACGACCGCGAGTTGCTGCAACAGTTCAATCTGTTCACTATCAAGTCTGGTCGGTGTCTGTACGCCGATGTGGACGATTAGATCTCCGCGACCAATCCCCCGAAGTTTCGTAATGCCAAGATGTTTCAGAGTTACTAGAGATCCGCTCTGCGTACCTGACTTAATATCGACCTCCTGCGGGCCATCGAGTGTTTCCACGACGAGGGTGGTCCCCAAAGCAGCGGCTGTCATTGGGATGGTCGCTGAGAGATGGAGAGTGTCGCCGTCGCGAATAATCGATTCATGTGGTCTTTGAATTATTTCGGCATATAGGTCGCCGGCTTGCCCGCCGCCAGGGCCGACCTCACCTTGGCCAGATAGTTGAATCCGATTCCCCGTCTCCACTCCTGGCGGAATCTCTACATCGATGACTCGGCGAGTACGAACCCGACCGTCGCCGCCACAATCTCGACAAGGCGAGGGAATGATGGTTCCGTATCCCTGACACGAATTACATGGGCGGCTGGTCATGACTTGGCCTAGGAATGACCGAGTGACCTGCTGAACCTCGCCGCGACCTTTACAAATATCGCAGGGCTTAACGCTCGTTCCTGGTGTGCAACCTTTACCTGCACACGTGAGGCAGACAGTGGCCGTCTCAACTGAAAGTTGTTTGGTAACGCCAAAGCAGGCTTCGGCTAGATCAATCTCAATCTGAATCAGGGCATCCTGCCCACGACGACTTCTTGGCCGCGGTCCGCGAGATCCGCCACCACCAAAGAAGGCGTCCATGATGTCGTTGAAGGCGAATCCGTTTCCGGCACCGCCGCCGAAACTTGATCCGCCTTGATCATAATTACGGCGCTTCTGATCATCACTCAGAACCTCATAGGCAAAGGTGACGTGTTTGAATTGCTCTTGAATTTGTGGATCCGGGTTGATATCTGGATGAAGTTCACGAACTAATTTTCGGTACGCCTTCCTAATTTCATCAGCGCTAGCATCCCGGGCTACGCCGAGAGTTTCATAGTGATCGCCCATAGTTTTGCTCACACACTTTCCGTAAGAAAGGCACCGACGTATGCCGCAACAGCTCGCACTGCGGCGATCGACCCTGGGTAGTCCATCCGAGTTGGGCCAAGAATGCCTAGGTTAGCCAGCGGGTCTCCAGTCCGGCCGTATCCGGTCGCGATCAAACTCGTCGAGTGCAGACCAAAGTCCTGATGCTCATGCCCAATTCTTACTGTGACGCTTTCTGCTGCTTCTCCAAGAAGTCGAAGCAGAACAACTTGCTCTTCCAAGGCTTCAAGGACCGGACGCACACTGGTTGAAAAATCGCCGCCAAACTTTGCAAGATTTGACGTGCCGGCTAGCACTATTCGCTCTTCGTTCTGCTCGGCTGACATTTCAGTGAGCGTTGCGATCGTCGCGCGCACGATAGGTTCGTCGGCGGTTTCGAAGTTACTCGGAAATTCGCCAAGTTTGGCCGAAACATCGGCCAAACGACTGCCGACACAAGTGGCATTTACCCAGGCGCGCAATTCTCCAAGCAGCATTTCTGGGCAGACGTCAGGCATTTCAACCGAACGTTGTTCTACTCGTCCGGTATCCGTAATTAACACAAACATGACGCGAGTTGGGCTCAGAGATACGAGTTCTACGTGGCGAATGGCCGATCGGACCAGTGATGGATATTGGACGACTGCAACCTGGTGTGTGAGTTGAGCGAGCAATCGAACCGTACGGCCGATAGCGTCGTCGAGGTCTACCGCACCTTCAAGGAATGACTCAATCGCGCGACGCTCGGGAGCTGAAAGCGGCTTAACGCTGGCCAATCTGTCAACGAACAATCGGTAGCCCTTATCCGTTGGCACTCGGCCGGCGCTGGTGTGCGGCTGAGTGATATATCCGCCGTCTTCAAGGCTGGCCATGTCGTTGCGAATGGTTGCCGGCGATACACCTAGGTGATGACGCTGCGTCAGCGCCTTTGAGCCGACCGGCTCCTCCGTGGCAACGTAGTCTTCGATAATGGCGCGAAGAACCTCAAACCGCCGTTCCGCGACCATCGTTCCCCCTCTGCCTAGCACTCCAATCATGCGAGTGCCAATCTTACGCTGCTATGAGTTGAAACGGCGAGCGTTAGGCTAGCCCAGCCATGATCAGCCACTTCATTCAACACATACTTGACCTGGTTGCTGGAGCCGGGCCGATTGTCTATGTCATCGTGGCGTTAGCCGCAATCACCGAAGGTGCGGCTTTTGTTGGGCTGGTCTTCCCATCTGAGACCACATTGATTGTGGCTGGGGCGGCCTCTGCTTCAGGGCACCTCAAGATCTCCATCCTTATTCCGATTGCAGTGGTTGGCGCCATCATTGGCGACAGCACGGGCTATGAAATCGGCCGATTTTTTGGACCACGACTGCGCACCTCCAAATATGGCCGGAAAGTAAAACCAGAGCATTGGGAGCAGGCCGATGCCTTCGTCCATAAACACGGCGCCTGGTCTGTTTTTACCGGGCGTTTCGTAGCGGTCTTTAGATCCCTCGTTCCCGCTATTGCCGGAACCATGCAGATGAAGTACCGCAAATTTTTATTGGGTAACGCGGCCGGCGCACTTATTTGGGCTCCGGCCGCCCTTATCGCCGGCCGACTTGCCAGCCAGAATCTCGCTCGCGTTGAGAAGATCATCTCCAGAATGGGGTACGGCTTCCTGTCAGTGCTTACTGTCCTAATTCTTGCCCTGGCTTTTCGACACTACGTCAGGAAGCGCCAAGCCGAAAAAGATCCAGATGGCACTAGTTGAGTGAAAGATTTTCAACCATCGAACGGACGACGGCATCAGCCATGAGCCGTCCTCTCATCGTCAACACCGCCAACCCGCGGTCAAAGCTGGCTGGGTCAAAGTAGCCATCCTCGAGCGCTTGCCGTGTTTGGCGCGCTGGCAACGATTGCGTCGGGAGCCCACTTCGGAGCCGCAGATTGAGCATGATCCGTTCTACCTCAAGCTGGTTAGACGTCAGAGTCTCGCGATCCATAACTGGTAGTTCAGTTGCCGACAAACGCTGTGCGTAGGCGGCTGGATGTTTCACATTCCACCAGCGGGTTCCGGAAAAGTGAGAGTGCGCTCCTGGGCCAAAGCCCCACCAGTCACCGCCAGCCCAGTAGGCAAGATTGTGTTTGCATTCGCCACCGGGCCTGGCCCAGTTGCTTACTTCATACCAATCAAGGCCAGCTCGTTCGAATGCCGCCGATGCCATTTCATATTTGTCGGCGGTTTCGTCGTCATCGGGTATAACCACCTCGCCTTGCGACACCTTTTTTGCAAACTTGGTGCCCTCCTCGACGATCAGGGAATATGCGCTCACGTGATCAATTGGCAAATCAAGAGCTGCATCGATGCTCTCCCGCCAGTCCGCCAGGCTCTCCCCTGGCGTTCCATAAATTAGGTCGACGCTGATGTGATCAAAACCAACCGCTTTCGCCTCATTAACCGCCGATATCAGGCGATCTGGAGAATGGGTGCGGTCCAAAGTCGAAAGCACATGCGGCACTGCGCTTTGCATACCGAAGGAAATTCGATTGAGGCCCGCTTCGCGCAATTGTGCGAGTGATGATTTTGTGACACTCTCTGGATTGGCTTCGGTTGTGATTTCGGCTCCCTCGACAATGCCGAACTGATCCTCGAGTCGGACCAAGGTTGTTTCGATCGCACTGGGGATGAGAAGAGTTGGAGTGCCGCCACCAAAGAAGATCGTAGAGATCGGCCTTTGTCCAAGTTGGTTTGCTGCCATCTCGATCTCTATCGCCAGTGTTTCCACGTAGTTCGCTTGCGAGATCGTGGTCCCGTCCCGCGACAATTCAAGGGCTGTATAGGTATTGAAATCGCAGTATCCGCAGCGAGACGAACAGAATGGAACATGTATGTAGGCGGAGAATGATTGACTCATGTTCGTCTCCTAACTTGCGTTAAGAATTCGATTAGCCCACTCATGCCATGAGATTGGAAGATCTGGTACGTCTAGAACTTGTGGCAAGAAATCGCGGTTTCCGTTTCGCGCCTCAAATGCCTTGCCGATGGTGAAGCCGTGCGCAGGCTTGCTCAGGACTATTATTGAGTCTCCTGCCGAGACTTCGCCACTTTCAATAACTCTGAGATAGGCGCCTGGCCGAACCGCTTCAGTGAAATCCTTTATCAAGGAAGGTCGCTTCCAAAAACCGGCAAAGACTCGGCATGGGATGCGCGGCTCAGAAACTTCTAGCAAGGCCGAACCAATGCGCCAACGTTCCCCTATTACCGCCTCGGTCAGATCAATTCCTTGGGTGGTCAAATTTTCACCGAACGACCCGGGTGAAAGGCTTGCTTCAATTCGCGATTCCCACCAGTTGGAATCTTCAGTTGAATACGCATAGACGGCCTTATCAATCCCGCCATGCACCTTAGTATCTAGAACATGATCCCCCACAACACCTGTTGAGGTGAGGTCGACAGCGGCCACGGGACGTTTATCGATTCCGGTGCGACCCACCGAGCCAGTCCAATCGCCTTCATGAATAACCGCCGTGATATTGACGCTGGTCAGGCGAGCGCTCATTTCTTGGTCTGGTCCTTTGATGAGTCAGTGGCGAGCGCAGCAATAAAGGCCTCTTGTGGGACTTCGACACGTCCCACCATTTTCATGCGCTTCTTGCCCTCTTTCTGCTTTTCAAGAAGTTTGCGCTTACGCGTAATGTCGCCGCCGTAACACTTTGCCAGCACGTCCTTACGCATGGCGCGGATACTTTCGCGGGCAATAATGCGCGCCCCGATTGCTGCCTGGATCGGCACTTCAAACTGCTGGCGCGGGATTAGTTCGCGCAATTTTGAAGTCATCATGACGCCGTAGGCGTAAGCCTTATCGCGGTGGACAATCGCACTGAAGGCGTCGACCGCTTCGCCTTGGAGCAGGATGTCGACCTTGACTAATTCGCCCGTCTCTTCACCGATTGGTTCGTAATCAAGTGATGCATAACCGCGAGTGCGGGACTTGAGCTGATCGAAGAAGTCGAACACAATTTCAGCAAGGGGCAGTGTGTAGCGAAGTTCAACTCGCTCTTCAGAGAGATACTCCATGCCCAACAGTGCGCCGCGCCTGCTCTGGCAAAGTTCCATGATCGCGCCGATAAATTCACTTGGCGCCAGGATTGTTGCTCGCACCACCGGTTCGAAAACCGAAGCGATCTTCCCGTTCGGAAATTCGCTGGGATTCGTGACGATTGATTCTTTACCGTCGTCCATCACAACCCGGTAGACCACGTTGGGTGCGGTAGAGATCAGATTGAGTTTTGACTCCCGTTCAAGGCGTTCACGAACGATTTCCATATGAAGCAGACCCAAAAAGCCACAACGAAAACCAAACCCAAGCGCAGCGGAGGTTTCAGGCTCGTAAACAAGAGCCGCATCATTTAGTTGCAGCTTGTCCAACGCTTCGCGCAACGCCGGGTAATCGGCGCCGTCCAGCGGATAGAGCCCGCTAAATACCATTGGCTTTGGGTCTTTGTACCCGCCGAGCGCTTCGATAGCCGGCCTGACGACGGTTGTAACCGTGTCACCAACTCGAGACTGACGCACATCCTTTACCCCAGTGATCAGGTATCCGACCTCGCCAACCCCAAGTCCCTTGCTCACGATCGGCTCAGGCGAAATGACCCCAACTTCGAGCATCTCGTGCTTAACCTTGGTTGAAAACATCATGATCTGATCGCGCTGCGACAGATGGCCATCGAAAACCCGCACGTACGTGACAACGCCGCGATATGAGTCGTATACCGAATCAAAGATCAGAGCGCGTGCCGGCGCATTGGGATCGCCCTTGGGGGCTGGGATTTGCTTAACGATTTCATCCAGCAGATCTTCAACGCCCTCACCGGTCTTCCCGGAAACCCGGAAACAGTCCTCGGGCTCGCAACCGATTAGGTGCGCCAACTCCTTGGCGAACTTATCTGGCTGGGCTGATGGCAGATCTATCTTGTTGAGCACCGGAATGATGGTCAGATCGTTCTCCATGGCCAGGTATAGATTGGCCAGGGTCTGGGCTTCGATGCCTTGCGCTGCATCGACCAGAAGAACGGCGCCTTCACATGCGGCCAACGATCGGGAGACCTCGTAGGTGAAATCGACATGTCCAGGCGTGTCGATCATGTTCAGGATGTACTCGTTGCCATCAACGGCGGAACGCCAAGGCAACCGCACAGCTTGAGATTTGATCGTGATCCCGCGTTCGCGCTCAATGTCCATTCGATCCAGGTACTGGGCGCGCGCATGCCGAGCGTCTACTACACCGGTTATTCCCAACATGCGATCGGCAAGAGTTGATTTACCGTGGTCAATGTGGGCGATGATGCAGAAATTGCGAATCTGAGCCGGGTTAGTTGAGGCCGGCTGAGGTGCGGAAGCTAACGGAATTGCTGGCATATCCGCCCGCCTTGAGGCGCGTGTCGATTAAAGCGCTGAGGCGCGCTTGGCCATTGCCGACTTTTTGTTGGCGGCCTGGTTGGCGTGAATGACGCCCTTGGAGACAGCAATGTCCAATTCGCGTGAAGCGACGCGGAGTTCAGCGTCGGCCTTAGCCGCATCACCCGAGGTCGCAGCGTCGCGGAAGCGTCGAATGGCAGTCTTAAGCGAGGACCTGACGGACTTGTTGCGAAGGCGTGCCTTCTCATTGGTGCCGATCCGCTTGATCTGCGACTTGATATTTGCCACTAGTGCCCTCTTTAAAAATAGATTGTTCGGGCGATAACCCGTCGGGAGAGGTTACCAGCGACCAGGGGGTTCCCCCAAACTCAGAGCCACCGAAATTGCCTCCTAGCCTGGCCCTGTGGGTCAGGGGCGCTATCGTCGCATCAGGTGCCCTTTGGAAGGGGAGTTTCTGACATGAACATGGCTACCGAAATTGAGCGCTACCGGCAGGCTGGATCGGAGTTCGTCCTGGCCGCCAGGAGTGGAGTAGAAAAGGCAGAAACAGGTGGCAACGGGAGTTGGGGTGCGACCGAGATCGCCCACCACCTGGCCGATGCCGATCTACATTTTGCAATCCGGATCAGGGAGATCCTCGTCCACGACAACCCAGCTCTGGTTTTCTTTGCCGAGGAGGGCTACGGCTCGAAATTGAACTACGCCGACCGCCCAATTGAGCCAGCCTTGCTATTGATCAAAATGATTCACGAAGAGACGGCAGATTTGCTCACGACTCTTCCCGAACAGGCTTGGTCAAGAGGTGGCGCTCGCGCTGATGGTCTGAATTTAACCTTGGCTGACGTCGTGCGTAAATCAATTGATCACACCAAAGAGCACATTGATCAGGTCGCGAATCTTAAGAGCGCGCTTTAGCAATTGTCATAACTGCCCGCTCAAGGGCGTAAATTGGATCCGATTCGCCGCCCTTAACGGCGCCATCGGCTCTCGCGGCAGCCTGCACTGCAACCGTGATCGACGCGGCGTTCCAGCCCGCCAACTGACGCCTGGCTTTATCAATTTGCCAGGGCGCTAGGCCAAGTTGTCCAGCCAACTCCGCCGAGCGGACGCCGCGAGAGGCGGATCCGACTTTGGCTAAGGTGCGAATTCCCGAGGCTAGGGCGCTGGTTATTAGAACCGGATCGGTTCCCGTGTCCAGAGCTTGTCTTAGCGTGGCCAGTGCAACGCCGATATTGCCGTCGATGGCCGCGTCGGCAACTTTAAATCCAGTCGCTTCAACCCGGCCGCCGTGATAACGCTCCACGGCAGCACTATCAATTGCGCCAACGATGTCGCTTACGAGTTGTGAAGCAGCGCCCGCAAGCTCCCTAACATCTCCGCCAACCGCATCGACGAGAGCACGGGCCGCTTCAGCGTCAATCTTGCGGCCATGGCCGGCGAATTCAGCTCGAATGAAATCGAGTTTTTCATTGTCCTTCTTGATTGCCTTGCAGGCGATTTCAAGCGGCTTAGCCTTCTTGACTGCGTCAAGTAGCGCCTTCCCTTTGGTCACGCCCTTGTGCATAAGGATCAGGGTGATGTTCTCGTCTGGGTTGGAAAGGTAACTCGTTATATCGCCAGCACAATCAGCGCTTAAATCTTGTAAGTCCCGAATCACCAAAACCCGTCGCTCACCAAATAGCGACGGCGCCAACGCATCGCCGATCTCCCCGACCCCGATCTCAGCAGCGCTTAGGGTCTGAACCGAAGCCAGTGGTTCGTTAGCCCGAATCTCGGCGACGATCCGTTCAGTTGCTCGATCAGCAAGTAGCGACTCCGGACCGAGGGCTAGGACCAGGTTGGGAATTTGATTGTTTGTCATCGTCGCCGAGCATCCCACGCACGGTGGCCTCGTGCCACCACGATCAGGTTTTCGGCGCGCCCCGCCACCGCAAGAGCGCCAGATTGATCGGTTCTCGCGACAAATACGCCAAGCCTGGCCAAGGCCGCGAGGGTGCTATCTGCCGGATGTCCGTAGGGATTGTCTTTGCCGACGCTAACCAGAGCTACCTTGGGACTTAGCGCGGCGAGAAATTCCGGGTCTTGATTTCCCGAACCGTGGTGACAGACCTTCAGCACATCGACCTCGATCGGGCCCCATTCGCCATGTTGACGCCAACTTGCCAAGAGTCTTGCCTGGGCCGGAGCCTCTAGATCACCGCCGAGGAAAAGTCGAAGTTCCGTCATGTTCGCCACCGTCTTGGTTATCAACGTTGCAACACTTGAGTTATTCGGAGAATCTTCGACGCCATCGGGCCAGAGAGTTTCGATTCGGTAATCGCCCAACTGAATCCGGATGCCTGCGTGCACGTGCGTGATCGGAATCTGTTTGGCCCACTTCACGATCCGGCGGTATTCACCACTTGGTTCGTCAAGCGGCGAAATCCAGATGGCTCCCACTTTGCGGTGGTGCAGAACTCCTGGCAGTCCTTCAACGTGATCGGCATGATCATGGGTGAGAATCACAAGTGGCACCGTTTGGATCTTGAGTTCGTCAAGGCATTTCTCGATCAGTCGAACATCAGGCCCAGCGTCGATGACGATGGCACTGTGCTGGCCAAGGTTAAGCAATAGCCCATCGCCTTGTCCTACGTCGCAAGCTAGCAAGGTCCAATCCTTGGGTGGCCAACCCGGGTGCGACAGACTTGGCAGAAGCAAACTGCCCACAATCAGGAGGCACACCGTGATGGTTTTGCGGTCGGACCTAACTCGCCGCGCAAACGCCACCAAGGAAACTGTGATTGCCGCTAAGAGAAATACACCAAAGAAATTCTTTGGCCAGGCGATCGCAGCGAACGGCAGGGCAGCACAGCGATGCGCAATGCCGCTGATGAGCATTGTTGGATAAGCGGCCAGGCGAGCAGTGAACTCAGCAAGGCTCATGTTGAATTGCGAGATCAGCGCAGTACCTAGGCCAAGGATTGTCGATGGCGCAACGAGCGGTCCGGCCAAAGCGTTGGCGACAACCGCAATGATGCTCACTTGGCCACTTAAAGCGACGATGAGAGGCGCACACATTGCTTGCGCGGATAGCGGGATGGCGATTGCGTGAGCCAACCAGCTCGGCATATGTCGTGCCATCGATCGAGCCCAAGTTGGTGCCAGTAGGAGCAGTCCGGCCGTGGCGAATACCGAGAGTGCGAAACCGTAGCTGACCGCTTGTGTCGGATCAATCAGCAAAAGGATGAAGATTGCGGTGGCGAGTGCTGGGACGGCTGATGCCTTAACCCCAAGAGCGGCGGCCACGAGAACAACACATGCCATCGCGGCCGCACGCAACACCGATGGTTGCGGTCTGACAACAATTATGAAAAGTGCGATAGCCCCCACCGCGAGAGCTGGTCGTATGTGTCTGGAGATTCGTGTTCTGCGTAGGAGCGACATAACCAGCGCAGCAACGATTGCGAGGTTCGCCCCACTTACGGCGACTAAATGCGTAAGTCCTGTTGTCCGCATGTCGTCGTTGAGTAATCGCGAAACGCGCGATGTGTCACCGATAACTAAGCCTGGCAGCAATCCACGCGGATCGGGCGAGAGCGAATTGACGCTGTTGTATAAGCCAGATCGCACCCGCCCAGCCCATCGTTGAAAAACGTTAGGAGTCCCGAGTATTTGAGGCGGTCCCCGAACCCGGAGCATTGCAGCCATATCTGCAAGCGTGGGTGCAAATGAAACCTGCACGGCGACTTTCGTTCCAGGAAGCAGACCCAACCAATTGCGGTCAGCTATCACTAGAACGGGCACTCTGGTTAGTAAGACTCGATCCGCCAACGAAATTCGAGAAAGCCGAGCATTTAGCGAAATTGATTCTGGGCGGAGCGCCGAGCCAGCGACAAGGGCCGTTCGCTTAACCGGGTCTGAGGTGATCGTTAAGACCACTTCCCCAACCGCGTGTACCCGGACCAGCGACGTCACCACTGGGTCGTGCCGCGAAAGATACCTACTCAGGCTTATGAAAAAACCAACGCCTAGCGCAAGTACCAGCAATATCGCTGTGTATTTTGGGATGCGGCTTCGACGACTTGCGATCCATATCGAGATGGCAACAAGAACTAAAAATCCGATCGTGGTTAACCGTGGGAGGGTTCCAACAATCGCCCCAAGCCATAAACCCCCACCTGCAAAGAGAAGGCGTACATCTACTAGATCCGCACCAATGGGCGCAGGTCCGCGAATTTGGCATCACCAACGCCTGATACTTGTCGCAAGTCGTCGATGGTCTTGAATCGCCCGTGTGCCTTACGCCAGGCGACGATGCGGGAGGCAAGAACAGGCCCAATACCCGGTAAGACGTCCAACTGTTCGAGGCTGGCGCTGTTCAGATTAACTTTGCCGGTTTGGGCAGTCCTGTTGGCAGATGTAGCGCCTTGAATTTCGCCTACGACAATCTGTTCGCCATCTTCAAGAGTTTGGGCCTGATTAATTGTTGTCAGGTCGGTTCCCGGCAGCGGGCCACCCGCGGCAGTTAGGGCGTCGATCGCGCGTGAACCCGTCGGAAGGGAGTAGACACCCGGATGCCTAACTCTGCCTCCGACATCTACGACAACATCGGCACTGGCAGGAGAACTTTCCGGGTGCGATAGATCCAATTGCTGGCTTTCGGAAATGGTTGGACGAGGCAGAGCCACGAAATCTTCCTTCGCCCTCGAGTGCCAGAACAGCCAGATGGAGGCGAGGACGGCGGTGAGGAAAATTATTGAGAGAACTTTTAGATGAGCTCGGTCAATTTGGGCCGCAGCGATGAGCCGGTCCATTGCGCCGATCTCAGCCGGGAGCCGCTCGTCTTCAATCAGGGGCTTGCGCTCGGCGAAGGCAACGTCAGGTCCAGGTTCATGAAATGACATTCCTGCAGGTTAAATGGCGGCTGAAGCGAAGCCTCCTGGCGAATAGTCCGATTGTTTAGGCATCCAGCCTGTGGATCCGTGAGCGGCGGCTCCCCTCCCGTGAGCGGCGGCTCCCCTCCCGTGAGCGGCGGCTCCCCTCACCGCCGCTGGTCACGCAGTGCAGTTACGGCACCTAAAGTTGGTAAGAGAAAGAGTTCATGAATATTCGAAAGGTTTTCAAATGAGAGTTGCGGTCACTGGTGGAAGTGGAAAGCTCGGCAAGTCGGTGGTCAAACGCCTCAACGATGAAGGTCATTCAGTAACCAATCTTGATCGTGTGGGCGAGAAAAGTGACGGACTCACCTCCATCGACCTCAGGGATTACGGCCAGGTTGTTGATGCCATCCTCGGCATTGACGATCGGCATTCGGGATTCGACGCGATAGTGCATCTCGCCGCAATCCCAGCTCCCGGTCTCTTCTCCGATGTCGCGACATTTCACAACAACATGCTCTCGACCTACAACGTGTTCCAAGCTGCGCGCAGGGCAAGAATTAAGAGAGTCGTCTATGCATCGAGTGAGACCGTTCTTGGCCTCCCATTTGACATTGACCCGCCATACATTCCAGTCGATGAGGAATATCCGGCTAGGCCAGAAAGCACGTACTCGTTGGTCAAGCATTTGGAAGAGCAGATGGCCATCCAATTGACCCGCTGGGATCCAGAACTCAGCATCACCGCTCTCCGATTCTCTAATGTGATGGATCCATCCGATTACGAAGAGTTTCCCGCTTTTGACGCCGACGCGATGTTTCGTAAATGGAATCTCTGGAGCTATATCGACGGACGCGACGGCGCTCAGGCCGCGCTGCGGGCGCTAGAGAACGCCCAACCGGGCTTTGAGGCATTCATCGTCGCCAACGCCGATACGGTAATGACTAGATCCAGTTCTTCACTTGCCGCTGAAGTTTTTCCAAATGTTCCAGTGAAGAAGGAACTTGGCGAGCACGAGACCTTGCTCTCTATCGATAAGGCAAAGCGATTGCTTGGCTACTCACCCGAGCACAGTTGGCGAGATCAAGTAGCACCCCAGGTTTGATGAGGCGAGCCGCCGCTCACGGGAGGCGAGCCGCCGCTCACGGGAGGCGAGCCGCCGCTCACGGGAGGCGAGCCGCCGCTCACGGGAGGCG